>Ga0209210_1000005_pt1 | contig 318013 bp, 434 predicted proteins | sample RifGroA1_FD_183991 | JGI IMG/M metagenome (GOLD analysis project Ga0209210, IMG submission 183991) | Contaminated groundwater microbial communities from Rifle, Colorado, USA - Rifle Groundwater A1 (SPAdes) (version 2) | ecosystem: Environmental > Aquatic > Deep subsurface > Groundwater >... | reverse complement strand
ACTGCGGGTACAGCAAATGCTGGCGGAGGCGGCGGTGGCAGTGGAGGTACGCCAGGCTTTGCTGGCGGCACCGGCGGCTCCGGTATCGTAATTATTCGTTATCTAACATAAAACAAGGAGAAATAAAATGAGCTGGAACCAAGATCAAAGATTTCCGCAGTTTGAAGTTGGCGGGGTTAAATTCATGCTAACGTTCCAAGAGGACGAATTCGGCCTTGAGGCGCGCCTGTTGTTTTGGACTGGAGCCGAATGGTTCTCATGGGGCGGAACACCTGACACATCTGCGCTGATAGACCAGAACGTGACCGACGCGGACATTATGGCGAAGGGCAGTTTGCGCGAGTACCTTGTGTGGCTGACGCAAGAAGCTATACGCCGCGCGAAGCTAAAAGCGAATCTACCTCTGCCAAACCCAGCGGATCGAATCGGGAGGTTTAAATATAACTTGCTGATGAGCGTTGACTCTGACGGGCAGAATTTGACCGTCAAACCTGCGCCGCTACCGTAAGGAAAACAGTACTCGCACTACTCGCCCTCGCCGGATGCGCGTCCGACAAAGATTATGCCGCTTAGCGATCGAATACTCGGCATGGATGGCTGACAACACTGCGCAAACTCCGTATGTCACTGCGCTGGCGGCAGCTCGTGGGCTGACACTACCTGTGCTGATGGGCAAGATCGGCGTCAAGGTAGCCGGACTGGCAACCATCCAAGGGACACAACAGGCGCTTGAGGATGCGGTGAAAGCGGCAACAACGGAAGCTCAACTACAGGAGATTTTGCCATGAGTTGGAACCAAGATCAAAGATTTCCGCAATTCGAAGTTGACGTGTGAAATTCATGCTCACGTACCAAGAGGACGATTTCGGGCTTGAGGCGCGCCTGTTGTTTTGGACTGGCGGGGCGTGGAATTCATGGGCTTGGCTGAGGACATGACGCTGAATGCATCAACCAACGGAACCGTGCAGTTGCGGTTTGTAAACAGTTCTTGGAGGATTTTATAATGTCATCTTTATCACAGTTTGTAGGGGAGGTTTTCCAGCAAGGAAACCTGAAGACCATCAGCGGGGTCAGCTTGCTGGGCACAGGAGATATAACTCCTACTACAATCCCTTCGGCCGACAACACATTAAATTCTATCTTTTACCCAGTGTTTGCGTCTGCACAAACAGCAGTAAGCGGGTCGTCGACACACAGCACATACACATATAACCCTGGAACTGCAACTTTATCTGCAACTAACTTCAGTGGGTTAGCAAGCTCTGCAAAATACGCAGACTTAGCAGAAAAGTACGAGGCGGATTGCCCATATGAGCCTGGAACTGTTCTTGTGTTCGGGGGCAGTAAAGAAGTAACCGTTACAACTAAATTTGCAGATGCGGCTGTTGCTGGGGCAGTATCTACTGCCCCAGCATACTTAATGAACAGCGAGTCAACAGGAATAGAAGTAGCACTCAGAGGGCGAGTTCCGATTAAGGTTCTCGGAACGGTCCGCAAAGGAGATCTATTGGTAACCAGCACAACCCCAGGGTATGCTATGTCGGTTGGAAGCCAGGTCAAGTACGGCGCAGCAGTTATAGCAAAGTCATTGGAAGATTCGGACATTGCTGGGGGGAAAGTAATAACAGGAGTTATCTTGTAGTGCATGGCAACGATAAATAAGTAAACTTGGAGACAACAATGGCAACACAGAAAGTCAGAAGACTAAAAAGACAACTATCATATACAGCAACTTGGCTAGCAGGAACACTAACAGTAACAACAACCGGGTCTCATTACTTAAAAACAACAGACGAAGTTACGTTTATCTTCCCATATGCATCAACTGATCCATCATTGGCGGTCACAGTGACAGCTCCGGATACCTTTACTGTACTGGTACCATCTCAGGGAACTGTTGCATTGTCAGGAGTGATATCAATTCCTTATTTTTCAACAGGGCAAACAGGTGATCAAACGATACTAAATATCGATCGATCGCTGGCGCTTCCGGCAATCGTACAATTCACAGCATTGGGAGCGGCAGGCGCGGTTATTATTGTAAACGTATCAAACGACGGATTAGGGTGGGTTCCAGTTGCAACGGTTACGTTGGCATCAAGCAACCTAGCAACAGACTTTGTTTCTATAGCACCACAGTGGACACAGTTGAAGTTAACAATTACCTCAATTGGAGTAAATACCGCAGTTGTTGCTACCGTGACATCATAAAGGATATACAATGACAGTCGAGTTACTTAACCCAAAAGCAACACTGGCAACTGGAGCGATAAGTATTTCAGAGCTAGATGGCTCACCAGCATCGCAATCAATAGAACTGTTAAAGTTCTCAAACAACGCTGTTACTCTGAACGGCGATGGCTCGGCGAGTATTACAACAGGGGTTGGTGGCGGAGGTGATGTGTCGTCTAACACAGCATTGTCGATTATCGGTGAGGTTGCATTATTTGCTGACACAAGTGGTAAGCTAGTTAAACGGTCAACATTAACAGGTATGCTAAAAAGTGCTGCTGGGGTATTGCAGTCTGCAACCCCAGGCACAGATTATGCACCGATAACCACCGGCACTGCCATCCTTAAAGGTGACGGTGCAGGTGGATTTGCATCGACATCCCCAGGAACAGATTATTTGTTGCCAAACGGAAACGGATCACAGTTAACAAACTTAACAAAAACTCAAGTTGGTCTGTCTAACGTAGACAATACTACCGACCTAAATAAACCAATATCTACATTAACTCAGACTGCCCTTGATCTAAAGGCTCCGAAAGCCACCCCATCATTCACAGGAAGTATCCGTAGTCTACTACTCGGTAACGAGAACGTTGTGTTAGATGCAAGAACCTCCCCGAGACAAATAACGCTGGGAGTATTTCGAATCGAGCACACTGCCGGCATAAGTGGTACTAGGCCAATATCGTTAGATGTAGCATGTAATGGGTTTGCTGATACTCACGCAATTGACGTAAACTATTTAGCAACTGGTTTGATTGCAGGTGACGAGAGTCACGGATATGATTTCCACGTTAACACCGCAGATTCAACTGGTGGTACAATTGCAGCATTCGCTATATCGAAAACCGGTACCGGAACAGTAGACGTTGTTGCAATAGAAACGTACCCAGGGATCGACGTGATTGAGCAAGATGCAGGAGCAGTAATTGTTGCTGATGCAAACCTCGTATTCAGTTCCGCAGTGTACACCGACAGAACTGTGGAATTCGGTGCGATCGGAAATGACGTTTCTTTGTTTGTTAACGACAACGACTACATTTACATCGGACACAGTGTTAAGTTCAGTGCAATCGAAGTGTCTCTTAGTATACTTGCAACCGGAGCAGGCATCATCCCGACGTTCGAATACTCAGATGGTGCGGCGTCGTTTGCTGCATTTGGCCCTGGCGACGGGACAAACGGATTCAGACAGAACGGGAACATAACAATTCCGTCAGGCATAACAAACTGGGTCACACGAACTGTCGACGGTGTTACCGGTAAGTTCTGGATAAGAATTAGAAGAACGAATGCCGCTATTATTACTGCGCCGTCCGAGTCTACTATCAAGGTAGTAATATCAAGTAAGTACAGTTGGGACAGTACAGGTAACGTCAATGTATCTACGTTGAACATCAAGAACTTGCCCACATTCTCTAATAGAACAAATGCAATTGACGGCGGGTTAGTATCCGGTGACGTGTTCCGTGACACCAATTACTCATTATGGATAGTATAAGGAAAATAAATGATAGAAGAACTCATTAAATATGCAACACTAGATAACTCTGTCTTCATTCTTGTTTCACTCTTCGGTATGTTGGGTCATGCTATTAAAAAGTTTGTAATGGGCCAGTTAAGTGGGAGCTTAGCCAACTACATCTTTGACCATAATAAGAAACGCACGATACTAGCGGTACTAACAACCATTGGTACATCCGTTGGCTTGATACTAGGTGGGCAAATTCCAACACAAGTAGGTGCTTTCCTGTTACTGGCATTCACCACCGGATTCACATCTGATTCTACTATAAACAAAGACTAACTGCGTTCCTGTTACTTAATTTTTGATAAATATCTAGTAACGGAGAACAACATATGCAGTATCCAGTTTGGCTTACTACCGACGAAATAATAGGAACTATAGGTGAGAACTCGTTCTATAGTTATAAACTCTCTGCCTCCGAGCAATCAGGAAAACGTGTTACGTACACAGTAATATCCGGAGGGTTTCCACCAGGTATTAGTTTGGACCAACGCACTGGGGAACTGCATGGTACTGCAATGATTCCGCGGACTGAGGGGCTCAGCGAAAAGTATACATACACGGCAACGGTTCGTGCAGCGTATAGCCAGACTGAGATAACCGACCGAACATTTAGAATCGACGTTAATAGTATGGTCAGACCAATTATTATTCCAGAGTCAACAAAAATTGGTGACTTCGTTGACGGCGAGGTTTTTTATTATGATTTAAACGTAATCGAACCTAACCCGTCGGCGGTGTTTACTTGGTCGCTTGTCAGTGGTAAATTGCCGCCAGGGATCACATTAAACCAAGCAGGTGAGATCAGTGGATATCTTATCCCAATGGACTTTGCTATCCCGAACCAATATACGTACCTAAACAGACGAGGTAGTTATGATGGACTAGGTTTCTCTTCAACTCCATATTCTCCACCGGTATCTAACTTACAATACAACAACGCAGCAGTCAGCTATATTTTCAGCGTAGAAGTTTCAGACGGGATTAATACGGATGTGAACTCGTATAGTATGACTGTTACTACTCGGCTAGCTGCAACAACAGACTCTACGATATTAGCGGCCGACAATACGGTTATACTAACAAACACTACGCCCGAATATAATCCTGTTATAACGAACATCGAAACTGAATTGCCTTCTGCTAGACAGCGCACAGACTACATGTTCAGAGTTACAGCAGTTGATTATTCGTTACATCAAGAAACGATTACGTTTTCGATTGTGGACCAGGGAATAACAAGTTTCTTACCCAACGGACTATCATTAGATGTTGCAACCGGATGGATAACTGGGCATTTAGCGCCACAGATAGAAGACAGAAAAACATACACGTTCACTGTTATTGCAAGCAAAACAGTGATTAACCCCGAGACAGAGTTGCCGATGGTGAAATCCAGCCTTCCAGCAACATTTAGTATGACTGTGCTAGGTGATTTACATAATACAATAACATGGCTAACACCCGAAGATCTTGGTTCTGTGTTCAACGGCGACGTAAGTGAACTTCGGGTTCAAGCTACTGCGCCCGCAGTTACTACCGGGATCAGGTATACCTGGAATCGAGCACTATACGATCGATTACCAAACGGAATTAAGTTGACTGAAGACGGGTTACTCGTTGGAAGATTCCCGTTTAACCATTTTGTACTAGATAATAGCGCAACAACTTTCGATAAAGGAGAGTTGCTAATAGACACTGAGTTTACATTCACAGTTCACGCTGAAGATTACCACCACACTGTGTCTTCAGACAAGGCGTTTAGACTAAGAATAAACAACAAGTATAAGATTCCATATGAAAATATCTACTTAAAAGCATTGCTGCCAGTAGCGGACAGAGAGTTATTTAATTCTATAATCAGTAACTCTGACATCTTTCCGCCGGCGTTGTTATATAGACAAGGGGATTCGTACTTCGGAAAATCGGCCGAACTAAAGTTCTTATTCTTACCTGGATTAGATCCAACAAAGACCGAAGATTATGCCGCCGCGACATACGAGAGTCATTATACAAAACGAATCAATCTAGGCGAAGTTAAGACAGCAGTGGCAACTGATGCAGAATTAAATGTTAAGTACGAAGTTGTATACGTAGAAGTGGTAGACGATTTAACAAACGCCGGGCAAAGTATTAAAACGTCAGGCTCAATCTCAACAAAAAACCCATACTTTACTGCAAAAGGAGAACGATTGACTAAGATGACTCCTAATTCATACTACTTAATGCAAAAAAGAATAACCGATGCGATCGACTACTCGAACAAAGGTGCGTTACCAGACTGGATGACAGCCCAACAAGAAAAAGGGCAAGTGCTTGGATTAACTCGCGCGATAGTATTGGCATACACTGTTCCAGGCGCAGCGAAACTGATTGCATATCGACTAAGAGCAAACGGAATCGTATTCAATAACCTAAACTTTGACGTAGATCGATATATCCTTGATAACCAACTATCAAAACACTTTGACGTAACAGCCGGTAAGTTTACTCCTGCAAAAGAAACAACATTTGATCGGCTGTCGCCTATTTCAACAAATGGCAACTTTATTGGCAATCTAACGCTCGGGTCACCAGTAATAACCAATGTATCAGTAATAGGCGGGATAGGTACTATCGTTGGATTCACAGTAGTTGGATCTGGTATTCCATTGGATACATACATCACCGCCTATGATGCAAATGCACATACTATAACATTAAGTAACAACTGCACTCTTACTAAAACTGCCCTGTCTGTATCAATTATTGCATTTGCAGGATCTGTTGACTTTGCTGTGATTACCCCGTACGAATTAATTCACAATAGAAGCGTTGCGTTCATCAAAGCGTATGGTGGATTTGATCTGCTTAACTCGTTTAAGAACGGCGACCGTTTAATCTTTGCTAGGCAGGAATTCTATACTACTATTAACAGTCCTGCGTTATCGTTAGTACGACACTTCTTTGATGCGAATAACTTCGACACAACGTTCTATTCCCCAGGACAATCTCCAGTTGTGTTACCGGAACTGCACCTGGAAAAGAATCAGTTTGACAACGAGTTCGGGATCGGATTTGACTATCTACAATATTCGAGTAGTGAGCCACCGATGTTGGAACCAACGGTATTTGATCCAACCTCATATTTTGACTCAGGTATATTCGAGAACACGTCTTACGACGTTGGCTTGCTGCCGGTATTGCCACCTGCACTATTTGATCCGTATTCACCGGCAGCAGCATGGTATGATCCGTTGTACCCAGAAACGGTCGCGGGACACGGGGCGGCAGTATGGGGGTACCTAACACATACACTATACCCCGAGCTTGCTAACAGACGAATGGGTATATGGGAAATTAACATAGACGACAATAATCTCGTGACACTCGTCTATGTTAAGGACGTAACTGAATGGCAATATGTATATGTAACTGGTGGGCAACTATATAAAGACACAAAACTATACTTTAACCCGGTTGTCGATTCGGCACACGGATTTACAGTGCCGGCGTGGTCGATACTAACAGATACTATCCACAGTGGATCACAGGTTACTACATTCGATAAGAACTCAACTAGGTTTTACAATCACCGTGACACCTACATGACAGCAGGGGTCGACGATAAATACATAAAGTTCCAGCAACGTCACGTATTAATGAGTGCAAATGTTTCACTATAAATAAACAATAACCAGGAGAACACGCAACATGGCATCAAATATAAATTCCTACAACATAGACGGCACATTCCCTATTGCCGGTCAGGACAACGACAGTCAAGGGTTCCGCGATAACTTCACTAACACACGAACTAATCTTACTTTTGCAAAAGAAGAAATCGAAGATTTACAAAACAAGGTTGTGCTTAAGACTGCACTGGCTGGTGGAACAGTAAGCAACACGTTCAACAATGTGTTGTTCACCGGTGTTAAAATGAAAGCGTTCACCGAAGAAGCATGGGATCTAGGGTTAGCAACAGGTGCCCAGGCTGTCCAATTTACTCACGGCCACTTGCAAACACTAACAACCAATGCATCGGTAACCGTTAACTTATCTGGTTGGCCAACTGCAGGTATGTACTCGAAGATAAGAGTGTGGATTGATGTAACGAACGTCACCCATACTATGACAATCGGCGCCGAAGTAACGTTAGGTAAAGACGAGATTCAAGGGTTTGTTGGCAACGTGCTAACGTTCCCAGCAGTCGGTGAATACATTTTCGAATTCTCAACGAACGATGGTGGATCAACGGTTGTTATCCGCGAGATTACATCAAAACTCCAAAAAGCAAATATTATCCGTTCTACTCCAGCTGCCGCGGTCGGAATAGCAGGAGATAAAGCTGGATTACTCGCAGCAGATGCAACCTACCTGTATGTATGTACTGGGGCATTTGACAATGCTACGTCAATTTGGAAAAGAATCACCCTAAGCAGTTACTAAAAAAGTTGCATTATCAACATAGCCTTGCTATACTTAGTTGTAGCAAGGTTTTTTATTGGAGGATACATACATGCAAACCGTCGACTTAAACAAGTACTCAGAATTTGTAGAAAAAGTAACAAGTAAAGATTCAAACTCATTAACAGATTTTATGAATCGATTGAACCGATTAGATGCTAACTACGAAGCATTCGGGCCCAATGGAGAAATGCAGCACGGGCCCGACATCAATGTCCCCCTCCTAATTACTGCGGGAATAGGACTCAGCTCCGAATCTGGAGAGTTCTCAGAGATCGTTAAGAAACTTCTGTTCCACGGCAAGCCACTTAACAAAGAAAACTACGATCATATGGTAAGTGAACTTGGTGATGTTATTTGGTATTGGACAAACGCTTGTCGTGCATTGGGCGTAAACCCAAACGACGTAGTGGCTCAAAATGTTGCAAAACTCGAAGCTAGGTATCCAGGCGGAAAATTCAATACGTTTAACGCAGAAATTCGCGCAGCCACAGACAAGTAAAATAAGTACAATATGCACCCGTTAATTGGTAACCTAACTGATCTGACAGACGACGACTTACAGAAGAAACTCAGTGAGTTGTCGTCTAAGCTAAACGCGGCACATCGATTTGGTAGCCATGATCTTGTCCAGCAACTTTACATGATAATCGAGAACTACCAATACGAACTTAAACTCCGAAATGACAAACACATTGCAGAGTTACAGAAGAAGAGTGGTCAGTTTAAGAGTATAATTGACATACAATGAACACTGATCCGTTTGGAATTACGTACTTCTTGTCATCAGAAGTATGCGAACTCTTATACCAGAACCCAGACCTAAAACTAGCCAACGTGGTAGTCAGCGATCCAGAAGAGTATAACAGCAGTGTTAAACAAACTTACTCAGAGTTTGATTTACTGCCAAAATATACACCTCAGGTAGGTATATCGGTTGAGGAGTTCGACAAAGAGAACCAACGTAATTGGCTTATGCCGAATGAGTACAAGGAGTTCGATATCGCAGAGTGGGTCTTAAATCAATGTAATAACGAAGATGAGATAAAACGATGCGGGCAAGAATTATTGTTGTTCCAGGAAAAAGGCACATTCGACTTGCTACGATACACAAAATATCTAGTAGACACCTTTCGAAAGAACAACGTAGTGTGGGGTGTCGGTCGAGGCAGCAGCGTAGCAAGTTTTGTGTTATTTAAGATCGGAATACACAAGGTTGACAGTTTAAAGTTTGCTCTTCCAATCGAAGAGTTCTTTAAGTAACATAACTATAGGAGAAAGTAATGAGTACAATACATAGAACAGCACAAGGGCAAGTAATTGACATTGGGGCTCTTATTGCAGTGAACGAAACAGTAATAGCAGTTGGCAATCAAAAAGTAAATGCACGTGGTGACGAACTGGGACCTGGTGGAAAAATTATCAGAACTAGAAACGAAATAATGGAAGAACATTATCGTCTGTCACAAGCAGCAAAAGCAACCACGCAACCAACTATTACGTCGGCAGCAGCACAAGAGTCGGCAGCGAACGCAACACGGCCGAAGGCCGTGGCAGTACCAGATGTTGACCCTACTCCGGTGTTTCCAGATGACGAGCCAGCAATATCAGACGAAGAGATTGCTGCAATGAAAGCGAGTGAGCTATAATGAAATTAATGTTTGATCCAGTTGAAATTAAGTCGTTACGACCGTTACACGACCACATCCTTGTATCAGAGATTAACTTCGACGAGAGAGTGACCGATTCGGGTATTATTCTACGAAAAGATGACGGGAAATCGCACGGAATCAGGCCGAGATGGGGCAAAATATACGCGGTTGGCCCCGATCAGAAGGAACTGGTTCCCGGGCAGTGGATATGCGTTTCACATGGAAGATGGACCAGAGGCGTTACTATCAAGGATGCAAACGGAATCCACACTGTAAGACGGGTTGACAACAACGACATTCTGCTTGTTTCGGACGAAAAACCCAGTGACGAAACTATAGCCGATAGCATATAATAGTAACTTAACTTACGCACATCACACTATGTCACTAAAAACTCTTTGGGTAGAAAAATATCGTCCAGACACCGTTAACGAGTACGTCTTTTGTGACGAAACTCAAAAAAGACAAGTTAACACCTGGATTAAAGAAAAAAGCATCCCCCACTTGCTATTCTCAGGATCCCCAGGAACCGGAAAATCTACTCTTGCTAAGATTCTAATCAAGGCACTGGAAATCCACCCGTATGATGTCTTGGAGATTAATGCATCACGGGAAAACGGAATTGACGATGTTCGAAACAAACTAGTTAACTTCGTTAGTACCATGCCATTTGGTAGCATGAAAGTTGTATTGCTCGACGAATTTGATTACTTCTCAATAAACGCACAAGCGGCTCTACGTGGATTAATGGAGTCTCATGCGGCCTCTGCGAGGTTTATTATGACGTGCAATTATCCACAGAAGGTTATTCCTGCGATTCACAGTAGGTGTCAAGGCTTTCATATCGAAACAATCGATCACACCGAGTTTACTGCTCGCGCAGCAACAGTATTGGTGAGCGAGGGTGTTACGTTCGATCTGGATGTGTTAGACTCATATGTTAAAGCAACGTACCCAGATCTACGCAAGTGCTTAAACCTGCTTCAAATGAACGCATCTGACGGTGCATTGATTGCGCCAGGAGACAACGACAAAGGAGTCAGTGATTACAAGTTAGCAACTGTAACGCTTATAAAGCAGGGAAAGATTCGCCAGGCAAGAGAACTCCTATGCTCGCAAGCAAGACCAGATGAGATGGATGAGATCTTCCGTTGGGCGTACTCTAATCTTGACTTATGGAGTAGCACACCAGACGGTCAAGACGATGCGATACTGCTTATTCGCAACGGACTCGTCAATCATGCTATATGTGCTGACCCCGAGATAAACCTGAGCGCGATGTTGTGTGAACTATCTAGGATAAAATCATAATGTATTGTCCTGAAGAAGAAGCATGGAAGAAATATTGCTGGATTAATATCAATAATGACACGCACACCTGTCTCGGAGCAGCATGTATGGCATGGCGATGGCAATATATCACTGACCCTACGTATACTTCGACGAGGTGTCCGAGAGTACCACCACCTCCGCCACCATTAATCCGCACTCTTAACGGACGTTGCGGAGCTGTAGTTAATAACTAAAAGGAAAACACATGTCAAAGAAACAGAAGTTCTTCGTTGTAGCACAGTATGTGATGCGACCACGCAATAAAAACAAGACGCACGATAGCAAGTATATGAGTGACCCTGCCAACTTTCAATATGATGAACTTTTTAATATTGTCACTAAGATTAAAGATCGAGAACTCTCGACATACGGAGTAATCCTTGATCTGACTGAGAAAAAAGTAGTTAAGAATAGCTCTCAATCAGGAAAAACGTATGACGAGACACTGAAGTACTTCGTTGACAACTACAGCAAGGATTTTACTCGGTTATTAGGAGAGTACATAGGCGAAGTGAAAGATTTGCTGCCAGCTGTTGTTACCGATGCACCGATGCTAGTCGAAAGCAAGGCTGATGTTCAACCAGTATAAAAAGAAACCGAAGAAGCCGTACACTGGGCCGCCGCGTCCCACGTTGCTTGGTCACGAAAAAGAGTTCAAAGGGTTCAGAGAAGTAGTTGCAGAGTTACAGCATATAACTGTTCGCCAATCTGATGAAATATACAGACTACGCAGCAAGTTGATGCGATTAGAGCAAACGGTATTACAGTTATCTGTTGCTGCAAGTAAGAAACGGTAAACGAATAAATCTGGGTTAAGGTTGCGGTAAACAAGGGCGATAAATCAATGTCAGCAGCTCAGCACTGCTGACATTCGATGTAATAGTGTTTTTGTTATCGATACTCACTCCTTGTAGTTATATAGTATTCTGGTGTTGTGAATATTATAGCTGTGAGGAGAGATTACTCGTTGTCTAATCCCTTGCATTATTCATCTCACACTAAATTTCACCGTACATGGTTAACACTTCGGTTACAATGGGGTGGCGTTGGATGTCTTCCCCAGAGAATTTTACCATGCTTATAGAATTACTATCTGTTACTGCTAATCGATTGATAAAATCGAGCAATCCGTTATCGGTGTTAAACTGTCGGTCAATTTGATTTAAATCTCCAGTAACAATCATCTTAGAATCAGTTCCCAATCTAGTTAATACTGTTTTCATCGAATTAACTGACGCATTCTGTGCCTCATCGAATATAATCCACGAATTCTTAAATGTTCGGCCTCGTAGCAAAGACATTGACGCAAGTTCAATTGTTTCGTCTGCTAACAACGCCAGCACTTCCTTCGGGGAATAATATTCTTTAATGATATCCATGATAGGAGTTGTCCACGGAAGTAACTTCTCGAGCAACGAGCCTGGAAGGAAACCGTGTTGTTCTCCGTCGACGCCCACTGCTGGTCGTGCTATGATGAGTTTCTGAATTTCTTTGTTCTTTAGTGCTTTTAATCCTGCTTGAACTGCAAGCATTGTTTTTCCTGTTCCTGCAGGACCGGTTGCAAATATAAGCAACTTCTCCCAATCTGTTAATAAGTCTACGTACTCTCTTTGTTTCTCACCCTTGGGGCGCAATGTTACCTGGTGCTTTTCTTTTTGCTGTACTACGAATTTGTTAAAGTTAAAAACGTTGTCTTCTTCTCTTGCTACTCGGGTCCGACGGTTTCCTCTAGCCAATTTATGTTCTCCTTTAGGTAACAAAAATATTTACCACTACGTTTCAACAATGATACTGCCATTTATGTTTTGTCAAAAATAGAGTAAATAAAAGACTGGGTGAACAAAATAGTAAATATTGTATCAATAAGGAATACACATGAATACAATCGTTATACTGACCGGCCCATATGGTGCAGACATAAAATTTTTCAATAAACTACTAACACAACACGCCGACGTATGTGACTTATCTAAACAGTCACCTCAAATTGAAGAAATGTGGGGCTCACCGAACACAATTCCACAGTTCGACTGGACACAATCAAGGTACTACGTAACCGCAGTCACCTGCCCCACACCCAGTGATGATATACCGAAGTACTTTAAGTTCATAAACGAACTCCAGAAACTCGACTTCCGAGTAGTTGTTGCTATCGTAGGGCAGCATCAGTCGTCGTTGACAAAAAAACAAAAGAAACAATTCGGTCGTAAGTCAACCGATGAGTTTATTGCTGAGATTAACAACTTGGCAGCATTTGGACCAATTTACGTAAGTGAAGTTCTTGCTACTGCATATAAAGACGACTACCTACGGTTCTTACAGAACTACCTTAAAATTCCACTCCTGTTAGAACCGACTGACCCTGAGGTAACCACTTCGATTGTAGAAGGTTGATAAATACTTAATATCAGCAGGAGCAACATGCCAACTACTATTAAAGACGTTATAAACAACGTAAAAGACATTTTTATGTCAGATGCGTCCCTTGCAACAGTATTAAACTTCGAACGAGTTATATCTGAATTAGATATCTATGCGTTTGCTAACTGGAAACAAGGAGAGCTTGTAGATGGACCGGTGAACGAAAAACACTTTGTTACCTGCACGTTCATGTGGCCGTACAAAATGATGCCCGACCCCAGGGGTGGTGAACGGCTATTGGGATACGACTGCGAAGTAACATACAAAAAAAGCCACGTGACTTACCCAGTTAAGATAACATCTCAAGAAGACTTTAAAGAAAACACGAAGATAGCCAAAACTGCAAAGGCGACCGTATGGTTAGTGACTATTGCGATGCCCAGAGATCTAATAGAAGAGATCCAACAAGGTAGCTTAGAACTAGAAAACGAGTCGTTCGACATCGAAGAAATCGAAAATGCATATCAAGACGGCGTTGACGAAGAAGACCTCCAATCTGAACAGGGCGCCGAGCAGGATAACGAACAGGCAGCAGACCCAGAAGCCGAGGAGCTGAGCAAATGATGAAACTATTTGAAGGATTAGAAGTCGGAGATTTATATCGAGTTATAACTCCTGTACTTGAGATCGACACATATCAATCTAAGATGGGTAACGACGAAGACATATGTGTTATTACATTTACGGTTAGAAGTAAGGCCCCAGCTGAAGATCTGGTAAACTTTATCGAGAAGGGATACGCTTTCGTTCTTGACGCCGACTGTAGCAGCGGTGAAGACGACGATGGAAACTTCCAGGTGTTCGTTGAAGTAGAACGGAAACCAGCACTCCCTGGACAAATACTTGAGATGATTCGTGATATTCTTAATCTCACGAAACAGAAAGAAAAAGAGTGGAAGTTCAAATACTACAGAAACTCAATGGTACATGAGTTAACAGATGCAAACCTAAGGAAACACGTCCTCATAACGTCAGACGAATACGCAAAAACTGTTAAGAGTGACGAAGACGAACTGCAATCGTTAAAGGCTGCCTCTGGTATTAAAGTAAAGTCAAAACCAGTAAAGGACAAAGATGTTAAAGACCTACAAGTAGCAGCAGGAGTAGCATAATGACTCTTACGGTCGAGAAACTAACTAAGTGTTTTCCAGGCACTACCGATATACCAGAGTGGTTCGCAGTATTAAGTAAAGAGTTGCCTGCGTATAATATAACAACAGATTTGCAAGTTGCTGCATTCCTTGCTCAGTGCGCCCACGAATCTGCGAATTTTACTGTTCTTAAAGAAAACCTAAATTACTCTGCAGATGCACTTAGTAAGATATTCAAGAAATATTTCCCTACTCTACTAAGTGCGCAACCGTTTCATCGTAAAGCAGAAGACATAGCAAACAAAGTCTACGGCAACAGAATGGGCAATACGCTCCCTGGCGACGGGTTCAAATATCGAGGACGGGGACTTATTCAGGTCACTGGCAAAGAGAATTACACTGCCTGCAGCAAATACCTATACAACGATGACAGGTTGATAACTGATCCAGATTTCTTGTTATCAAAAGAAGGCGCAGTAAAGTCTGCATGTTGGTATTGGAATAGCAGGGCGCTAAACGAATTGGCTAATCTCGGTGATACAAAAGCAATAACAAAGAAAATCAATGGCGGATATAACGGGTTAGAAGAGCGGATCAAGAATTATGAACACATTCTGGCAATCTTAAAGGAATAATATGTGGACAAAACTATTAGGTATGGTTCTCCCGTTTAAAGAGGTAATAGCCGGTGTGTTTGTTATTGCTATCTTAAGTGGCATCGGATACAGTGGTTACCGACTGTACGACATGGGTCGCAAAGAAGTAAAAGCCGAGTGGGATGCTTCGATTGAGGTTGGTAAGAAAGAAAAGGCCGATAAAGAGATTAAAGGTAAGGAAGTTACCACTCAGGTTGTAACCAAATACACCGATCGTATCAAAGTCATCAAAGAAAAAGGTGAAACAGTTACCGTGTACGTCGACCGTTGGTTGACTCCTGTTGACAAAGATTGTACTATACCTAATAGCTTCGTAGAACTACACGATGCCACTGTTACAACAAGGCTTCCGGTAGATAACACTAACAACAAGCCAAGCGGAGTTACACTGTCGCAGGTAGGGGCAACCGTAGCAGGAAACTACAATACCTGTGAGCAGAACGCTGCTAAGTTACTGGCTCTTCAAGAATGGATAACCAAACAAAAGAAGGTATACAATGCAAAGTAATATATACAATATATGTTTGATTCTAATACTAACCGTTACTCTATCCGCATGTAAAACCAGATACGTACTGATACAAACTGATTTCCCCGAACCACCTGCAGAGTTAATGGCTGACCCCGTTAAGTTAAAAACACTCCCGCTTCCTACCGCTAAACCAGAAACCATATCCGACGAACTGCTCTAACCAATTCGAGTTAGAGTAGGTTGACAAACTGACTAACTTATGGTATAATTAACAATGGACTACTATACTACACTTGGGGTTTCTAAGGCTGCTACCCCCGAGGAAATCAAAAAAGCCTACAGGAAATTGTCCTCAGTACATCATCCAGACAAGGGAGGTGACACTAAGAAGTTTCAAGAAATAAACGAAGCATACAGTGTCTTGTCTGATCCCGACAAAAAAGCACAACACGATAATCCACATGTCCGAACGAACAGTTGGGATCAGTCTGGGTTCGAGCACGGAGTTAACTCTATGTTCCGAAGTTTCTTTGGCGGTCAATTCGCAGACGAACACTTCAGCCCACACCGAGTAAAACGAAACAAAGATATTCGAATTGAAATTTGGTTAACCCTCGAAGAAACATTGAAAGAACAAACCAGAACTATAACATTGTCTGGTAAAGAAATCAACAGCAAGGAAGCAATTAGATCTGTTACTATCCCAAAAGGTATTGCTGATGGTGTCAGCATTCGTTATGCTGGGTTAGGTGACAACTCGTTGAAAGATGTTCCCCCAGGCGAGTTACACGTAGTTTACCGAATAAAGCCGCATCCTGTATTTCAAGTCGACGGAGTCGACCTACATCAACAAATTAAGATTAATTGTTTCGACGCAATACTGGGCACTACAACTGAGGTAACAACTCTTGACAACAGAGTATTGTCAGTTACTATTCCCGCTGGCGTCCAACCGTCTGCTAGAATCAGAATTCAGCAAGAAGGTCTGTACTCATTACACCATAGTCACCGAGGAAGTATATATGTAACCATTACTGTTACTATTCCTAGTATAACTGACGTCAACTCACTTAACATAATCAAGCAACTCAAAGAAACCGTAGTATAACATAAAGGAAGAGTGTAATGTTAAAACCAAACCCAGAGATTGATGCTATTATCAACGATGCAACTACCTTTGCTAAGAAAAATAAGCATCGGTACGTAACAATCGAACACATTTCTCTTGCTATGCTAAAATTTGCTCCGTTTAAGAAGTTACTACTTGACCACGGAGTCGATGTTAGAAGCCTGTCTAAGGAACTGTCTACGTACATCCTTTCACAGCAATCAGTAAGCAACCAGCAAGATCAAGCTACTGACCCAAAACGAACAACAGGAGTTGAACGAGTGTTTAACCGGGCGTTAACGCAATTGTTGTTCAGTGGCAGAGACATAATGCTGGTTATTGATCTGTTTGTTAGTATCGCAAGCGAACACACTAGTTACGCTGCGTACTTCTTTCTCAAGTATGGCATCGACCGCGATGCGTTAATCGAATTCTTTAACGCTAGTTACGATTCAGGGGATCTAAACCTTGTAAGGAAAAATATGAACGCATCAAAAGCGGACGCAATACTTGAGGAGTTCTGTACTAATCTAAACCAACTTGCTAAAGACGGGAAGATAGATCCGATTATCGGAAGAGATTTAGAGTTAGAAGAAATCTCACATATTCTGGCCAAGCGCAACAAAAGCAATATTTTGCTTGTCGGCGCGCCAGGGGTCGGAAAAACGGCAATCGCTGAAGGTCTTGCACTAAATATTCTGAACAAAGAAGTACCAAAATATCTATATGACTACGTTGTTTATAATCTAGACATTGGCTCGTTGTTAGCAGGTAGCAAGTATCGAGGTGAGTTTGAAGAAAAACTTAAAGTTGTTCTTGGTGCATTAGAACAAAAAGGTAAGTGCATCTTGTTTATCGATGAAGCTCACCAAATGAAAGGGGCTGGTTCAGGTAGCAGTAGTTCGGTTGATTTTGCTAATATGATTAAACCAGCACTAACCAAAGGGAATATCAAGGTTATTGCAAGCACAACCTGGGAAGAGTACACCCAGTCATTCGAAAAAGATCGAGCATTGATGAGACGATTCTACCGCTTGTCAATCGATGAACCAACCCCAGCAGTAGCAAAAGACATTCTGTTTGGTTTGCGTAAACATTACGAAAAATTCCACGGCGGAGTAATAACAGACGATGCAATTGATGCAGCAGTCGAGCTGAGTGTCCGTTATCAAGCAGACAAGAAGCTGCCAGATAAAGCAATCGATCTAGTCGATACTGCGTGTGCAAAACTAAAAATAACAGATCAAGAGTTTACTGTTACTAAGAGCAATATTATCGATATCATCAGTAAAGCTGTTCGGATTCCAGTTGAGCAAATCGGACATAACGACGACCATATTGACTCGTCACTCGTTGACATTGAGAACACAATTAAAGGCAAGTTGTACGGACAAGACCACGCCGTGGATCAGGTGTTGGAACGTATCTATATTGCAAGAGCAAATCTTAAAGATCCAACGAAACCAATTGGGAGTTTCTTGTTCTCTGGTCCAACCGGAACAGGTAAGACGTCGCTATGTAAGTTGTTGTCTGACAAATTGGGAATGAAGTTACTGAAATTTGATATGTCAGAGTATCAAGAGAAACACACCATCGCAAAACTAATTGGTGCACCTCCTGGATATGTTGGGTTTGAGGACAGCAACATCAGTGGTGGTCTATTGATAAATGAGATCGAGAAGAACCCACATGCTGTTATCTTGTTCGACGAAGTTGAAAAAGCACATCCTGATGTAGCGAACGTGCTGTTAGCCATTATGGATGACGGATTTGTTACAGGCGGTAACGGCAAGAAAGCAGATTGCCGGAACGCACTCATTATAATGACATCAAACCTTGGATCTGCGGCTGGTGAACAGAACACAATTGGCTTCGGTAAACCACTTCAGCGAACTGGTGAAGACGATAAAGCAATCAAAGATTTCTTTAAGCCTGAGTTCCGGAACAGACTCGATGCTGTTGTCAAGTTTAACAAGCTAGACGAATTGAGTATTAAGAAAATTGTAGTTAAGTTTATCAATGACTTAAACGACTTGCTTACACTAAAACACATTAAACTTCGCCTAACAGAAGCAGCAGTTGATCATCTTGCTAATATTGGGTTCGACCCGAAGATGGGTGCTAGGCCAATGGCGCGTAAAATTAACGATCTTATTAAAGTACCGTTGAGTAAGAAGATTCTGTTCGAGTCTATTCCAGCAAACAGCGTTGTTGAGGTTGACTACGTAACTGGCATTACATTCACAGTGACTCCGCCTACTCCTGTTGCATTCTCAACTGTTGCTGCCGACGGATTAATAGTAACCGAGTTGCCTCTGCTGACATAACCCAGAGTTTTACTTAGTTTAAAAACTCCTGTTATAAATACATAACAGGAGTTTTTTTATGGCGATTTTACAAGAAGAAGTAATTGTTATCAAGTTAAGCAGGCTTATTAAAGAGGGGGTTGCTACTCCAGACCTGGTTACCCCAGAGCTAATCGGGACAATCGAACAAGTAATCCAGGAACTCGTAACAGATTCTGTTGTTGTTGAAGTGGTACAATAATGGCAAAGCTCGTAATCTTTTTTGATCAAAAAAGATTCCTTGGAAAACTAACAAAGTTCTTCACCGACTCATATGCATACCATGTTGCCTGGGTAGACGAAGAAAACGACAGGTTATATGACATGTCGTTGATCCGTCGTCGTCGCCTATGGTCGGCAAAACAACAAGAAGGGATCGAGTACATACTGCACGATTTCCCGTTTGTTACAAGTCATTACTTAGAACGAGCACTAGACACCGACAATTCGTATTACGGGTTTGTTGATTATATATTATTTGCACTACGGCCGATCTATCACTTATTCGGAAAATCAACAGTCAATAAACACGGAATCATCTGCTCTGAGATGTGCAACAACGATCTAATCGCATGTGGATATATAACTCCGTGGTCAAGAACCGACGAGGCACCAGCACCGGGGGATCTCGACAGATGGATAACTACGCTGAAAAGCCAATGGTAAATACTACAGAGGGCACCAAATGACGTACTATGTATACCACAACGACAGTAACTTTATCGGAGTAACTCCGTTTGCATGGGTAGCATTACCAGGAGTATCAGTGATCGAGTTTCCAGGGGACGTTCCCGACTTAAACAAGTGTATGTGGGATTTTGAGAATCTAGAGTTAATTCGAAACAATCCGATACTAACTAAGCTCGATTTTATGAGTAGATTTACTACTGCTGAACGAATTGCAATACAATCGTCGGCCGATCCCATATTAAAAGACGCAGTTACACTGATTCAAATGGCCGAGTACGTTGACGTAACAGACCAACGTACAATGATGTTAGTTGGGTACCTGGCGATGACTAGTGTAATTCTAAATGAAAGAGTTGCCGAAGTACTGGCATAAGAACATATATGCCGTTTATCAGAGACTGGACTTTTGCGTACACCACGTTAACAACAGGAACAACTATTGCATGTACGTTACCGTTGCACGTACAGAACGATTTATTGGTCGCGATAATATCAGCAGATACATACGACGCATCCGGTGGCTTCACCGCAGGATTAAATACTGGTTGGACGGTGTTATTCTTGGCAACAAATACTGTCCATTTGACCGTTCTGTACAAGATAGCAGGTGCAGCCGAAACAAACCCGACGTTTACTTCTACTGATACAGAAACCTATAACTGTCACTTAGTTGCAGTCGGAGACATCAACACTGCCACTCCGTTCAACGGAACTGGCGGGGCTGGCGCGGGGTACATTACTAGCAACAGTGCGGCGGGTAGAACCGTGATGCCAAACCTAACAACAACCGTGAACAACTCGTTAATCTTACGAATTGCCACCTGCTCCGCAGCGGCAGTCCCTGGGGTTCTAGAAGGAGCGTGTACTTCAGAAGATGCCGCTGACGGATCAGCTCACTCAGACGGGTTCGGTTGGAGCTTTGTTCCGACAGCCGGACTAACACCCACTCAATCGACTATGTTACTAGAGATGTATGAGTTGCTTGGGCTTGATCCAACGAAACCACTATTGGTTACCAAAACTGCAAGAACAGCAGGCTCTATCAGCCAGACCATATCAGGCGACAGCAACAGCACAACAGTTACTAGGATCTAAGTATGATAGATCCATTCCAAATAGCAACCAATGGAGTCGGGCCAGGGTTTACTACCTTTAACTTCGCAACTATGGGATTCGGGTTCGACGTTGAAGTTATTGTTGCCCCGATTATTCCCCCAGGCAGAGAAACATTCGGTGGCACCGGCTCTGTTCCGTATGTTTACACTCCTCAACATTACGAGATTATCGTAAAAATTAGATACAAAGGTAAAGAATGGGAAGACAGACGAACTGTGACTGCATTCTTCGGCGAAGCAGTTATCGACGTATTAGCCTGGTACAAGAGTTTTACTATTGCTGGTATCGGTATTAACATTAAGAATATTGTAATAAATAAGATAACGCCTATTATTAATGTGTTTAAGAAGAATAAGGACTAAATGAGAGTAATCGAGTTTGCTACAATCGATGTATACGAAGAATCGTTATTAGAAGTTCGTGCGTTCTTGCGTCTATCACCACATTTGTTTGAAGATTCTGCAAACTACAAAGAGTTTAAGCAGTTCATTGACTTACATCGTAATCCTGTTCCGACAATAGGTATGTTCTACTCTCCTGTTCACATATTAGGAATACCCGTCGGTGATTTCATATCAGTGTCGACACTGCAAGAGTCAGCAGAGTTAGTCGACGACAAGAACCAAAGCCTGAGTTTCCGCTGTAACAAAGGTACCGTTCGTTTTCCTTTTAAGGGCCGAGGTGTAGGAGATGGCCTACTTGCGACTTTACTGTTTGATAACGAGCAAGAAAAAGAGCAATGGTTAACAGTACTTCACATAAAGTACGCACACTGGCATATTAGTGTAACAGTAAGGGGATAGCATGTTTATATCAGATTTATTCGAAGATACACAAAGACAAGTACTCGTATGCTATCCCGGGAGATTTCAGTTACCCCATCTTGGCCACAAAGCGGTGTATAACTTTCTTGTAAAAAAGTTCGGGGCAAACAACACTTATGTGGTAACCAGCGATAAAGTAGAACTCCCGAAGAGTCCATTTAATTTTGCTGAGAAGTCACAACTGATTGGACTTACTGGTATACCGAAAAATCGTGTAGTTCAATCCTCTCAGCCATACCGTGCACCAGAGTTATTATCTCAATTTGATACCAGTAACATCGTTGTTATCTTTGCTATCTCAGAGAAAGACATGGCCGAAGATCCACGCTTTAAGTTCGGAACAAAGAAAGATGGATCACCTACATATTTTCAACCGTTCGTTAGTATAGACAAATGCAGACCAGCAAGTGAACACGGGTATCTCCTAACAACTCCTACCTTTCAATTTGATGTATTGGGTAAACCAGTTCAAAGCGCATCCGAAATCCGCAACATGTTTATCAATGGAGATAATAAAACTCGTATCAAAATATTCACGGATTTATATGGTAAATTTGATCAATCAGCATTCAACTTGATAGCAAGTAAACTAGCATCTATTACTGAAGGCAACGTAGGTAATGCAGCACTCGAGTTTAGAACCAATGATATATCAGCCGAAGAGGTACTACCGTACTTTAAGTCGAAATACAAAGCATATGCCTCCTCTATTACAACAGAGTCTTACAGTCCTGCTCATTCGATACATTTAACCACCGGTGTTAAAAAGATGATAAACGAGCAAGACGAGCACAGGGAAATAAAGCCGTTTATCGACAACATGTGTCGACTTGGACTGAGTTCAGCACACAAAATCAACGTAGGGGACTTGTTATCTGTGTTACATGCTGATGTCGCTTTTGCCTGGAAAGAAGCGTTTATCTACGGATTTGCTACTCCGAAAGAAGTAACAGAAATTAAAACAACAAACGGTGAGATCGACTACATCATGTTCATAGACGGAGATAGATACCCGAGATCAACCCCAGCAACATACGAAGGTAAACCGGTTGACTATGCTATGTACTTCGCCACTGGTAACGACGCTAAGGACGCGTTAACCGTATTGTCGTTATCTATTCCATCTGGTTGGGAACTAACCATAGATCCAAAACTCACCCAACACGTAACCGAGTCTCTGCACTCGTTTAATAAAGAAGATCCGTTTAATTCTGAGTTTGCACCTGAGGCGGGTATGGGTCGCATGACACTCAGAGGATGGAAACAAAGTTTAGCCAAAAGACTCCGAGAGTTAAGCAACGAGTTAGATAAGAGCATAGAGCCAGGTAGCATCGACTACGATTTAATCTGGAATCACGCCGCTACTCTGTTAAAACCTGGAAGTAATATCCAACAGATTGCAAATGAGATTGTGCTGGCACATAACGAGCTAGAGAAGATTCGTCGCAAAGGCGGATCTAACTCTCGAGCATTCAAGTAGTATCAGAATGATAACAAACATCGTTGTTGACATAGAATGTACTAAACTTGATATAGATCCATGGACATCTTACCAGCTATACGTTGACAACGAACTAATGATACAACGACAAACGGTATGGAACCCCGCAACTGACTACGTACAAGAAAGTATAATAGTAGACATAGAAGCAGGGATGCATACTATAACGCTTCGCTCAGATCAAGCACCGAATGCATTTAAAATAGAAACAATAACAGTTGACAACACTAAGATCGATGGTTCTTCGTTCTTAAAAGAATAAATATATTAACGAGGAAATTCCATTATGAAAGCAGCAAATTTATCCAAAAATAACAAAACAAACGAAGGTATTGTCCGTAAAGCGGTTGATGCAATGGACTTAGACGAGCCAGGCGCTTCATATTCTTCGATTGGAAAAAAGATTGCTAAAGATACAGTAGCAGGAGTTAAAGATGTAATATCGACTCCTATTAACGCTGTTAAGAAAGCAGGAAAAGCGGCATTGAATACTGTATTGCATCCTGTTCAAACTGCAAATTCACGTAGCAACAAAAAAGGAGTAAACGAGGTTTCAGACGACACTGCAATTTCGTTGATTAAGAATCGACTGAACAACACTAAGACTGGCACAGCAGATCAACAAAAACTAGCCAGGGAGAAACTCAAGACTTCGCTCAAAGCAGTAGGTAGTAGGGCAGGAAGATGGCGACTCCGCAGTGATAAGGTCAATGAGGATGAAGACGATAACGTATTTAAATCCAGTGGTAGAATTAAATTTAACCCAATTAGTGCCCAAGGCGGTATCCCGAAGTCTAAGCTGCAACTGTTGGCTGATAAACTGGGTATTAACAAAGGCGACATCCTGTTTGCATCTCAACCAAATAGCCATAGTGAACATCCGTTTAAACTAACACGAGTCGGTGAAAAAGGATTTACTGGTATGAACCTTCATACTAAGACAGAAGAATGGTACCCGCCCGAAGCACTCAGAAAAGATGCACGAGGATCGATTGCATTTCTTATTAAGAATATAGCAAAGAAAGAAAAGACCGCAGTTAACTCGGTGTCAGAAGGGAAAAACCCTGCTATCGGAACATTGGCTTTCGAGAAATTACCAAAAGCAAAACAAGCAGAACTAAGAAAGGCATCTGACGAGCGGGCTAAGAAGGCATCTGACGCAGCTAAGAAGAAAAAAGAATCAGGCAAATATGCAAATCGTCCAGAGTCTAATTTAGAAGAATCGTCTGGTGTAGTTAGCTTTGGTCAGATGCAACAGATTGTCTATGCGTATGTTATTGCAAAAATGAAGCAGTTGGCGCCAATTTTTGATGCAGAAGACGCAACACATCTTGCTCGCGAAAGTGATCAGTTCTGGGTAGACGAGTTTGACTCTATGTATAGAGCTATTAGACGGAATAACCGTCGCTATCAGCCGTACGATGAAGTCGCTGGCGCGATCGAGCAAGTCAGTGACGCAATTATTAACTATTATAGCAACGCCTGGAACCACAGACCAGGGTACCAGCCGCCCCGAGGCTTAAAGATAGTGGATTTTACTATGCCGACTGATGCAGAACTTGATGCTATTATTGCTAAATGCAAAGGTGTGGTAAAAGAATCAGACGGAGGGACTTGCTCGGGATCAATCGCGGCCGGTCCAGCGACACCACTATTCACAAAACCGATAAAAAGAAATAAAAGCAAACCAGTTGCCGAATCTAGTGCTCAAGCTAAATTCACAGCTTTACGGTCAGCATACAATACGATTAAAGAAGACTCGCAGACTACAGCAAACGTAACGCCTGACTTACTTAAACGCCTTGCAGCAAAATTAGAACGTGTCACTAATCGAGTAATGTCTAATTCTCCAGAATCAGACCCGATAGATGTTATGGCTCCGTATATTCGTAACGAACTACATATAACAGATATAGACGATATTATATCGTTGCTTGACCAAACAACAAGGCTGTTGGGGTATACTGACTACTTCGAGTACCTAGCAGCCATGTGGGACATCCACTACAACACTGCTGAATCAGAAGAAACAAATCCATGGAGATAATGTAATGTCAACAACACAAATGAAGAAACTAATCGAGAGCATAGACGGAGTTACAACTGTCGTGCAGCGTACCAGCACTAAAATAGATACCTTTGCTGAGTCATTGGAGAAAGAATTCAAAGCATTTATTGCCGAAGATGAATACAACGACTACCAAGACGATGAATTATACGATGGATGTTATGTCCGGGTTATCGACGACGGCAATGAAATCTTTAAGATGAAGGGTGATCCAGGCAACCATAAAGTCAGAATTGAGGACAAGCAAGACCGAGGATGGTATATATACCCCAGCAAGCTGCAACTAGTAAGCGACAACGACCCAGCCATCGACAACTGGTTTCCGTTAGAAGAAGCATACGGTGAACGTGATGCGCGGCGTGATATGGAAGCTGGTATTCAAGCAGCACATCCCGTTGGTATTAAAGATGTTCTTGTGTGGGCGTGGAAAAGAGCCAACGGCGAGCTAGTTCGTATTTTCGGAACAGAGAAACCTAATAGAGAAACACCAGCACATTTCCAACTAGTGCAAGTACCTAAGGGCAGCGTGTCAGAGTCTGCGAATCATCTTGGGGATAAGGAATATTCGTCATACGCTGCGTGGAAAGCAGCATGTAAAAAAGCAAACGCAGAAGTATGGTTCGACGGAGACAAGGACATCGGGCAGGCAATGATTGGCCCAAAACCGTACATTCGAGGAAAAACAAAAGCGATCGGCGAGTGGGACGGTGAAGTTGGCAGCGTATACTCGAAGAAACAAGTCAAGGAAACCGCCTATAGATTAAACGAACTGTCTCCGAAGACACTGGGGTCGTATGCAAACAAAGCAACAGATGAACTAGCTGCGGCGGCGTTTCAGCACGGGTATGAAGAGGATGAAGAACAAGCGGACCGAGTAGCAGCAAAACGTGCAGGCGGGATTAAGACTGCTACAAATAAACTAGTTCGCAAGGCAGCACCAGTTACCGAAGGGAAAGCCTCATATGTTAATACTATATACCCAGACACAAAACAAGGTATTATAAAGTTTTTCTCTCCTGATTCAGGAGAGATATCGCCAGAGTGGGTTAAGCAGGCGGGATTCCCACAAGAATGTAATATTCACCCTGATCCATCTGTCGAAGGAGTCTGGGCGGTTGACAGCATGAAGAACGGCTCTCGCACTATTGTTTACCTCGGAGGGTACCCAGATCCATGGAGGAAAATCCGCGAACTGAATGACTTCGAGACAGGATCACTCCCAATGAAGATGATCAAGAATATGGTCTCCCAAAACAAGGTTAGCAAGGAACAGTTGGCTAATTGGGTTAAGGCTAACAACTTAACACCAGAAGAGTATACGTCATTGGTTAGTACATACGAATCGGCGTCTCGTATAAAAGCTACTACGTTAAAAGAGTACGGTAGCGAAACCGCCCCTGGGGCGAAAACTATCCCTACAGCCGCAACCCCAATGCAAAAGGCGAAGCCACAGGCGGCAGTTGCGTTGCCTGATTCAGATCCAGTAAAGGCAACGACACCGGCAACCACAAATCCGGTTGCACCTGTTATACCTACGACCAATACTGCGGGCATTAAAGATCCCGACTTATCTAAGGTGTTACCAGCTGATAACCAAGTTGACTTAGACAAAAAGATGAAAGACCCGTCGATTCAAGCAAAGATGAAAGAGTTACTTGCAAAGATGTCAACTAACTAAGGAGAACTTCGATGCATATAAACGAAATAACAACCGACGACAATCAAGACTACAACAGTCCAGATGATCAACTAAATGAGATCGAAGAGCACATTCAATCAGCAATAGATGCAGCTCGTCGACTATCAAGAAGTAATCGAAACTCACGAGGAGGAACAGGGGTTGGTCAAATTGACTCGTACCTAATTCCATGGTTATCCCGATTCATCGACGATGACCAGCAACCTGGTAGTATCGCGTCATTGCGGAGATTACTATCGTAATATGAGATCCAAAGAGTTTATCAGTGAAGGTGGATGGGCGAGCACAAAGACTCAGAACACTATCATCACCCCTGCTCTAATAGAAAAAGTAGTCACAGTCCTTAAAGCTAAGTTTGAACCAGAGTTAAATGCATTCTTAAAGAGCAAGCAATTACCCAGTATTCAAATTGGCAAACCGTGCGGCAGTGGTACATACTACAAAAGAGACCTGGTCCAGAACCCCAATAAAGAATACGGGGACATCGATGTTCATTTTTATATCCCACGTATGCCGGATTTGAACAACAACCAGACTATAACACTGTTTGCAACTAACATTAAAGAGTTTTGTGACCGATCTACTACGTTCGCAACAGAAAACGGGAAAAACGTTATACTACAACTCGGAGATGACTATGTTCAGATCGACTTAGTTAATATATACTACGATGTGCAGGACTGGGCAACTGCTCTTGCACCCGAATGGAACGTTAAGGGCGTTCTGTGTGCCAGCTTGTACTCAGCATTGGCCGAGGCACTCCAGATAAGTATAAGCTCTATTGGGGTCCAGGCTAAGACTATAAACGGAAAACTTGTTAAGTTTAATACAGTAAAAGGTGTTAAGCTACATACAATAACAACAGATAAGAAGAAATGGGCCATTGATATTGCAACATTCTTCGGAGCATCTGAATATTCGCCTACTCTCAAATCGTATCCAGGATTAATAGATGAGGTTCGAGTTAAGGACATAATTGGCTCGATCAAAGGAATAGCCGAAACACTGGAACAAACAAATACATTACCAAGTCAGTACTCAGACTCACAGTCTTTATTATCGACTATTAAGCAAATCTACTTAGACAAAATTAACAAAGTAATAACTTCATCGAAGTTCGACAAAGCAGAAACCGAAACGGCCATAAAGAAAGCAGCAGACACAAAATCAATGTTAACAACTAAATCGTCTGAAATTGGAAAAATGATAGCATGAGGATAACAGAATTTACTCAATCGCAACTGCGTACAAAAGCTGGTATTATCCCGTATTACGTCCTGGACGGTGTTACCCAATTCATGTTTATGATTCCCAGTGACCCGGCATATGGTGGGACGTCGCCTAATATTGCAAAGGGCGGAGTTGAAGACGGAGAGAACGTAACAGAAGCAGCTATTCGTGAAGGGGAAGAAGAGCTTGGTCTGAAACGATCAAACTTCGTGGCATCGCCGACGGTTGGTTTCTCAGAGATTGTAAGTGGGTTAGATGCCACTTACAAGTTTACAGTGTATACGGTTGAAGTCAAAGACCCGACTGACTTTAGTCAATACCATTATGAAACAAAAGAAACATTGTGGTTAACAGCAGCAGACTTTGCCTCCTCAGGTCGTAGTTCTCAACGTAAGATAGTAACTGCAATCGCAGGTAAAGTATAACAATAGGAAAAGAATATGCGTATATCAAATATTAGCAACAATTCATTGGATGAAGAAGTACTAGACGAGTGGAGTAACACTGACGCTGGAATCAAAAAAGAATTGATTAAGAAGGGATACAAGTTCTTAGGAAAGGGTGTTGACCAGTCGGCGTACTTAGAACCAGGCAGCGGCCTAGTCTTAAAAATATTCGGTTCGCAAAAAACAAGCAAGCCAAAATTCTCTGCTGATCAGAAGATGTTCTTTATATGGGCCAAGTTCTGTATGAAGAATAGTACCAATCCGTTTTTACCTAAATTTGATGGTTATGAATCTTTTGTATTCAACGATCGTTTATATCTTCAGATCAGGCAAGAACGATTGCGGCACGTAGCAGACCTAGGATATGCCGCCGAATCGTTAGCAGACTTTTCCAACAGCTTGCTGCCCAAGCAATGTCTTGCTAACTTTATTACGTATCGTTCTAAGGACCACACGTTATTAGCAAAAACTATGGATGATAAACAACTCCTTTTGTTTATAAAAACAATTAAAGCACTTAGAGCCATTGGCTACAAAGAAGGATGGTCATGGGACTTGCACAACGAAAACATTATGTTCAGAGGTAAACTGCCAGTAATAGTCGACCCCTGGGTTGTAGCACGGTGGTAAAACAAATGAAAATAACCGAATACAGCGAAACCGACATTGGAATTACAAAAACGCTGATCAAGAAAGGGTACAAGTTCTTAGGTAAAGGGGTTGATCAGTCAGCGTACTTAGAACCAGGCACCGGCCTAGTCTTAAAAATATTCGGTTCACAAGAAGATAACGACCAGGGTTTCACTCCTGATCAGCATATGTTCTTTATATGGGCCAAGTTTTGTATGAAGAACAAAACAAACCTGTTTCTTCCTAAATTCTTTGGTTACGAATCATTTACGTTCAATGACCGTACATATCTTCAAATTAGACAAGAACGATTACATCATTCTAATAGAATATGTACGAGTCTAGCGGAACTAGGTGCTTCTCTCACCAGCTTCTACAAAGTAAGCAACATGAACGAGGCCTGGACCGTATTTACAGAAGAGGATTCATACTATGCTAGAATATTGCTTGAAACATTAAACAAAAAACAAATACTCTTATATATGAAAACAGTTTCCGCCCTTAACGATATAGGTAATAAGCAGGGGTGGGATTGGGATTTACATAATGAGAACATCATGGTCAGGGACAATGGGTTTCCTGTAATTGTAGATCCATGGGTACTATGAAATCACCTGTCAGAATTTAGTTGACTTCTTATACCAATGGTAGTATAATGCTAATATGAAAACATACATATCTGCAGACTTACATCTTAACCATAAAAAGATAATCGATTACTGTCCGGCAACACGTAGTCACTTTACAGATCACATCGAAATGACCGAAAGCATTATTGCTAACTGGAACAACACCGTTGCCCCGGATGATGAGGTATGGATCCTAGGGGACGTGAGTATGGGACACCCAGATATGATGCATGTATATATTCCTAGACTTAACGGAACAAAACGTCTTATTGCTGGGAATCACGATACGAAAATACTAAGTGACGAGAAACTACAGTCATACTTCGCATCGATCGAACATTACAAAGAACTAACTGTTTCGATTAACGGACAAGAAATCGTCGTATGCATGAGTCATCGACCAATGAATCATTGGCACAAAAAACAATCTGGGTCTATCATGCTGCATGGTCATTGCCATGCAATTCCAACTAATATCCCAGGCAGGATAAAAGACATTGGCCTCGACACCAACAATATGCAACTCTATGTCTTTGAAGATATCGTTGCTGAAGTAGCCAAACTCCCGATCTAACCAATCACGTTTCGGTTGACAATGTCCCGATCTTTGTGTATAATAGCAGCTATTAAATAATAAAGGTACGCCATGTTTCCATCTAAATTATCCGATCTTGACCATCTTCGTTCCGAAAAAATGATCAAGTTTAAAGAAGAAATAGTGAACGGCAAATCCGTTACTATAGTGAGCTATATGGTTAGCTCACCCGAGTTGTGGCAACTGCCGTTTGCTTTGGAATGTCGCGGAATTACGTTTGACACCGAATCTGGCGATTGCATCAGCGCACCGTTTCATAAGTTCTTTAACGTCGGTGAAAACGAGAGCACTCGTCCTGAAACATTGCCTTGGGACAAGATAGTTAATGTTCTCGAGAAACGTGACGGCTCGATGCTGGTCCCGGTGTTAGTCAACGGCGAAGTAGCATGGAAAACAAAGAAATCGTTCTACTCTGACGTTGCTGTTGCTGCGGCCGCTGCGACTTCTCCTGAGATTACCTCTTTCTCAAAGGAACTATTGCTTGCTGGTTTCTCTCCGATATTCGAGTTCACTGCTCCGCAGTGCGAGATAGTAATCAACTACGGAAAAACCCCAACGCTCGTACTATTAGCAATTCGTAATATGAGCACCGGAGAGTATGTGTCGTACAACGAAATGTGGGCTCGGGCTGATGCTGCCGGAGTATTGGTTATTCGTTCATACAACTTTACGTACCGAAATCTAGTAGACCAAATGAAAGTGATCGAAGATTTCGAGGGGTATGTTATTCGGTTCGAGTCAAATAACTCACCGACTATGGTAAAGATGAAGTGCGAATGGTACCTCAGAATGCATCGTGCTAAGACTGAACTGCGGGAACGTGATGTAGCAGATATGTTCTTAGATGAAACAATCGACGACATTAAAACTGTTATCACTCAGGCTGGTCTGTCATTGGCTCCGATTGAGGCAATCGAACATCGAGTAACAGAACAACTGCGATCTGTTATGACCGCAGTAGATGCTTTACTGATCGAAGCAAAATTGCTGCCAACAAGGAAAGACGTTGCTATAACATACAACAACCATCCTTTGTTCGGGCTGCTGATGACTGCGTATACCGGTAAAGATCCCGACTACAAGAAGTACTGGACCAACAATTACCGAGAAGGGTACACGTTGAATACTATATACAGCAACTTTAAGAACGACGATGCGTAATGTTCACTCGTGTTATTTACCCGGCTGAAGATACTATCGGTCAGTTACCGATTCAGAACTGGGACAAAAGCAAACAACGTCAGCCAACTACTTACGTTCATTTAAGTGACCGTGCCGATCTAGCAGAAATCATCTCCTGGATAAATCACAATTGCATCCAGGAGGTGATTTACGAGATAGTCGACGTGTCAGATGTAAGTTATACCGCCGACGAAATAGTGCAATTCGGATTTTTTTCCCTGGAAGATGCAACTATGTTCTCACTCAGATGGAGATGAATTACAGGGTATGGGTGTGAGAGTACAGTTTATGGGCGACGGTAAGAGTATACCAGGAAGAACCGCCGTGGTCTTCCCATCTGAGTACAACTGGTGGGACCTAAGAGAGTGGTTAACAGATATCGATTGCATTATTAGCATAAGTACCGACATTAGAACCACAGTGTATTTCACCAACAAGCAAGATGCTATATTATTCTCATTAAAGTGGAGTTAATGCATGACGACTGAGCTTCTATATAAACACGTCGTTGTTCTACCAAAGGATTTTGACTGGGAAAAGTTACATAAAGCTCTGGACGAGTTTCAGAGTCACCGGTCGGGGTTCTTCTGGGATGACGTAGACACCTCTTTTGCTCCTGAACGGCGATACAGAATATTCTTCAGACACAAGCAAGATGCTGTGCTGTTTTCGTTAAAGTGGGTATAAGAGACTAATTAACATGTTTCCATTTGTAGTTTCTATTGCTACAACTAGCTTGACACGCACCTGGATCATCCGACGGGGTCGAGGGCTTGCGCCTGCACCGCGTGACGCTATAGATTGGTGTAACGCAACATACAGTGCAGGCGAATGGGCGCTTGGTGACTACAGCATCTCGCAGGAAACAGTCGACTTCGTTTTTGCATCTGCTGACCATGCCACGATGTTTAAGCTAAGATGGTGTTAACTCTTAACCAGTGAGACCGGCTAACTGAAGATGACAACAGATGCTTTTCCATTTACTGTTACTGTCGACTGTGGTATCACAGTGACCGCCGTTCCGCCCTCCGGGAAAGTTATATTCGAGACATACGCAGAGATGGTGATTCTTGCAAATTATCCTCGGGTAATATGGTGTGATAAGATGTTCAGTGTAGGGCAATGGATAATTGATTCCAATAGCTACCGTAATAATACAATCGACTTTAGGTTCACAACTAAGGAACATGCATTTCTATTTGCACTACACTGGCTATGAGTTCAGATATGTCAGGGTCTAGTCGATTCCCTTTTACTGTTATGACTTCAACTGATATGTCTGATCGACTCCCTTTTACTGTCCGGGTACACGCCTGCGATCACCCTACTTACCGATGGTGTGACGAGATGTTCGGTGTACACAATTGGACTCTCGTATATGACGAGGACAACGAACATGTTACCTTTATGTTTGCACGTAACGCCGACGCAATACTATTTAGGTTGAAGTGTGATTGATAACCAGATATCCGGCCAGTTCCCTTTTTGTGTTACTCTTAGGGCAATTCATTGGTCTAATAGACCATCCCCAAGAATAGAATGGTGCAACGAAATATGTGGGCGGGGTAACTGGACGCTCATGTCTATGCCTCTCGGTGACGAAACCGTATTTGGGTTTAAAAACAAAAACGACGCAATAGCATTTGCATTGAGATGGGTAAACATAGTAATATGAGGTACAAAACAACAATACCTATTCAGATGTGGTGGCATGATCATCATGGGTTTAACACAGCACGTAACCGCATACACAAGTATTGTTTAGCAACATTCGGACCGTCGGTAACCCGAATAAGTAACAACAAGAAACAAAAAATATAGACAGTAAGATGTCCCACATTCCAGGCGATAACCGTTTCTTTCAGAAAGAGAACCGATTATTTAACATTTTTGTTAAGCCAATGCAGTAAATAAATACTATCATATAACTTGCATTAACTCTACGCGAGCTATATAATCACACTATACTACTAAGGAGAATTATTATCGCAAATCGTATGTTTTCATTGGAACAAAAAACAAAACTGTCACACCTGATGACCGAGTCTATTGCTATTATGCAAGAAGTAGAGGACCTAAGCCAGGGGTTAAACGACACCATCAAAGCTGTTGCTACAGAGCTTGAAATCAAACCTGCAACACTTAAACGTGCTGTAAAAATTGCACAGAAATCCAAATTTACAGACGTAAGTGCTGATTTCGAAGAATTAACCGATATACTTGAGACTGTCGGACGAACAGCATAACTCATACTTGTTTTTCCAGTTCGTTAACTGCCCAAAATAGCGTACACACGGTATACCGGCCAAAAGCGGTTACGAAGGAAAAGCATGAGCTACGTAGATGGATATCATAATAAAGAATCAAGCCAGATCCATGTTATCGAACGAGTCAATGGCGTTCGAGTATTCAAGGAATACCCCGGAAACTATACCTTCTACCATTCTGATCCAAAAGGAAAATTTAGAACCATAGTCAATACCCCTGTATCTAAGGTAACTATTCGATCGTGGAAAGAGTTTCAAAAAGAGCTCAGAGTTTTTCCACGAGAGAAATTATGGGAGAGTGATATTAATCCGGTGTTCAAGTGTTTAGCGGAGAACTACGCCGGGGTAGAGTCACCTAAACTCAATGTTGCGTACTTCGACATTGAAACTGATTTCCATCATGAGATGGGGTTTGCCCCATCTGACGACCCGTTTAATGCAATCACAGCTATATCTCTTTACCTGGGATGGACAAAACAGTGTATTACGTTAGCTCTATGTCCTAAGACCCTTAGCATAAAAAGTGCAAACGAAATTGCACTAAAATTTGAGAATTGCTACATATTTGACAACGAAAAACAAGTTCTTGACACATTTTTGACGTTAATCGACGACGCAGACGTTCTATCTGGGTGGAACTCCGAGGGATTCGATATCCCATATACTGTTAATAGAGTCAAACGTATCCTAAGTACAGACGACACTCGTCGGTTTTGCCTCTGGGGGAAACAGCCCACTAAGCGCACCTTTTCTCGCTACGGTGCAGAGCATCAAACATACGACTTATCTGGTCGTATCCACTTAGATTACATGCAACTGTATCGCAAATATACGTATCACGAGATGCACTCGTATTCGTTGGACGCAATCAGTGAATACGAGTTAAACGAGCACAAAATTAAGTATGAAGGTACGTTGGATCAATTGTACAACAACGACTTCGAGAAATTTATTCTGTACAATCGACAAGACACCGAACTTATATACAAGCTAGATTCTAAACTGAAATTCATGGATTTGGCAAACGAGATTGCACACGATAACACGGTACTACTGCAAACAACAAGCGGAGCAGTAGCGGTCACTGAGCAAGCAATCATTAACGAAGCGCACTCCAGGGGTATGATTGTTCCTAATAGGGTCCACACCCCAGCTGCTGATCGAGAAGTAGATGACGAGGACTTGTTTAACGAAGATCAAGCCGCAGGCGCATATGTTGCTGTACCAAAAGCCGGGATGCATAAGTATATCGGCGTTATCGATATTAACTCTCTGTACCCATCTACTATTAGAGCGTTGAATATGGGGCCAGACACTGTTGTTGGCCAGTTGCGCCCAGACATGACAACAGCTATGCTGCAAAAAAACATGGCAGACAAAGGACGAAAAAAGGGGATGTCTTTTGCAGAAGCATGGGAAGGTCAATTCGGGTCGCTGGAGTATCAAGCAATGATGGCCAGATCCCCTGGGGTATCAATAACGATTGACTGGGAACACCAGTCACCGACTACTCACACCGCCGAAGAAACATGGAATCTGATATTCAATAATAACAAACCAATATGTATCAGTGCTAACGGTACTATTTTCTCGTATAGTACAAAAGGTATTATTCCGGGGTTACTTGAAAGATGGTACTCCGAGAGAAAAGCAATGCAGAAGAAGAAGAAAGAAGCGACAGACCAGGCGGATGTCGAGCTATGGGACCGCAAGCAGAATGTTAAGAAAGTAAACTTAAACTCGTTATACGGTGCAATTCTAAATCCTGGGTGTCGATTCTTTGACCATCGAATTGGGCAATCAACAACACTAACTGGTAGATGTATTGCCAAGCACATGGATGCGTATACAAACGAATGTATAACCGGAGAATACGATCACACTGGGTCTGCAATCATATACGGTGACAGTGTCACTGGGGATACAAGAATTCTAACCAGTAATGACGAAATTACAATAGAAGAGTTGTTCGATTGTTGTTTAGAAAAAACCACCATTGGTGACAAAGAATACGGTCTACAATGTCCCGTATCGGTGATGGGTTATAGCGCGTATAACCAGATGGCAGCTATGGCAAACACTGCGTATGTTATGCGACATAAAACAAAAAAAATGTTATATCAGATTAACTTAAATAACGGAAAAAGTATTAAGGTTACTGCTGATCATAGCATTATGATTGAACGACAGGGGGTATTACTCGAGGTAAAACCCACTGAGATATTAACTACAGATCAGTTTATTTGTCTCAAAAGGTAAATACATATGGAGACAGGAGAAGCCCCATATGTTAACTTGCAAAGAATGCGGATTTACTACTAATAGATTACAATGGACACATTTTAAATATAACTGTTCGGGTAGATTTAAAAACGGAAAAGAATACAAGAATGCGTATCCAGGAGAACTACTAGTCGACCCTGTGTTATCAAAAAAAACAGCAATAACCTTAGCAAATCTAATAGAAAAATATGGGACAGAATCCGGACAAACTCGATGGGAGTCGTATCGACGTAAGCAGGCCGAAACGAACACATTCGAGTACAAAAAAGAAAAATTCGGTTGGTCCGAAGACGAGTTTGCTGAGTATAATAAAGGGAGATCGGCTACCCTAGAGAATATGATTTCTCGCCACGGAGAAGATATTGGAATCGAGAGATGGAATGCGTATTGTGAAAGACAACGGTACACAAACACAGTAGACTACTTTAAAAAGAAGCTTGGTCACGATGCAGGTTTAGAAAAATACAAAGAAATAAACGCAAAGAAAGCACTGGTACATAGAGTCTCTTCGCAAATATATAGTAAAGTCGAGAAAGAGTTCATTCTCTTACTTGAGAGTCAACTAGGCAATGTCGATAATAGCTCGATAGCTAACCCATATTGTCTCTGGGACAACGACCTTAACAGGCATTATATCTATGATATCAAACACAAAGACTGTATAATAGAATTTAACGGTGATTACTGGCATGCCAATCCGTTAATATATAATGAGGCTGACACTATTAAAGATCACACTGCGACAGAAATATGGAACAAAGATGCACGAAAAATAGAAGTTGCTAATAAAAAAGGATTCAGAACTCTTGTTGTATGGGAGAGTGACTATATTAACAACAAAGAAAAAACCATAACAGAGGTAATTAAATGGATATTGAACGAACAACAATAAAATCTGTAGTATGTTTAGGTGAAGTAGATGACTACGTGTATGACATCTGTATCGAAGATCAAGATCCATTTTTCTTTGGAAACGACATACTAGTTCATAACACAGATTCCTGTGTTTTCTCCGCTTGGCCCGCTGTTGAACAGGCGGTCTCTGCTGGAGATCAAGAATGGTCAATAGAAACTGCAATTGAACTGTATAACATAATCGCTGATAATGTTAATACAAGTTTTCCAGCATTCATGGAACAAGCGTTTAAGTGTAGTAGAGCTCATGGCGAGATCATTAAAGGTGGTCGCGAACTACTGGGAACTGCTGGTTTGTTTATTAAAAAGAAACGATATGCAATTCTAATGAACGAGCTTGATGGCAACCGATTAGATCAACTTGACGAAGAAACTGCAAAGAAAAAAGGTGTAATATTCGGGGTCGGTAAAGTTAAAGCAATGGGGCTTGACTTGAAACGAGCAGATACACCAAAGATTGCGCAGGAGTTCCTGAGCAGTATACTACTTGACGTGCTAACTCTTAAAGACAAAGACTTCGTTGTCAACAAGATAATCGAGTTCAAGAGAACATTTGCTGCACTCCCACCGTGGGAAAAAGGGACACCGAAACGAGTTAACAACTTAACCCGATACACACAGCAATCACAATCCGGTAAAAAAGGAATGATACCTGGGCACGTAACTGGTGCTATTAACTGGAATATACTTAGAACTCTCAATAACGATCACCACTCACCTAAGGTGGTAGACGGAATGAAGACTATTGCTTGTAAAATAAGAGATAACCCCACCGGAATAACAACAGTTGGGTACCCGATCGATATCCAACATCTCCCAACATGGTTTACTGAGCTTCCGTTTGACAACGAAGCGATGGAAAGAGCAATCGTTGATAAGAAAGTAACAAACTTGTTAGGGGTAATGGATTGGGACATAGAAGATGCAACTAACTTGAGATCTGCATTCCGCAGTTTGTTCTCGTTCGTATGATCCCGTTAAAGAAACTAGTTGAAGTCCAGCAGCAACTAAACGAGTTACGGGCGTCAGTTAACTCGACGATCGATTGTATTTCTAATAACATCAATGTGGTGTTAAATGACCTACCACCAGTTCTACTACCTACGCTGGATAATACAATCGCTGCTATTGTTTCCCTCCGGTCTACTCTTGATTCGGATGTAAATATGGCAATAAATTCAATTGCAAAACACATCAACAAGAGAGGTGGCCAACTAACGGTTAACATGTCGTCTCATAACGAGTTAGCTAACTGTTACCCAATGTCAGACAGAACAAAACAAACCATAAGTGGGGTTCTGTCAAGATACTTGTCCTGGCAATACCCGGCGCTTGAGATCGGCGCCTCCAGTGAGAGCATTATTAACTTACTGCAACATGCGCAACCACTCACTGTCGCAAACAACAACAACGATGCGATCACCGCACTAGTTAATCGATTACCGACTGACCAAGCACAGAACAGGATAATACGATATATAACTCAAGACCATAACATATTACCACTTCCGCTTGGACAACACAGTCTTATATTCAGCTGGAACTTTCTTAATTACTGTACAGTCGACGTCGTTGAGCAATACCTTAGCCAATGTTTTCAATTACTGCGACCAGGAGGCGCAGTAATCTTTAGTTTCAACAACTGCATATATCCGTATTGCGCGGAATTAGCGGAAAACAAGATAATGCACTATGCTACAACAGAAGAAATAACCGCAATATGTCACCGAATCGGGTTTGTCGTTAAGTCGACCGAATGGATAGAACAACATGTTACCTGGGCAGAAATTGTTAAGCCTGGGGTATTATCGACTATGAAGGTCCATCCGGTAATTGGCACTATCAAGAACACATTCGAGTAACAAGGAATTGACTCTTGTTGCTTAAACAGATATACTTTAACTTAACTTACTAGAAAGGCAATACTATGAACGAACATCTTTACGATCACTTGAAAGACATCGCCAAGAACATACTGGGTGTAGGGGTTATTGAACTAATTCGAGTAGAAGGAACTACTACCGCAACAACACTAAACGCAATCGACGAGCAGAAGCTGGTTATCGTTAGCGCAGTAACAAAAGCTCCGATTCCAGAGTTTGTTGGTGTATTCGGAATGCCTAACCTAACTAAGTTAGACACCATCCTTGGGTTATCCGAGTACAGAGAAAACGCAAAATTTACTGTAACAAAAAGCTCAGATGGCGCACTAAATGGATTACACTTTGAGAACGCTGCTGGAGACTTTAAAAACGACTACCGCTTCATGAGCCAGCAGCTCGTTAACTCAAAACTGCAACAAGTTATGTTTAAAGGTGCGAAATGGATTATCGACTTGGTTCCGACTCCGGCTGCTATTCAACGCTTGAATCTCCAAATTCAAGCAAACGCAGGAGAAGCAACTTGTCAGTTTAATGTTGTAAATAAAGACCTTATTTGCTACTTTGGTGATCCTGCTTCACACACTGGAAACTTCGTGTTCGCAAATAACATCACCGGAACATTCAAACAACAATGGGATTGGCCGGTAGCAATTATCAAGAACATTATGGCATTAACTGGTACTAAAGCAATTAAGTTCAGCGACGAAGGTGTGATTTTAGTGACCGTTGACAGCGGGCTGATCAACTACAGCTTCTATATACTTGCTATTATTAAGTAAGAAAGATAACATGAGACAATCAAACCAGTATAGCACTTGTATGCTAACAAACAGTGAGATCATCAATGAGGTCAAAAAAAGAAAACTATTAGCAGAAGTAATATTCCAGCTTGCCGAAACAACCGACGAACCGACGTACCTACAGAACCTCGACGACTTTGTGCTACTAGACGAGTTAGATAGACGCGGGCTGATTCCAGATGAAGTAGAAACTAGTTTAGATGACTACACGGACGATGACATTTACAACGAAGCAGATCGTCGTGAACTGTTTCCTGCCGGCCCAGATATGTGTTTGTCTGATTACTCAGATGGAGACATTTACGACGAAGCTGACTCTAGAAACTTGCTCCATTCAAATAACAGTGCGTTCGGTGGAGTAGAACAATTCTCAGACTCATACAAAAAAGCAGTAAGCAATCTATACGAAGCATTCACATCAAATAACCAAGAGAAAACAGATGCACTACTTCGGGCACTGTTCTATCGGGTATTGGGCAGAATAGCAGCTTAATATTTCGAATCCGCCAGACTCTGATAAGTACAATAAAGGCAGAGTATGACAAACGAAAAAAACTGTTGTATATGTGGGAGTAAAGTTACACGATTTATTAAATCTAAGCAAGAATGGTGGGATTGGTGCTCTAACAAATGCATGGGCTCTGACCCTGCCATACTAGCAAAGAAAAAACAAACAAACCGCAGTCGATTCTCCGTGGATCATCCGATGCAACTCTCAACAGTTAGAGACAAAATAAAACAATCATTCCTAGACAGACACGGAGTAGATAACCCATCTAAATGTGACGAAGTTAAAGATAAAATGAAACGCACCTTCATCAACAAGTACGGTGTGGACAATCCATCTAAAAACAAAGATATAATAGAAAAGATCAGAATTAGTGCAGTCGCTAGATTTGCTGACCCGTCAACTAAGAAACAAATCCTGCTTAAACGAAAAAATACGTGTCTAGATACGTTTGGTGTTGCAACAAACAAGCACTGTCACATACCAATAGAGTCGATTCGGCTGATGAAAGATCTAGAATGGCTAACCGAACAGCATACCGTGTTAAACAAATCCTGCCAACAAATAGCAAACGAACTAGGTGTGTCGGCAACTCCTATCTTGTGTTTCTTAACACAAAACGGTATTAATGTACAGCGGCACCAGATAACACAAGTACACAGAGAAATTGCCGAATTCATCGGCAGTATATACACAGGCCCCATTACTAACAACGATCGATCTATTATTTCTCCGAAAGAAATCGACATCTATCTTCCGTTATTGAGAATCGGGTTTGAGATAAACGGAGTGTACTGGCACTCCGAGGAAAAAGGCAAGGACAGATTCTATCATCTGAATAAAACAAAGCAATGTGAAGAACAACACGTCCACCTAATCCACATCTACGACACTGAATGGTACAACACAGCAACACAACAAATCATTAAGTCTAAAATCAGACATCTACTCGGGAAGTCTAACAGAGTTTTTGCTCGAAAATGCACAGTCGGTGTCGTGCCAACTCACGTCGCAACACAATTTCTAGAACAAAACCACTTGCAAGGACAAGCCGCAGCAAAGTACAAGTTCGGGTTGTACTCTGCAGGAAACGAGCTAATTGCTATTGCAACTATAGGAAAATCAAGGTATAATAAAAAATACAAGTGGGAACTGATACGGTACTGTTCAAAAACAGATACAACTGTTGTGGGCGGCCTCAGTAAGTTGTTATCGTTCGCAGCAACCGTGATAGATTTATCGTCACTTATTTCGTACGCAGATAGACGATGGACAATGTTAACAAACACCAACCTATACGAAACAACAGGATTTACACTGCTGAACCACGCAGCACCTAACTACAAATATTTTAAGATTAACGAGCAAATAACATTACTGTCAAGGAACCAGTTTCAGAAACATATGTTAAGTAGTAAGCTACCCGAATTCGATGAACAATTGAGCGAATACGAAAACATGTCAATGAACGGGTATTATAGGATTTGGGATTGTGGTAACTTAGTATACGGAAGAAACTAATGGAAAAAGAAAACTTAACTAACCAACAACTCGACGAAAGAGGTCGAAGTAAATATGCAATATTTTTACCTGCATTGAGTTCGTTCTACGGAACATACATCGGAAAACAACAAGTAGACCAAACTTACATCGACGCAAAACGAATGCCAATTGGTTTTGAAAATGGTGTCGAAGGAATGAACTGGCTTAACGAAAAAGAAGGATACTTCACGTACAAATGGTCACTGTATTCTGCAGGACACGCGGATCTTGATGTGAATCGCGTGTCACCTAAGGAGAATATGATCCGCGGTAGAGATAAGAACACAACTTTTGTACTTGGTGACTCAGGAGGCTTCCAAATAGGAAAGGGTGTCTGGGAAGGTGAGTGGAAGAATCCGTCTTGCCCCAAAGCACAAAAGAAGCGTGAACAAGTATTAGCCTGGATGGATGCGTACATGGACTATGGTATGATTCTAGATATCCCAGCATGGGTATGTAGAAGTCCCGAAGGCCAAAAAGCAACAGGTATTATGTCGTACGACGATGCAGTCGAAGCAACGTACATCAACAACGAATACTTTATGGCAAATCGAACTGGTGCATGTAAGTTTCTAAATGTTCTTCAAGGCGAAACACACAAAGAAGCAGAAGACTGGTATCAGAAGATGAAGAAATTCAACGATGCCAAGCAGTATGCAAAACCGTTCAACGGGTGGGCAATGGGCGGGCAGTCTATGTGTTCTCCGACACTGGCACTCAAGCGAGTTGTTACGTTAATTGCAGACGGATTATTGAAAAAAGAAGAAAACGATTGGATGCATTTCTTGGGCACCAGTAAGCTAGAATGGGGCTTGTTATTAACCGACATTCAAAACGCAGTGCGTAAGTATCATAATGAGAACTTCACTATCAGTTTTGACTGTGCTAGTCCGTTTCTTGCAACAGCAAACGGGCAGATATACACGAATAACGAGTACCCAGATAGAAAGAAATGGGTATACCGAATGCAACCATCTGTAGACGACAAAAAGTATGCATCGGATACTAGACCGTTGTCTGATGCACTTCTAACTGATAAGATATTCAGTTCGTTTACTGACTCACCTATTAGCAAGCGATTACTTGTGAAAGACATCTGTATATATGCTCCGGGCGACTTAAACAAGATCGGTAAAGAAGGGGCAACAAGTTGGGACTCGTTTAGTTATGCGTTACAAATGGGGCATAATGTGTACCAACATATTACTGCTGTTCAAGAGGCCAATGCTCTGTACGAAGCAAGAGCATCGGTTCCTAAGATGCTAGTAGACGAACGCCACGACCAGTTGTTTTTAACCGATTTAATTGACAAGATTTTCGCTGGTAGTACCGCAGAATCGTTTGCGTTGATCAAAAAGCACGAATGGTTCCTGACTAATATCATCGGAACCAGAGGAAACACTGGGAAACGAGAGAATAACTCGACTACAGTGTTCAATGACAAATTTACTACACAAGCATACCAACACGTAGAACACCACAGTGATGATTCTGGATTCGACGAATCAGCATTGGATAACCTAGAAAATTCAATAACAGCATAATATGATTACTGTTGACTTATACAAACTAAAAGAAGACCTGGCCCAGGTGGAACAACAACTCGCTGAGCACAAAACTAGTACTATAACCGGTAAGTTAGTCCACTTGCGTAAACAGCGGGCATCGCTTATAATGTTAATATCAAAACTTAGTAACACTATTACGATGCAACATTTGTCTAACCCGAGTAAGGAGCAAAAATGAAACGATCTTACACAAACACAACGACCAACACCGCTACGTTCTTCACCGGAGTCGAGGTCGAGAAGACGCCGGCGTTCGGAAAACAAACATTATTTGTTGTGGGGATTCAACCGATCGACACAATTCTCGCTAAACTAAATAACGTAAAACAACGGGATGTAACGCACATCTACTTTGGCGCTAACCAGAGTTTTCAACCGAAGTCAGTTGAAGAACTAAAAGAGTGGTCGGTTATGATCAATACGATACTAGATACTAACAATTGGGTTACGTTAGACTTTGACGTTAAGTACTCAGACGAAGTATTGGAACTTACTTGCGTTGAACATCGTCGGTTCATACCAATATTATCTGTAAAAATTCCGTATATTAGACAGTTTAGTCAAAATGCAATTATTAAGATAGACGACATTGGGTTTGATTCGACAAACGACGGAGTCTGGTGCCATAGACTAGACGACTTGCAGTCACCGGATACGTTTACTAATTGGGACGAGTACACATCAGACACAGTGGTTGCATAACATGGCTAAATCTATTAAAAGGTCACAAAAGAGCAAATCAACCGGAGTCTCTTTTAAGGTTATGTCTGCCAGGGGCGGCGTGATCGTTGAGTTATACAAGGGTGATGACAATCGCGAACTGTTTATACTCAGTAGTGAATGCGACCAATTAGAAGAAATAAGCAAGATACCTCAGGGAGAAATAGATCAGCTATTGGAGGATGCAGCATGAGAGCGTTTATTGAGTACATTACCAGCCGGTTAAACCTTCGTTTTATTAATAACCATGACGGTTATACCGGTGACGAATGCAAAACATCGTCGCAGGTGCTATGTCGTAGTTCTCCCCTGGATCGAGAGGATTCTGTTAGGTTTGATATTATACCAGCAAAGGGCGGCCTTATCCTTAATGTAACTCGATTTGACTGCAAAACTGATAGAACGGTTAGGTCGATACACACAGTTGTTCAAAAAGAAACATATGCTGCAGATATCAGTAGCATTGTTGTAATGGAGATGTTAACATATTAGCATGAGTACACAAGATATCTACATTCAAAGCACAGTGTTAGCAGCAAGGCACAACAAAGTCAACCAAACAATCAGACTGGCCAAAAAGTTTATATATGTAACTATCCAGAAGGAAGGATATCATTGTTTCCCAGAAGCTGCTTCTGAGCCACAATTTGCAACAAATAACAAATATGACGTGTCGCACCTTGCTAACGTCCACATGCACTACTTTTTTATTAAAGTTTGGCTAGAAGTGTCGCACTCTAACAGAGATGTTGAGTTTATCCAATTCCGGCGCTGGTTGAACGACCTATACAGTAACGAGACGTTGGATCTAAACTCGAAGTCATGTGAAATGATTGCAGACGACTTGTACGCACAGATTGCAGCAAAGTACCCAATGTCAGAAGTTCGAATTGATGTAGCTGAAGATAACATCAACGGAGCATTAATCGAGTTCTGTCCGTAGTTTTAAATGTAGCATTTTATTAACCGTAGTAAAAATAGGAGTAATACCAATGGCATCAGTTCCATCTTATATCAAAAAGTACCTTCGTATGAAACCAGAAGTAGCCCAGATCTTTACCGATCTAGAAAGCTTCAAAGACTTTATTCGGTTGCAGTTCCCTGCGGTTCCATTTAACGAGGCGGACTTATACAACTATCGGTCAGCTCTCTGGCAGAAATACGATCGCCAACGTAACCGTAAAGCTCGGCAGGAGCACGGGAATGCTCCGCAGCAAGGGCATCGGACAGGGCAACGGTAACATGAAGAATGTAATTGTTCTTTCGTTGGAACCAATCGAAACTCGTTATACCGGGCAATGGTATACGCATATTCCGTCGATGCTAAGGAAGAAGCTTGGGTCGGAATACAATGTGATTCAAATCGACGGCGTCACTAACAGCGGAGTTCCAACGAACGGTGCATTCTTAGATTTCTTGTCGACTAACCAATGGAAGAACGAGCAAGTGAACACGTTCTTCCATTTAGTTAAAGATGGTCTAATTCAAAAGGGTGACCACATTATTTTCACTGATGCATGGAATCCAACCATTGTTGAGATACAGTATGTAAACGAACTAATGGGAATGAATTGGACAACTCATGGGTTATGGCATGCTGGAAGTTACGATAAATTTGACTTCTTGGGCAGACTTATCGGCAATAAGCCGTGGGTCGAACATGCAGAGTTGTCATTCTTTAACTGCTTCAAGCATAACTACTTTGCTACTGACTTTCACATCAACTTATTTCTTGAGAACTTATTAAAGGTAGACAAACGAACTGGTCGCATCAGATACATGCCAACAGGAAAGATTGTTAGAACCGGGTGGCCAATGGAGTATCTCCCGGATACAATGCAGCCTTACGTTGGTATGCAAAAAGAAGATATTATATTGTTCCCTCATCGTATTGCCCCTGAGAAGCAGCTTGATATTTTTAAGGATTTAGAGAAACACCTACCACAATATAAGTTCATTGTGTGTCAGGAAGAAAAACTAGCAAAGCACGAATACCATACACTGTTAGGTAAAGCAAAGATGGTATTCTCAGCAAATCTTCAAGAAACATTAGGGATTTCTTTGCCCGAAGGTGCCTTACTCGGTGCAATACCACTTGCTCCGGATCGGTTGTCTTACTCTGAGATGTACTCTGCAGACTTCTTGTACCCATCCGAGTGGACAAGTTCGTATGCTAACTACGAGATGCACCGTAACGAGGTAGTAGAACGAATAGTAAAAATGATGAGTACATACGAGAGGTTAGCACCAGTTGTGCAAAGTATGTGCCCTACATTGATTGATAAGTTCTTTTCTGCAGATGGTCTGATTAACACAATCAAGCAGGCATAACCGATAAAATATAGTATGGGCACATACTCGAATCAATTGAGTCAGGCAGCACATTGGTTACCGTGGAAGAAAAAGTTTGCGTTCTTACCAACTAAGGTACACGGCAAGATTTGTTGGTTATCAGTGTACTATACCAGGGATGGGGTCCGACGGTTCGGAGATAATTGCCTTAATTACACCCAAAACGGAACACTATTGGATGTACTAAAAACATAACAATTGGAACCACTGTGATATCAGACGACGCAACTAAGTATAGACCAGATTTGTTCAACACGATACATTGGAGATCCTGGAGGAAGAAATTTGCATTTATTCCGTGTAAAATACACAATCAGTTCCAATGGTTCTCTACGTATTACATTCAAGACGGATTTGATTCCGAGGGACGCAAATATAAACGAAAAGGAACTCTACTAGATGTAATAGTATCTTTTCAATCATGCGAAGGGGTTGATGGTAAATACTAGTGTTACACAAAGGTAACGAGATCAAGTAACAACTTGCGTGGGGTATAACGATAGATACTATACAAGGAGGAAACACATGTCATTCAATAAAGTAAAAACCGATCCGGTTCTCGGAAAAGAAATTCACAATCATTTAGTACAATGCGGAGTCGAAACGCCAGTCATTCAACACGAACTAAGTCGAACCGAAAAAATCGACATCATCGAAACTAAGTTCGCAGACATTATGAAGACACTTGGACTCGATCTAACAGACGATAGCTTAGTCGAAACACCAAAACGTGTTGCCAAAATGTTCGTAGGAGAAATATTTTGGGGCCTCGACTACGAAGCGTTCCCCAAGTGTACTACTGTTGAGAACAAAATGAACTATGACGAGATGGTAGTCGAGAAACACATCCGGGTTAGTTCAAGTTGTGAGCATCATTTTGTAACTATCAAAGGGTTTGCTCACATTGCGTACATCCCTGGTGAACGAGTATTGGGGCTCAGTAAGATACCTAGAATCGTTGAGTACTTTAGTAAAAGACCTCAGATTCAAGAACGGTTAACTGAACAAATCTATCATGCATTGCAATATGTTCTCAAAACTGACAACATCGCTGTTACTATTGTTGCAGAACATATGTGCGTATCACAGCGCGGCGTCGAAGACCAGTCTGCTAATACAACAACTTCTAAACTCGGAGGATGTTTTAGATCGGACTCCTCTGTCCGAGCAGAGTACTTTAAACACATTTACGCATAGAAAATATAGATGGTTAAACTAACCGAGATAGACTTAGTGCCTGAGCAATCGTTCTCTATCGAACAAGTAAAAAAGATATTAGCCAAAGCGAGACCGTTGGGAATAGAAGATGGTTTTGTTATATATTACTTTGAGGCAAATGACGAAAGATGTGTTATTTTTACTGATCAAAACAGTAGCATTGCTGCATTTGCCGGATTCATATCCAGGATGAATGGTAAGGTCTGGCAAGCGAAGAACGTCGAAACTTACCTCCCGTTTAAAGGGAAACAGCTTGCAGGTAAGCTGTATAAGTTTGTAAAAGAAGTAATGAAGAAGTCTATTCAAAGTGACAAAGAACAGTCATTGTCAGGGGCAAAACTGTGGACAAGAACATTACCAGCATTGGGATTAAAACCAATGATATTCGATACAGTAACACAGAATGTAATCGACCCACAGTCTGGTCAAATAAACATATACTCGAGTAATCCAGATGATATTGGTCGGTACACCTGGATACTAGAACGGCGAGATCACTACAACAACGTCGGTTTAAATGAAAACAGTATAATCATGCCTTTCACAGGAATATGGTACACACTTAACACAAAGGAAAACAATGAGTGAAAATAATAGAGAAGTTATATTCGTTCCTGGGTGCTTTGACGAGTTCGACGGCACCCAAGAAGAACTAGATGCATTGACGTCAGAGTTAACCAGGATGTTCTCAGAAATGTCTGAAGACGAACTCCTTGCTAATTCAGTGGACGTCGATTGGGATGAAACCGAAGACGGTGACCTTGATATTAGTGCAATTGTTCCGCGCTCACTTCAATAGGAAATAATATGAAAAAAACTCACGTAACATGGAACGAGGTGCAATCACACGTTCAAAGTATAATCAGACAAATGGTGTTAGAAAAATGGACACCTGATATCATCGTCGGTATCACTCGTGGCGGTGCTGTACCAGCAGTTATGATCAGTAATTACTTTAACTGTAAAATGGTTAGCCTCGATGTCTCCCTCAGGGATAATACAGAGTACGGTCCAGAATCAAATTGTTGGCTGCCTGAGGACGCCGAGACAAAGAAGATTCTAATAGTAGATGATATCAATGACACTGGTGCTACCGTTAATTGGATTATGTCTGATTGGTCGTCTTTGGTACTACACGACAAATGGAAAGATAACGTGAAATTTGCTATGTTGTACGACAACCAAGCTAGTAACGCAACTGTTGATATTGCGTTCAGTGCAGTTGATATTAACAAAGCAGAAGATGATATTTGGATCGTTTTTCCCTGGGAAAACTTTTGGAATAGTAATTCATAATGATTACTACTCGACCGGTATTATAACCGCAATGTGTTACACTACCAGACACGACTATGGGTTAGAAAAGATGCCAGATTCACCGTTAACATCAGGTACAACTCAGTCTGAGCGAGGTTCGATATGGTCTGAGATGGAGCAATTATTTGACAATGTTATTGCTCCAAATATGGAATTTAGACATGCAACCAGCAGTCAATTTGATTGACAATCAACACGTAACTATGTATACTAATAAAATAAACTTTTAAAGGATAACAATGGAATACAAGTGGACAATTGATAAGTCGTTCAATTTTGAAATGGGACATAGGGTGTGGAGTAGCAACATGTTAACATGTACGTCCTAATTTAAAATCTGGGCCAGGAGACATGGTAGAAAATTTTGTAATTTTCTCGTTGGTCCACCATTTTTTACCTTTATTAGTTTCTGCGCCGATTGCCGCACCAACGTTATTAAAACGCAGGCGACCTCTCTTATATAGCTCATCTGGTGGAACTGGTGAGAAACATTGTTCAACACCGTTATTCCACCATTTATTGTTTTTGCGGAGAATTGACATTTCTACCTTTTGTTCTTCTGTAAAGTTTTTCCTTCCTCGACTAGAGTTACCTATTTTCTCCCGTGTATTTGCGGAATGAGGCAGTCGAATGCGACATGATAGTTTATGTAAGTACTCGATTGAGCGCACTGCTCCTGAAGTGCCATCGCCGCCATCTGTTCTATTTAACAATATACCCGATTTGTTATCTTGCCGACCATACCAAGCAATCATTTTGCGTTCTAATGCAAGAGCCCCTAGTTCAGTTAAATTGGTTTCTACAAAAACAATATATGATATATCCGATGGCACTGCGATTCCTCGTGGACCAGACCGATGCTTTTGATAAGCTCGTTTTCCCTTGCCTTTGCCTATATAGTATGGTGTACCTGCTTTTGCTGTATTAGAATCTTTAGATCTGATGTATGCGTAGACGTAATAAATACAAGGCATAGCTGATGTTCTCCTTGAACGTTAGAGCAGTTGGATATGGCAGTATCGTGAACTGTACTATTATTTATACCAAATTGGTTGTTTTTATAATTTTATCACGTATAATTAGCTTTTAAAGGAGAAAACATGTGGGAAATATCTAAAGAATTTGCATGTTGCTACGGACACCGGGTGTACAACCAGTTACTAAATACAGATTATTGCGGCAACGACAACAAGGCTAAATGCCGCCATATACATGGACACGAAGGATTAGTGCGTGTCCATCTTAGTGGAACAGAACTTACTGATAGAGGAATGATAACAGATTTTAAACACCTTGGCTGGTTCAAGGATTTTATCGACAACTCAATTGATCATAAGTTTATTATTGATAAAAATGATCCTATGTTCACTGCTTTAGTAGCAGACCCATATACAGTATCAAGTGGACAACCCGACATAACGTATGATAGTGTAACAGTTGTTGATTCGACTCTGTCAGAACTTGTTGTTGGCAAGACATTACGGTTGAATAACATTCCGTTGGGTACTCCTGTGTACGAAGTTCTCGAAGGATACTTCATTGTAAATTTTGTACCGACAAGTGAGAATCTCGCAAAATGGTTATTCGATATAATCTCTTTTAAGATGAAACCACTTGAAATAAAAGTGTCATGTGTCGAGTTCCACGAAACTCCGAAGAGCTGTGCAAGATATTACGGACCAACAGTATGATATATGAAAACTAAAAAATCACATTGCAGGTACTCTGAGTAACAAGTATGGTCGAAACCCCTTGCTTGTATTTTCATGAGATGGACACCGGATTCTCGTCAAAGTTCTACATAGTACCTACGCCGAACAGAGAATGGAGAACAGTAGAGGTTAACCACGAAATATGGCATTGGTTACACGATACTGTCCCTGCAGACAACTGGTCGTACAATTACGACGGTTCTAATAGAGTACAGGTTTCTCCCGAATTACTATCACTGATCATTCTTAAATTTTCTTAAAAGGTAACTATGTCAAATATTCGATTAGCCGAACCAGTATTCCTATCAGTGCAAGGAGAAGGGAACAGAACCGGAGTTCTTACTGTGTTTGTAAGACTCTTTGGTTGCAATCTTCGGTGTCCAGGCTTTATGACTGAATATCCAACTAGTCCAGATAACATTGTACATCAACACGAATTAGTAGAAGGTATACTGGAGAAAAAGTACAAGAATGTGCTTGATTTGCCTGTAATTGACTTCGGGTGTGACTCGTTGTATGCTGTTGACGCTCGTTTTAAATCACTTGCTATTAACATGACTTTGACGTCACTTGGAAACGCTATCACCCCACTGTTATATGAAGGCAAATGGGAACACCCTGTAACAAATAATAAAATAGACTTGTGTTTCACCGGTGGGGAACCGATGCTGCAACAACAAGCAATGATTGATATTATTCAGGAATGCAGAACTTGGCCAATGACAACGCCCGATATTATTCAGATCGAGACAAACGGAACTCGACCAATAGAAGACGCATTCAGTAATTCCCTTTTTAACAAAACAATCAACTGGAACATTTCTCCTAAACTATTTAATGTAAGTGGTGAGAAAGACGCGATTAACATTGACGTTATTAAGCAGTACCAACGAGTATCACCGCTCGGGTGCCTGAAGTTTGTTATTAATAACTCCGACGACGCATGGGACGAACTTAACACAACAGTTAAGAAGATGCGAGACCACGGAATTAAGTTTCCAATATATGTGATGCCAGTAGGCGCATCTAGAGAGCAACAGTCAGATATCAATGTAATATCAGCAATCGCAACAAGAGCAATAAAAAACGGATATCATGTAAGCGGGCGATTACATTGCTTGCTCTTTGCAAACACAATCGGAACCTAATAAAAGGAAACAATATGTTTAAAACACTAAAATCGTTTATATTTAAAGATACACCGCCTGACGTTTTACCAGTAAGTGAGTCACCTGGCGATAACCCAAATCGGGTTATTAAACAAGACGCTGTGCCTAAAAAGAAAAGAAAGAAAAAACAAGTAACAGTCGAGCCAGAGGCAAATAGTAACGCTACACTGCATTCGATTATTGACCACGAAAAGAAAGAAGCTACTGCCGCTGGGAACCCTTGGGTTCAAGTACTAAATGTTGAGTTAGATCCGAACAATATTGGGAATGGAGCATTTACGTTAGATTGGAATGAGATTTTTGTGGCCAAACTCATCAGGGTTGGGTACAAGGGTAAGACCGACAGCGACATTGTTGATCAATGGTTTCAAGATGTATGCCGAAACATTGTTATGTCAGAGTTCGAGCAGGAGATGGCTGATCCTGAAAAAAGAGAACAGTTTAACAAAGCCAACATCAGCAACAGCCGTTCTGAAATACAGTAACTTTCTAAACTAAAAAGGATATATTATGTCTAAAATTACCAAGAAACGTGCCAACCTTGCTCCGAAAGGACTTACGATTCAATCACGTGGGTCAGATGTCGACACACAGAAATGTGTCGAGATTGTTGGTAACAGGTACGAACTGATCTTGCTTGCGGCAGCACGTGGTCGAGAACTTGCATACACAAAAATCGACAAACCGATCATAGCAGCGTTGCTCGAAATTCAGAACAGTACTCAAACCGCTTGACTTAGCAAGTAAGGTGTGTTACTCTTATAATTAGTTAACAAATCAAAGGACATAAATGCGGTACTTAATCGTAGATTGCTCAAACCTATTCTGGAGGGCAAGGCATGTCTCTCACAAACAAACATCAACGCACGACAAACTCGGTTTCTGCTTACACACAAGTCTAGGCAGTGTTGCAAAACCCTGGAGAGAACAGAAAGCAGACCACGTTGTTTTCTGTTTCGAGGGTCGTTCTTGGCGGAAAAGTTTCTATGAGCCGTATAAGAAGAATCGAACCGTAGCGAAAGCTAAACTAACTGATTCGGAACTAGAAGAAGACAAACTGTTCTACGAAACATACAATACTCTTGTTGACTTCTTAATCGACAAAACAAATTGCACCACATTGCAACACGCCGAGCTTGAAGCAGACGATTTAATAGCTGGCTGGATTGCCGCGCATCCAGCGGATGATCATATTATAGTGAGTTCGGACTCGGATTTTTATCAACTTATATCACACAACGTAACTCAATATAATGGTATCTCAGACGAAACAATCACACTAGAAGGCTTCTTTGACCGTAAGAACAAGCAGGTTCTCGACAAGAAAACAAAAACGCCAAAGCAGTTAGGAGACCCAAAGTGGATCTTGTTTGAGAAGTGTATGCGAGGTGACCCAACCGACAATGTGTTCAGTGCATACCCTGGCGTAAGAACAAAAGGAACATCTAAGAAAGTCGGCCTACTGGAAGCGTTCCAAGATAAGCACCGCAAAGGGTTCAGTTGGAACAACCTAATGTTACAGACGTGGGTCGACCACAACGGTGAGAGCCACAGAGTGCTAGACGATTACAACCGAAACGTAACATTAGTTGACCTAGACGCGCAGCCAACTGACATAAAAGATAAAATAGTACAAACAATTGCAACTGGTTCTGTTCATAAACAAAAACCAATGGTCGGAGCACAGTTCTTAAAGTTCTGTGGCACTCACGAACTTATTCGTCTGTCAGACCAAGCAAACGTATTTGGTGAGATACTTAACGCTGGATATCCGATTTAACCACAAACAAGGAGCACGGTATGAAATTCAACCAACTGATTCTGTCTACAAACTGCAACATCGGAGAAGGCACTAAGTATCAATGGGCGTGTTACGGTCCATTTGCTTACGTTATTGACCTAACCGATGCAAACAACAAACACATTGCATCGTGCTGTTACGACTCGATTACGTCGACTGTGTACGAGATCACTGTGTTCGCAGAAGAGTCTCACCCATATATCTGGTGGTCAAAGAAAGTTCGAGAAGCGCACCATAGCGAGGCAGCATACCGCGGGATTAATCCGTATGTTGCGTGGGATGGCGTTGTGTTCGAAGAACTAACCAAGAAAGATATTTTGTCAATTCTCAGAGAATTAAATAATCGTTATGGTATGTAAGCTAAGTGACCTAGTTAGTATCAGCTCCTGCTGGGTACCCGCCAGGTTGGACCTCAAATTGGAACTTGACGATGAATTTCCAACTGCTGATCTTGGTATTGTTCATAAAAACGATCAATCGGCCATCGAGATAATTGCCCCGAATCTTAAGAATGGTCCGTGGATAGCAGGCGGCGCAGTGTTAGCATGGTACAATGGAACCCCTACACAAGACAGAGATATCGACGTTTGGTGCAAGTCTGAGAAACAACTCAATGTACTCAATAACAAACTCAACACTATTAAAGGAACCGATGCAACTTGCTATATATCTTGCTTCGTCACCGAAAACGCCATAACGTATACGTGCAAGCAGCATTCCATAACTAAATGGAAAATCCAGCTTATTAAGAAGTTAGCAGCAACTCCACTTGAGGTGATTAACCGATTCGACTTTACTGTGTGCCAACTCGTAACCGACGGATCAAGAATACTATGCGGAGAGAACACGTTAGCTCACATTAAGAACAAGACGCTCGCGAAAAACACAAGTAACTCAACAAACAGTATATCTCGCTTAATCAAGTATTGGTCTTATGGATTCGAACCCGAACCAACACTGTTAGATTTCTACATTAACAACTCCGATGGCATAAACTGGGAAGGTAACATTAATAATGACGCAGAATACAGTAATATATAAACACGTTACTCTATTAGAGGGCAAGGCGTGGAGCATATTGTCACCGACACCACATATGTACTATCACCGAACATCTGACACATACTTGGTCTGGTGGAACGGAATCATCACTACACATCGAGTTGCAATGTTGATAGCAGCTACTACATATTTTGATGTGTTTCCCAGCATAACTATGAAACAAGCTGCATTCGACGAAGTTAAGAGAGCCAGGTGGAGTGGGGTATTCGACGGATTATTTAACATACATACAATCACCGCAGCGTCGTACTACGCATACATATCAAAGAAAGTTAATTGTAACACCGGTTCCCCTATTCCAAAGAACGTAGTTCTATCTTGGTTTGATAAAAGAAACGTATTATGTGAGATTAAGGAAAGTACATGAATCACACAATTATATCATCAGATGACATGTTAGTAGTTAGCCAATTTGGTGGAATTTCGCCGGCTGTTACTGGATCGGTTAGATATCACGGTAGGTATAATAGGCTCGAAGTTATGGATAACGACACCTGGCGCGAGATTGCTACCCCGACAACAACAGTGTCGCTTACACCAGAACTCCAGGGTGTGATTAAATGGGCTAAAGACAAGATGACGCGCGAACAGGAAGAAGCAACCTTGTGTGACCGGCATCCTGGGTTGCGTGAGTTAAGAGATCAATACAATACACTTAAGATTCTGTGTACAACAAAAAAGGAAACAGCATGATGCTTACTGCAAAACCGGTTGTCCAGAATAAATTCTGGATAGTAGAAAAAGACGGAGAGAAAGTAGCTACGATCCAAATGGGTGAAAATGGGAACGTTGTTCTCGTTAATAAAGATTGTGTTCGAGAACAATTTATTGACATAACCGGACTTAAAAATAAGTACAACATCGTATTTGACAACAAGGTAAAGAAACAACCTGTTCCTGATATCGAATTTTCTGTGTACGGATATCCGTCCCAGTTCGAACCTTTTAATCAACTACTTAATGTCGCAAAAAAACTCCCTGTGTTCACGAAGACAGAGGATAGTAAGAGTTACTATTGCGCTGGGTACTATATTATTAAGTTCGAGACTGGCTTTGTGTCTAGCTTTTGCCCGAAACTAATTACGCTTACGCGGTACGAATATCGCGGCCCGTTTAAAGACAAACTGGAGATGAAAGAGCAACTTAGACTGGCAAATGACAGCGGCGGCCCAGTATTAGAGTAAATACTATATGTGCAGACCAAAACCTACAGTAATCTTAGAGTCAGTTAACAACAAAACGTATATTACTGAACAAGTCCTCAGCGCAGAGGGGATATGGGCAGTGTATTATAATAACAGCCCGGTTAATCTAAAGACGCACAACATACTGGTTAATTACCCTGGGCCTAAGTACAAGAAAACTGCGTTTCCGAATCCCGGACATGCTATTAACTTATGCAAGAAACTAAACACGTTGTTCCAAACAAACGGGTTCACGGTTGTATTAATTAACGCTGGTGAACATGTTTATCCGTAAATGCAAATCAGCAAGAAAGAACTAACAGATTGCCTGTTAGCAAAAAATACCGATACTCCATACTTAGAGTTATGGGCAGCACCGTACAGCACAACCAGCCTCCAACTATCTGACGCCGGGTTTATATTCTTGTCAATAGAATTGGAAGTCCAGTTTTACCGACACAAAGTATTCCCCGACCTTCCAACAAACTGTAAAACAATACTACTTCTAAGCAAGTACCTCCACTCACCCTTCTTTATTGTGGACAAAACAGAGATACTGCTATTCGGGGCGCAAGACAGTGTAATGTTGACCCTTTCTAACAATAATCTCCTACAATTCTTAGAAAATCAAGCATAATCCGTGCATTATTTGGTTGACTTTATGCCAATAAGGTAGTATAATGCATTTTAAGTTAGAGGATACTATGTTCGTCAATAACACTGCCACGCAAGAAGAACTACATAATATGTTAGCAGCCGGGATAGTTACTGTTTCGTTTACTAAGAAAGATGGGTCACTGCGCACAATGCGATGCACACTATCTCCAAACATTTTGCCTCCTGTGTTAGTAGAGGACGCAAACAAGAAAGAGAAGAGTCGCTGTGCCGACGTTTGTCCTGTATTTGATGTTGATGCGAACGCATGGCGAAGTTTCCGCTGGGATTCGATTAAAACATACACTGCATAGCAATGAGCCAATTCTCTTTCTGTGTTACTGTTTCCGCTGCAAATTCTAACAGAAAATATGTCTGGTGTAACACTGTTTTTACACAGAACACCTGGACAATTTTATACGCAAAGAGTATACCTGGATTCAAATATACATTTGGATTTACTAATGAAGAAGACGCAATGCTGTTCGCACTACAATGGCTCTAACTCTAACAATACAAGAGCGGTTTCCGTTCACTGTTATATGCCCGCTTGCGCCGTTTTCAATGAGCAGAGCAAGATACGAGTGGTGCGTTGATTTCTACAAACACGGTACCTGGACAGTCGCTGGCCGAGATCACCCTGGAACTATCTTTCGATTTCAGAGCAAGAACGATGCAATCTTGTTTGCACTAAAATGGAGCTAATAAACATGAACAGTGAGAGTAAAACACCTGCTTCGTTTGCATACCCATTTACTGTATCATTACCCAGCGGTCACAGAGGTCACAGCGGGTTTATACATGATCAGACCATAATACGGCAATGGTGCGACAACACGATAGGACAAACTGAGTGGCGGCGCGAATATAGATTTAATTCTAGTCTATACGAGTTCAACAAAGCAGAAGACGCAACACTGTTTGCACTAAAATGGGCGTGAACCACTTGTTTCCAGACTGGCCATTTGGTGTCGAGGTAACAGCAATAAGGTCTGGATCACCAAGAATAATATGGTGCAGAGAAGTACTGGGAACAGATGCCTGGTTCATCGACCCTGGTAAGGCACACGAGAAAACGGTTACTTTCCGTTTTAAGGACGAAAACGATGCAATTTTATTTGCACTAAAATGGAGCTAATAGTCATGGATAATAAACTCGAAGCAATACTAACAGTTGGTATCTCTGCGTCAGGAAAATCTACCTTTGCCGAGAAGTTAGTAGAAGATAGCGGATGGGTCAGTCTCGGGTTCAACGAAGACGGAGCTATTCAGTACGTTAGCCGATATGTTGAAGTAAATCGCGACAGAGTGCGAAAGAAACTAGTCGAAGCAACCGGGAAGGAATTTACCTGGGCAAACTGGAAATGGAAGCGTGAAGGCGAAGTCACTGCTATCATTCACGCTGCTATCTCCGACCATGCTAAAAATAAACGCAACATCGTTGTATCCGACACTAATCTAAATCCAAAAACTCGAGCAACATTAACAGAACTGCTAACTAAGCACGGGTACACCGTCACGATTAAGACGTTTCCTATTTCGCTTGAAGAGGCATGGGCACGAGATGCGGCGCGCGCGAATGGCGTTGGCCACTCTGTAATTGCGAAGCAATATAACGATTGGTTGGCATATATTGGGCGAAAAACTTACGTTGCAGACAAAACACAACCTGCTTGTATCCTGGTTGACATAGACGGCACCCTGGCTCACATGAACGGTAAACGTGGGGCATTCGATTGGGACAAAGTGGGGCTAGACGACGTTGACCACCAGGTCAGGTTTTTGATCAATGCCGTTTACGACATGGTTGACGTTATTGTATTGTCTGGGCGAGACGGGGTATGTGAACCAGAAACAAGGCAGTGGCTTCTTGATAACAACATTAGCTTTAACAAGTTAATCATGCGGGCTCCAAACGACATGCGTAAAGACACTGTCGTTAAAGAAGAGATCTTTTGGCGAGATATTGCAGATGAGTATAATGTGCAATTTATTATCGACGATAGGCCAGTTGTATGTGATAACTGGCGTGAGATGGGGTTAAAAGTGTTTCAGGTTGGCGATCCAAATATTCGATTCTAAGACAGCAACTAAACGAGGCAACGAAATGACTAAGAAAGAAATGGTAAAGCGCAAACAACAAATTGCATATTTGATTCGAAACATAAAATCAGATTATTCGGGTGTTCTACCGGAAGACATGCCGGACGACATATCGACTGAGATTGCAGAGCTCATGTCCGAAATGACTTCACTTCGAACTGCACTCGAAGAACTAGCAACGAATTAACACCGGAGAAGAACATGGGAATCAACATGTTTAGAAGAAACTGCCGCACAGCACCATTTGACATAGCGGCCCCAAATCCAGACCCGAGTAAATTTTATATCGAAGAAACGATAGCAGTCGGAAACTGCATTGTTGCAATAGTTGTTTATCCCAATTGCACTAACTTTGAAGGTAAAAAAATCCTTGTCTTCAGAGACATGTCATTGAAGTGGCTCAAATCACTCACTACGTTAGATCCGCACTTTTCCACTGAGGCGACGTCACCGTTTGCTAGGTTTGAGCCAACCGACGACGGCTGGAAAGCTGCTGTACAGATTGCAGGAATGCTAAACGAGCAAACGGCGTGATGTCTAAAACGTAACACAAGGAGAAGAATAGATGAAAGTAGGAGACTTAGTAGGAGTTGCCGGCACCGGATCTAGGCACGTCAGTTTATACTGTGAAGTAACCAGTGTACACCCGACTCACATCAAGCTATGGGTTATTAACGGGCACTGGAACCTAAATCTGTACAACAACGGTGTTGGGGAAGTAATGTCGCCAACAACTATACACACAACTCCAATGGCACTGGTATTCATTGGTTGCATACCAAGTGAGTATCGCGAAAACTACAACGATGCAATCCAGTACATGGATGAGTATCTGGCACAAGAAGGGTGGTTTGACCGCACTCTAACAACAACCAGAATTATATTTGATAACCAGCTCAGACGAATCTCTATGTTTGCCGCTGCCGTGGCCATCGGATGGGATGCATTTAGAACCAAATTGGATAACAAACCATCCTCTAAGAGCAGAACAAACAAAGAGTTCGTCGACGAGTTCGACGATGATATTCCTTTTTAGTAACGGGTAACTTTTTGATTAAAGACTATAGCACATAATGCTAAGATTAGAATTTATATACCCGTTTTATGTAACATTGATAGAAAACCTTGAGTTCTATCAGACTAGGTGTCAGAGGGAACAGTGGTGCGACACTACATTCGGAGCATTGCGGTGGACGTGTGAATTTATGCTGCACCACGAAGTCTGCTTCAAGTTTAAAACAGAAGAAGATGCAACGTTGTTTGCACTCAAATGGAGTTAACATGAAAGTTAGATATCACATCGACGGCACACTAGAATGAGCGTAAACATTGAGGTAAGCACCTGGCAATGTTGGTGCTACGTGGTAACCAAGCACCAACATAAGTTAGAGTTTGTGCTTGACGAGGCCAATGAACGTAACAGGCCGCAACACATATTAGAGGCGTCGTCACAGCGTATAGGGCAGAAACACACCACCTATGCACAGCACCTATGGAACATGCTGGACCAAGAGTTTGCTAAGACTAACTGCGGCAGGTTAAAGGAAACGCAGGAATACGGAGAGTTAGCGTTCGGTATCGAAGCGGACAGTGCAGAGCAACTACAGCACATGATATCGCTTAGCGACACTGTAATCTCCCGCTGGATAAACAAGTACCATATTAACAGTATGATTGATATCGACATACGTAAGATCACATAGAAACAACGAGTTACAGTTAATCTTCTTGGTTGACTTTTTGGTTAAAGAGTGTATAATGTTTACATTGAGTACACGAATTAAGGACGATGATATGAATTGGTCTGTTGCATGTTCAGCTAACTGGCTTTGTCATTTATCTACTGTTGGCGTATTGGTGCTTTTAGGTTTGATGCTGATAGCAGTAGTTGTATTGGTCTATATTGTTGCTGGCAAGAAATAACCACCGCATAACGTGTGGCGGAGCGTCCGCGTTGACGCAAGTGGCGGGCATAGGAGATGCGTGTGAGAAAGAAATTCAAGATTTACTACAGCAAAGACAACCCGGACAAAGAGAAGGCCGGCACACGGTACAAGCCAACCGGTAAAGACATGCTGGTGATGAACTCCGGCGGGGTGTTTTTTGTATTCAATGGTGAAACCTACTACCCGTCGATCCGACCTCTTGTTGACAAGATTGGTAACTACGACGTAGAGTGGGTGAGTGACGACACCTAACGTGGATCTAAGAATAACCGAATATACAAACCGACACAATAGATTCAATTTCAAGAATGGAGTAGGCAATGAAATTTGGAAGAGGATATAAAAACATGCAGGCGGCAAGACGGGTATTTGCGTTTTTCCCAGTGAGAGACGTTTATGGGTATTGGTTGTGGCTTGAGGTCATTGACTATAACCCTAAGACCGGAGACTATAGGCGTTGCCGCCCAAACCTAGCGACAGATACACAGAAACAGGTAAAATGATCCGTATCGTAAACACACCTAGGAGGGCGTAGAATGCCTGCTAATAACACCGAAAAGTTTGCCGCTGGTTTTTCCAAGTCAATAGCTAAAGTGCGTAAGGCACAGAAGATTTTTGAAGCGCAAGTGAAAATTATCGGGGATACTCTTGATAGCGTTTTTATCAAGGATGGTAAATTTATAGATATGTCGCACGAGCAATATGCGAAACATATCGAAGCTCTTCCAGACGGCTGCTGGTACGCTGTGGAATTGAAGCGTGAATGGCATCGCCGTCTTAAACAAGGGAAAATAATGAACGCCGTTTTAGTAGATTTGCACAAATATCTCAATGAAGCTTGTACGGCGATGGAGCAGCGTGACGAAGAAGCTGTCCGCAAGGCTATCTTGTTCGCACAGCTTACCATGTCAAAGGTTGCCGTTGTGCCGGTGGTACTCGATGACACAGACCTTGGACGCGGTGGGGTGTCTATCCAAGGGGAGAGAAAGTTTGCTCGGATAAAAGGCATGTCGGAAGAAAAAGTGTTGCGGGTACTGTGCGCGCTGTTGATTGAATTGGACAATGCTGACAAAGCTGGTCATGGAAGTCTTGGTGGTTTTTATCTCCGTGCCGCGCAACAGACAATCAATTTATATACTGGAGTAAAGTCATGATGTTCCCAGATAACTGTCAGTATTACTGTGCTGTTAAAGGTCTGAGCGACAAGATTTGCGGAATTGTTCCTGCTGACCCAGATTCGCTAGATTACTCTGCTCCTACTGTGGCTGCATGGAAAGCGGCTGGTTTGACCGTGCGGATGTGTTCTGGAAAAGTCGTTTCCGACATTCTTACCAGCTACGGCATGGACAAGTGTAATCACTAAGGGTTACTCATGAAAAAAACAACTTAAATATCTCGCAGTAGCCGTTGCAATTACTTGACAAATACACGGGAACGTGTATAATGACTTCTTCAAATAAGGAGCAAACATGACTACCTCTATAATGTACCAAAAATGCTTAGTGTGGAAATCCGAGGAGGATTGCTTGAAAGTGCAGGAATTGAGCGTACCACACGGCGTAACAGGCTTGGTTATCGACGGGGCTATTATGTATTTTTCCCGACAAACTGACTTTTGATTATGTAAGCTACCACTACCTGTGCAAAACACGCACTGACCGTAAGCCGGAAGTCAAGCTAATCACCGAAGTATAACCCACACCGCAACTAAGGATATAAACATGACAGATACCACTACAAACAACACCCCGACACACGGACTGGCGCGCAACCCCTCACAGGAAAAACATGCGGCGCTGGTTGCAGCGTACACCAAGGCTTTAGATACCGTCAACAACTACCCGGAACCGGGGGAGTTGGGGTATTCCGAAACAGTTGATCGCGAGGTGCAGGGAAAAGCCGATGCCGCTTTTGGGGTACTGGAAGACTGGAAGCTCTCCACAGAAGGGGCGACTTACCTTAACTTGGTTAACCACGAAAACCAAGTGGATACCTATCTGAAGGGGTTGAAAACCTTCCTGATGTCCCCCGACAATGATAGGGCGGATTGGCCTGATATTTCCCCAGAACAACTGGATCAGGTTTACGGGCTGGTTAACGCTATGCTAGAACTGAAATGGGGTAGCGACTGTGACGGGGATATGCCATTGGACTTCACGGTTTGGTATCGCAGAACCCAACGCATGGTGTGGGATATTCCGATCTCGCACCGGGATCATCGATCAGATGAAACCCTAGAACAAGAAGAGGCGCGCCTTATAGACAATCTACGCAACGTGTCTGGTGGTTTGAGCGCACATACTACAGAGTTAGGGCTTATTCACGGACAACTTGATACCATTCGCCGTCGGAAGATGGCGTATGCCGCTGCATTCCCTGTGTGGATTGTCAGGCACACTAAAGATGACGCCTGGCTAAAGAGTTACATGAACGATACTCCTGTTAGCGTATATTTGACAGAAGACGAGGCAAACGTTGCGGCACACTCCAAACATGTTGTGATGACCCGATATTGGGCTATCCCCAACATATACAAAGACTTCAAAGAGCACCGCGCACAGGTAGAAGCCATGTGTGGCAAGATCGTCCCCTTGTACGGGGTAGTAGCTAGTGTTGTGTGTCTTTCTTCTGTGTCAGACGAATACCGAAAATTCTTACCAGTTCTATAGTAACATGAGACGTCACATCGCAAACGCATCGTTGATGCACAATAACACCACAGAGGTAACACCATGAGAGTTGGTATTGATATTACTATGTCAGTTTGTATAGACTACGACGACAATTCCACTACGCTAGAAGATGCAATCACTGAGTTCGCAACAAGAGTCGAACGCGGAGCGAAATGTTGTGTTGAGTCTGTTGTACTAATCGACCCTACCCTCGTTGCATGTACTAACATAATCGAATCTAGAATTCATTAGGAGCCATATGACTACCAGCGTTGAATTAGACGACACTAATATCTTTATCGTGTCCTGGGACATGACTGGATTAGATTATGTCTTCTCAGTTAAAGAGCTAAAAGACAACGAACTGTTTGGTGTTATTAAAACCGGTGTGCAAACAGATGTAATGCAACAACTTAACAGTAGGGTGTCTCATATGATTATGCGGGCAAGAGCAAACTCGCAGCGTCGATATGAGATATATTCAATCCATGGGTCCCCTGAGATATATAAAGAAGACATCGAGCAATTGTTTGATGATGACCCGCAAAATGCTGCTGACCTAATACGAGAGCGTGGCACAAAGTTATACAGCGACGCATCGCGATTCGATTCGATTCGTAAGATCACATAGAAACAACGAGTTATAATCAATCTTTTTGGTTGACTTTTTGGTTAAAGAGTGTATAATGTTTACATTGAGTACACAAATCAACCAATGAACTTCGACACTTTTAATACAATACTTAACAACGAACCAATCTTCGCTGTTATGAAAAACACCAAAGAAGACTCGATCTATCACCGTGAAGAATCCGTGTACGTTCATACTATGATGGTGTGCAACGAATTCACTAGCAACTATTCACAAGATAACGACGACTTCTTCATTGGCCTGTTTGCTTGCCTGTTCCACGACACTGGAAAACCACAATGTCGTGTTGCTAAAGAATCCGCTCAACGCGGCAAGTATTTTAGTTTTGCTGGTCACGACGCTGCGTCAGCTAAGATTGCTGCTGAGATTATGTCCCGGTACAACTTTACTACATTTGAGGTTATTCGAATCTGTTGGTTCATCGAGCATCATCAATCATTTTGGACTGTAGTTGGTAACACCAAGAAAATCGCAATTGTTAATGATTTTAAGAACCCAGGCATCGGGATCGGGTTTCCTTGCTTCAAGGCATTCATGATGGCTGACAACTACGGTCGAATCTGCGAGCAAGGTCAAGCCGAGTCAGACACAATAATGGCTACCTTCGAACAACAGTATATGGTGTAACAATGGACACGATTACATGTAACACCGGACAGGTATACAACGGGGATATCGTATCTAGTGCAAAGTACGATCCCCCGAACTCTCTTCGAATGTCAACTGATATTCGAGACTTCCCATTTCGTGTTATCATGATGAAGAACGTAGTTAAAGTTAACAACGACCCCTTTATTTTTACTGAAACAAAATCTGAGACTAGAACAGCGCAGGGATCAAACGGAAACATATATACGATTAAGACTGTAGCAGGAACAACAACCTGCTCGTGTCCTGGTTTTCAGTTTAGAGGTACATGCAAACATGTTAACGGATAATAACCTGTTAAAAGACAACAGTGCAACAAAGGGCAACGATGCATCAATTTGGATTGTATATCCGAAAGTGAACCCCGCAAACAGTGTTCAGTTTTACTCTAAAAAAACAGCAACAACATATCTGAAAATGGTAAATTATCGAGCTGGCCATTTCGCCATTCACAACTGTCTGGCCAGTGAGCACGCCTCTTGGCTACTACATAAGATACTCTCTATCCTGTTAACACCAACTTAAGGACGCGCAATGTGGATTGTGTATCAAATCGACGCACCTAAAATCAACATACGATTTTATTCTAAGCAAGCAGCAAAAGATTACGTTAAAATGGTTGATTATCGAATGCGCGGAATGGATAAGATCTCATATTATGAATATAATGATTGGTTGCTGTGCAAAACTCTTGCTGCGCCAATTCCGCGACGTTAACATAATGTGGATAGTATACAACAAATTTGATCCGAACCACAATGTGACGTGTCGAGACAAAGAAGAAGCAGTTGCATTAGGAATACGTATTCAGCATGAAAACAGCAACAATTTGTACTGTGTGGAGAGTGTTCCGGTAAACGAGTATGATACTTGGTTACTACTAAAAACTCTGTCTGCTCCTGATCGACGTACAGACTTCTCTGAGGATAGATATGTGGATCTTATACGATAAATTTAACCCAAGCAAAAATAGGTCTTTCCCTGATGAAGACTCTGCAAAAGAACATCGCCACGCGAAGTGCCTTGACGATCAGACCCAATGCATAGAGTTTGTGCCGCCCGACACACACGACACGTGGCTGCTATGTAAAACTCTGGCTGCGCCGCAGGAGCCAAGAAGAATGACCTTCGACGAATTTTGTCGAAAACAATACTGACACCTGGGAACTATAGGAAGGAGCGTATTAACCAGTTTACTGTGAGGAGTACCCAGGATGTGGATGGTCTATAACAAATACCGACCGACGGACGCGATTCAATATCTTGATAAAGACACTGCCAGACATCAATGTAGGTATTATCGATCTTTTGACGATGAGTACTTAGTAGAGGAGGTAACCGAAGAAGAGTACGCTGCGTGGTTACTACTTAAAACGCTTTCGGCGCCTGCATACGCTGAACCGCGACTTATGCCATCATATGCAACAAAACAATACGTCGACAGTATGCAACTCAGCACGAACTCGGAGTAATTTCATGTGGGTGGTTTACAACAAATTTCATCCGTATCTGAACAACATGTTCCAACACGAGCTACACGCGGAGGAGTTTCGATATAATTACCTACTAGACCCCTGTAACCATTTAGTAGAGGAAGTAAACGAAGAAGAGTATGATGCATGGTTGTTATGCAAAACTCTTGCTGCGCCGTTATGGTGAGATGGAATATCAATAAAACAACAATATGTGGATAGTATATAACAAGTGTCAACCAGGTCACAACGCCTTTTTCTTAGACGAATCTGCTGCAATACAGTACGCAGAGCTAATACGATCGGAGAATTACTATATAGACTATTTCGACACAAGCACAGGTGATTTCCCCAGTGCCCAAGAATATACCAATTGGTTGTTATGCAAAACTCTTGCTGCACCATTGGCAATAGAACCACATGCTACTCGGATCAATAACAATCTCGTCTATGTGTCTAAGATTTTAACCGGTTGACATTTAATAAAAAGAGTGTATAATGTAACTGTTACGTAAAAAGATAAACAGCATGTTCACTCAAAACTTATCAGTCTTTAACAAGAATCCGTTTGTTTCTGAACAAGACTTACCAGTGTTAACCGAAGTTGTTAACCCAGAGTATAGCAGCACGCCACCTGGGTTCGTTCCAGTAACCGACAATATATTCACAGTAGCAATGAAAAAAATCATCGAGTTAGTTGGCTCAAATAAAGCAACTGAATCAACGATCGAGCCTACTGCTTCAGTTGGGGTCAAGAATACCCTTACTATTACGTTCACCGACGGATATACAAACAGCTGGTGGGTCGACAATTGGGTCGGCGACGCCAGGGATGAAGAACAACCCTGGGCAGAATTCTGTAAATGGTACCGGTCAGGAAAAGAAATACATTACGTTATGCGAGCACAAGACGGCACTAGAGATGTTGCTTTTCTTCGGTTACATATCAAGCATATTGACATACGCACATCTAAACGAAAGGGCAAAGAATGAAAAAACAATATCAGCAATACTAATAGCAGCAATACTAGTTACTGGCTGTGGGGAACCGAGAACATTCAACGGAAAAGAATACCCGACCTACGGAGTTTTTAACTCACAAACAAGTAAGAGTGACAAGATCTGCTACGAAGTGTCGATCGGCAACGTAGTTTGGTCAGTTCTATTGGTTCAAACTATTATTGCTCCTATTTACTTTATCGGATTCTCGTTATTTAATCCAGTGCCGGTTAATAAAAACGGGTCGTGTGGGATTGACGCACAATGAAAACAATAGCAGATAGTGGCGCTGTTACGTTGCCGCAAAACTCAGTACCACAGTCGAAATTCCCGATGATTTGATGCCATTTCTGCAGAATACCGTAACATAATCAACGAGTTATAAGCGGCATATTCGGTTGACTTTTTGGTTAAACGAGTCTATAATGCTTTTATTAAATAAGGAAAGACGATAAATGGCAAAGACATTCTGCATCACAAAAACTACCCATCGCAATAACAGCACTATCGAGTTCAATGGCACAGTCTCAGAACTGGTTGAGTCGTTTGCGTACACCCTAGAATGCGGCGCGAGCTATTCTCGTGAAAAGGGGAATGTTAAGATTAATCGCAAACCAACCACCATTACGTCGTTGATCAGCAACCTGAATAATGCAGTAAATAATTCTGCAGCCAACGGGTACGGTGGTGTAACCTTTGCCGCAGTAGAGGAACAAAACGGTTGACTTTTTGGTTAAAGAGTGTATAATGTCTACATTGAGTAACGAAACGGAGACAGAAATGCCGAACTCAACACCAGTTTATACTAAAGCTCGCAAAAACCAGTTGTCTGACGTCGATGCAGCCAAGGTTGGTTTGTGGCTCGATGATCCATATGGCGACGGGATTAGACTCGGAAAAATACGCAATCCAGACAAGCATCGTATTGCCGCAATGCATTATGTTGAAACCGGAGAAGCAGACATTTTTAGTGACCATCAGGTATACGTATCAGTTGGGCATGATTACGCAAACACGAAAGTCGGTCAAACGCAAATTAGGCGTCAACAAGTGCTAGGATAAAAACATGAAACCGATCTACGTAGAAACCGTTATACCCGAGAAGCCTGGTCCGATTAAAGTTGGCGAGTCAGTGTTCTATCATTCTAAATACGGACATAAAGTATTTGGCACCGTCCTTAAAGTAAATAAAGTCAATATGAAAATCGCAGTTGGTCGAGCGGTTTTTTCTGTGTTTAAGAACTCCGTGCGCCGTGACAAGAATTGCGTCGACTTTATCAGTAGATTAACAGACTGAGCAGCAAACATGTCAACATGCTTTGATTTCCGGTATTCGGTCAGCATCTCATCGGAGTTCGGAACTAATAAAATAGCAATGTATGAAGAGTACCTAAATGAGGTCGTTGGCTATCCTGGTGATAAGTGGGAGGTAGATGACTATCGATGGTCCTACAACTTTTGGTTTGTCAACGAAACAGATGCAACAATGTTTGCACTTAAATGGAAATAACAACAATACCACACGCTGTCAACGGTTTATATCGAATAAACACCGATATTCTCTGATATTATGTGTAAGTAAACAACGACTTACATGTGACTTATTTCGGTTGACTTTTTGGTTAAAGAGTGTATAATGTCTACATTGAATAACAAAACGGAGACAGAGAAAATGGCAAACTTAACTCGTGTGATGTCCAAAGCCCGTAAGATTCGTGGTGTAGTACAACCAAGCGTACAAACAGAATATTCAGTTGCACTAACTGGAGTATCCATTAACGGATATGCCGGTATTCAAGTGTTCCGCGAAAAACAGGGAGTAACCACTGCTGGTTCGTCATTTAACATCGGTGACACAGCTGAATATGATTCGTATAACTTGTCTTACTGCGGGAAGATTACCAAGATTACCGACAAGTGTGTTACAATATGTTCATACCCAGGATCGAGCATGGCCAGAACGCATAAACTGGACTTGTATACTTTTTCCTGGAGGAACTTCGATTTTAACGAAGCCGATGCGATTCGTAAGAACTACATTGAAACGATGAACCACTAGGAAACTATAATGAAAACATCTATTGTTGCAACCTTTTGCTTGTTAGTCTCACTGGATGTATGCCAGTACCAGTGAGCGATCTACATTGGAAGCGGGCCACCGAACTGTGCTTAAATAACAACGGAGTATATCTAGTCGAAGCTAGTTATATAGTTAAACAAAGGTTCACAGTTGTCTGCCACAACTCTGCCACTTTTCAGGTTACTATGTCAAATTAACAGGAGAACAGTATGGATCTGATTATGTGGTATGTTGCAGCAACTGGTTTACTCTCTCTATTCATGTTCATTATCTGGTCAAACAAAAACTGGATTAACATTACGATTAAGTTTGTCTTGGGCCTGACCGTATTTGCTGCGGCGTACATAATTATCAACGGACTGTGACAATGTCCCCCGAATCCCTACTTTCTTTACTTAAAACCGAAATTGTCATTGACGAGCACGGCACCGAGTACTATTACATCAACGGCAAATTGCACAGAGAAGATGGTCCCGCTATTATATACGCAAATGGCGGGAAGCAATGGTACACCAACGGCAAATTGCACAGAGAAGATGGCCCCGCTATTATATACAATAACGGGCACAAAGAGTGGTGGATCAACGGGCATCGGGTCAGTGAATCTGGCACCGCTTTACACCGCCTGGATCATATTACTCTTAAGTTTAAGTATTAGCAGAAAACGACAATGTCCCCCGAATCCCTGCTTTCTTTACTTAAAACAAAATTTGTCGTTGACGAGCACGGCACCGAATACTATTATGTCAACGGCGACTGTCACAGAGAAGATGGTCCTGCAGTGGTCCACGCAGATGGAACCAAAGAGTGGTATATCAACGGCGAATGTCACAGAGAAGATGGTCCCGCTGTTGAATACGCAGATGGAACCAAAGAGTGGTATATCAACGGCCTACGGCACAGAGAAGATGGCCCTGCAGTGGTCCACGCAAATGGAACCAAAGAGTGGTATCTCATCGGCAAGTTGCACAGAGAAGATGGTCCCGCTATTATATACGCAGATGGAACCAAAGAGTGGTATATCAACGGCGACTGTTACAGAGAAGATGGTCCAGCAGTTATATACGCAGATGGAACCAAAGAGTGGTATATCAACGGCGACTGTTACAGAGAAGATGGTCCAGCAGTTATATACGCAGATGGAACCAAACGGTGGTATACCACCGGCAAATTGCACAGAGAAGATGGTCCCGCTGTTGAATACGCAGATGGAACCAAAGAGTGGTAGAGTAACGGGCAACGGCATTGTACCCGCAAGTAACAGTTTAATCTAACAAGGAGTAACCAAATGATCTGTTCAGAAGCCGGGTTTAACGGAGATGATTTCTCAATGCCCTGGTATGTTGCCTTATATAAGGACGACAATCTTTTTTATGTGGCGATTTACCCAAACGGGCACACTTGTCAAGAATGCATCGAAACCGAGACTGAAGAACAAGGCCGCGCCATTTATATGGCCGCTGTAGCAAAACTCAAACAACGGTAAGTTGATATGACCACAGACGAAACAACGCTGTATAAGCGAGTGAAAAAAGGTAGCCGCAACGTATATGTTCCGGTTGCAAAGTATATACCCGATTCTGGCGAAAGATTATCGTTGGGCGTTCATTTACAGAATGTAACAGAAAACGGATGGACCCGTCGATTTAAGGTAGACCCTGCATTGGTTCCGTTTGTTGCTGCTGCTATGATTCTTCAACCAAAACTAATCGACATTATGCAAGAAGCAGAGAAGTTTCGTATTCCAACACCATTGGTCTCTACGCCTGAACAGAAAGCGGCATTGGACCAAGTCGAAGTATTATTCAATCGGAGGTTTGACACGTTACAGCGAGACAGTATACACGACGTAAGCAAGAATGTTCTCCAGGTAATTCAAGATGCTGCTGTTGAAACCCTAAAAAACGATACTGTTCGCGCCGCGTACGAACAGTTCTTGTTGGTTGTTGAACTTACAAAAGAAAAATCAAACGACCCTAGTAAGTGATGCGACAATCGTGTTAGCTAGATACTAAACATAATTACTGTTTATCTGAATAATAGTGCCAGACTGAATTACCACAATCCCAGAACCGATCATACCCATTTGCAACCATATTATCCCACTCGGTTAATCCCGGATTGAACGTTAATAACTTATCGCATAGTTTGTGTTTCTGGTAAGCCATCCTTGACTCAAACGTAATGTGTTGTTTGGTGTACCAGTAATTCGGATCAGTATCTTTGATGTGTGTAAATCCACACTTCTGATACACTACTCCGGTGTTCCATCTAAGGTCGCAGTAACTAACAATCGACGTTGGGCTTTGTGTTCTAACAAAATACTGAAATAGCTTACTTGCTCCGCCTATTACTTTGGTATGTAACAACACCGAGTACCGTAGCAACTCCCATTGTACTTTTTTGTCGAATCTAGAACGTCCGAATGTCATCAGTGCTACTAATTCGTCATCAACATACAACCCCAGTCTTCTACTAGCAGTACATGCCCCTTGGATATGGGTTTCGTCTAAAAATGCAGCGGCATCTGCCGAGTTAACATTCCTTACCTGACAACTCCGACCATATACAACTCGACTGCTTACCCCAAGTTTATTTGCAATGCGAGATTTAACGATGTCTTGTTTAGTTAACCACTCGTAATCTATTATCTGGATTAACGCAATACCTTTCTCTTTACATGCTATCATCTTGTCAAGATGGTACCGTTTATCTTTCCCTGAGCTCGCCTCGCAATGCCAAAACAAGCCGTGGTACTCGATTCCAATATTCTTTTCCTGAACCAGTATGTCGATTTCCTTATTACCAATGATACCTCTGACGTTCGCCTTAACTGTAAAACCGAGCGAACGAATGTAGTCTGCTATCTCGATTTCAGCCTGGGACTGATTATATCCATCAAATGTACGTTCTATATTATATTTCTTGTACGCTGCACCAACAGTATGGTAAGAAACGGATAACTCTTTGCTGATATCTAACAACGATCTATGTTTTTGTGCCTCTAAATATAGAACCGACGACAGGTTAGTCAACGAATCGAGTGATATGTGTTGCTGAGAATAATGTGCTCCGAACTTCGTCAGCATAGTTGTTGATATTTTCTTTTTCGTTGATGCCGCTTTCGCCGGGTTACTTACTCCGTATTTTTGCAAGTTAGTAACTGTGGCCTTCTCTTTAAATACAGACGATTGTGTAATATGATCTACACCAAACTTCTCACTTACAGTATTCTTCCGTCGAGCGAGTATATTGGCTTTTGTATCAGGACTAAATGCAGAAATGGTAGACTTGAACTTATCTCGGTTGTTATATGTTTCATCTCCATATTTTTCTAGTTTGCTTCTCTTAATCTTCTCCTTAGATGTCGCACCTTTCATTGCATGGTCGCATCCATATTTCTGTAAGCACGTTTCTTTGATCTTATGTTTGGTGCCAGCGGTTACTAAATTGGTCGTTGCTCCATATCTTGCTAAACATGTTAACTTCCTTTTCTCCTTTCCGTTTGACGAGTTACAAAACGATCGACATACTCTGGAACAATGTCGAACATAACCAGTGTTCGTTGAATTGGGGGCGGCTGCGTTGTTACATGTTGGGTTTTCACACTTAGGTATCATATTATTATTTATCACCTGATTCTGATATCCACATAAATCAATGCGTTCCAATATGCCTAAATATATTCGGTTGACATAGTAGATAAATGACTGTATAATGCTTTTTTAAATAAGGAAACGCACTGATGCGACGCACTATTAACCAGGAAAACTTGCAAACTTACACGCTGTTGGCATGTATTGTACTTCTCTGTACCGGGTTGTTTTCATTGGGATTAGTTGCGTTGTTGTCATTTTTGTAAGTTTCGGTTGACTTAGTAGGTAAATGACTATATAATGTTGTTTAACAAATGCAGTAACATTTCTTAATTAACAAAAAGGAGTTGCAAATGGCTGAAATTTCCACAAATCGCACAGTTAGCACAAAAGAAGCACGTCGCGGTATTATCCGTTGTATGAAGATTAAACGCCCTCTGATGCTATGGGGTCCTCCAGGCGCTGGTAAATCATCTGTCGTTGCTCAAATTGCTGAGGAACTCGGCGGTAAACTGTACGACTTGCGACTTCCTCTCCTGGAGCCAACTGACTTACGCGGCATGCCATATTACAACAAGGAGCGAAATATCATGGATTGGGCTCCGCCGATTGACTTGCCAGATCCAGATACGTGTGAGAAGTATCCGATCGTTGTTCTGTTTCTCGATGAAGTTAACGGGGCGGCGCCAGCGGTACAAGCGGCAGCATATCAACTTATTTTGAACCGCCAAATCGGCAAGTATGTTTTGCCTGACAATGTAGTAATTGTAGCGGCCGGTAATCGCGACGGCGACAAGGGCGTGACATATCGTATGCCAAGTCCATTGGCGAATCGCTTTGTTCACTTGGAGCTTCGTGTGGACTTTGACAGCTGGAACGAGTGGGCTGTGAATCAAATGATTCATAAGGACGTAGTTGGTTATTTGAACTTCGCAAAAAACGATCTGTTTGACTTTGATCCGCGCAGTCCCAGCCGTTCGTTTGCTACACCGCGCAGTTGGGAATTTGTAAGCCAACTGTTGGACGACGATGCTCCAGACAGCGAAGTAGTTGATTTGGTATCGGGTGCAGTAGGTGAAGGTCTCGCTGTTAAGTTCATGGCGCACCGTAAAGTGGCTGCGAAAATGCCAAACCCAACCGACATCTTGATGGGAAAGGTCACTGAACTCAAGACCAAGGAAATCTCAGCAATGTACTCGTTGGTCACGTCAATGTGTTACGAGTTGAAAGATGCTCACGACAAGATGAGCAAGACGAAAGACACAGCAAAGTGGCACACGATGGCAAATAACTTCCTCCAGTTCTCGATGAATAACTTCACTACCGAACTCGTAGTTATGGCGGTCAGAGTTGCGCTCACAGTGTATAACCTGCCGTTTGTTCCAGGGAAGATGCCAAGTTTCAACGATTTCCAAGCGAAATACGGGAAATACGTGCTCGCGGATCGCAACTGATCTGGCAGTAATGTAAGAAGCCCACGTAATGTGGGCTTTTTAACTGGCTAAATTTTGGTTGACAATCAGAGCAAGTTCGTCTATAATAGCTATATTAAATTAAATAGTAAGAGGAATAATTACATGGCAACTTCCGCTGCAACTAAAGACCAGAGTTTTGGACCATGCGAAACAGACCCAAAGGTTAATGCTGCTTCAATTGAGAAGCTCATTACTGCTAGAATCGGGCTATTACTTCGCGCTCCATTCTTTGGTAACATGGCAACACGACTAACGCTGGAAAACGCAGACGACTGGTGCGGCACTGCGGCAACAGACGGACGGAAACTGTATTTCAATTCCAGATTCATCGAACGCCTATCTATAAAAGAGATCGAGTTTCTTCTGGGTCATGAGATTTTGCATAATTGCTATTCTCACGTCGATCGATGCGGGCACAGGATGAAAGACCTTTATAACGTCGCCTGCGACTATGTTGTTAATGCAGACTTGATCGACCAAAAAATTGGTGACAAGATCACGTCGGTCCCAATGCTGTTTAACCCAGACTATAAAGGACTGTCGTCAGAAGAAGTGTATGATCTGTTGCTCGACTCAGTTGACACCGACGATGGAGATGATGACGGCGATGCTGACAGCAACGGCAGTGACCAGGACGGCGGTACCCCAGGGTCAGGCGGGAAGGAAGGCCCTAAGAAAAAGAACTCAAAGAGTAATAAGTCATCGAAACTCTCGCTCGACGAGCTGCTGAAAAAACTGCTGGATGAGCACCTGGACGGTGATGAGGGTGACGAAGGGAAGGACGGTGACGAAGGCGGCGACAAGGGGAAAAATGGTAAAGGTAAACGCCCTACGCTTACAGAAGAAGAGAAGAAACAAATTCGTGACGAAGTTAAAGAAGCAATGATTTCCGCTGCGCAAGCATGTGGTGCCGGCAATACGCCACTCGGTGTAAAACGCATGTTGAAAGAGTTGCTTGAGCCAAAGATGAACTGGCGCGAGCTGCTTCAGCAACAGATTGAAAGTGTGATCAAATCGGACTTTACTTGGCTCCGTCCATCGCGCCGCGCGTGGCACTGTGATGCAATTTTGCCTGGAATGAAACCAGGTGAGACAATCGACATCGCCGTGGCAATTGACACCTCAGGCAGTATCTCCACTCGAATGCTTCAAGAATTCTTGAGTGAGGTAAAAGGTATTATGGATTCGTACGACGACTATAAGATCACTGTTTGGACTTTTGACACCGCAGTATATAACCCACAAGTCTTCACCCAAGACAACAGCGACGACCTTCTTGCTTACGACATTCAAGGAGGTGGCGGCACAGACTTCATGGCAAATTGGGTTTACATGCGAGAGCACGATGTTTCCCCGAAAAAGTTAGTTGTGTTCACCGACGGATTCCCATATGGATCCTGGGGCGAAGAAGATTACTGTGACACAGTGTGGATTATTAACGGAAACAATCAGGCACAGCCTCCGTTCGGTGTATGGGCTCATTACAATGAAACAAAGGTATAAAACACCTACGTTGCGGGAGAAGGTAGAGCAGTATGAATCGTTGCTGCACCTTCTCCAACTGCACATCGATGTCGCTTGCAATCCAGAGATAGTGTCTGAATTACTTCGCAACGTGTGCCGATGGTCGTATGCTCACCGCTGCGGGAACGGAGAGAACTCTGACCGGCAACAGCAACAGATAATCAATCACGCATTCTACAAGCTATTGCAATTCACTAAAGCACAGCACAAGAAAGAACCAGATGCGTAATGGGGAAGTAAACCCATTAAACGTATTTGATTTAAGAGAAGTACCCTACGTACCCCTTCATTTCAAGTTAATAACATTCACTCTTCTCATCGACAAAACCACACTTCGCCGTTGGATATACGAACAGTTTCAGGGAAGATTTTGTATCGAACCAATGAAAAAAGCACTGGTTTGTGTTGGGTTTGAAGATCACTCTGAGGCTATGATGTTTGCGTTGATGGTCGACCAGATAAATCGCTAGCCTACGCACAAAATTTTCTGTCAGGCTGTTCTAGCGTTAAATAATAGTACATTGACTTATTAGGAGACAACAATGACTGAACCAGTACAAGAAGCACCGCAACCCACAAACCTCACACTCAACGATCTACTTGTAATGTATAGCATCATCCAGGCGACTGCCCAACGAGGAGCAATCAAAGCCGAGGAGATGTCTATAACTGGTGCATTGCACGATAAGCTGAAACAGTTTCTAATAGAAAACGGAGCAACACTGCCAGGTGGCAAGCCCAGTGAGAATCCTGCTGCACAACCGGTGGAAACAAAATGATTAAGCATATCGGAAAACATAACGGGAAAAAAGTTGTAATTCTTTACCGGAAAGTCCCAGGGGAAGACCATATGTGTTTGGTTGTATACTCTGATTCTCTAACTACAGGACTGCACGAAGCAATTATGTCGGCAGTCGAAAGCTCAGCCGGACAGGAAGCAGTTGAGTTTGCAGACGCTCTATTTAGAGTCAAGTCGTCCGACGGGTCAAACGTGCTGGAATCATGTCACCGCAACGGGTGTATTAAGAAAATCCAAACATCTCAGGTGCTGGTGACTCCGACTACAACTGCAACCATTCGCCTAGACGAACTGAACTCGATGCTGGATCAGATGGCACAGGGCGATGCGGCTGTTAAAAAGATGGCAGAACTTGATTCTAATCTAGGCCTGTCAAAAACAACAAGGGCAAACGAAAGTAAAACCACATCTGGTAGTGTAACTGGAGAACCAGCGTTGACTACTGCACTAACAGATGCTGATATTGCTAAACAACAAATCGTACAGGCCGAACGACTGAAACGAGAAGCAACCGGACTACTGGCCGAAGCAACACGACTAGAAGCCGAGGCAAAGACCCTTGACCCAACGATAACAAATGGCAGCCAAGAACCGACCACAGCCTAGAGCAAAAAAGATAAAAATCAGTTCCCGAGATAATTGGGAACAGATTCTTAAAGATGTTGATAAAAACGAAATACCTATTCAAGTTCTACAGTGTATAAAAGTAAACTTAAAAGACGGAACTATCGTCGAAATTCGAATTGACGAACTAACAAAAAACGGCGAACTGCCTGACAGCATTCAACGTAAGTTAAATCGCCAATTAGATGAGCTGTCGATGTATATAGTCGACGTTGACTTCTTCGTTGATATCGAGTTACTTGCTAACACCGTCCAACCGATAACCGACCACCTTCTGAAGAAAATCAAAAAGTAATATCTGAGCGACATTGTCGCTCAGTATTATATCAATTAAGTTGACTCTCTCTGTAACATACACTATAATAATTCATATTTGAGGGTATCATATGAATATAGGTCAAGTAGTAATGTTAATAGGAACAGACGGGTACATGCCTCCAATGGGAGCTGTTGGCTGCATAGTATCTCCCATTGATGAAGATGGGGATTACGAAGTTCACTTTGAATTATACCCGTGCCCTGTCCCACCCGATGTTACTTGGTTTGCTCATTCGAGCTGGCTGATCCCACTAAGTGGTGTTACTACTCGCTGCGAGAACGAACACTGCGTTACTGTTTAACTAACTAACAAGAAAGAATAAAATGAAAATAGAGCAACCAAGTTTCCAAATAATCGCATACACACCGAATCTTACTAAGAACATAGAACGGGCAGGTCGAATCTGTTGGAAGAGCGAAGATAGAATTGAAGAAGGTAGCGACGTTAAGTTTATCGAGATGCTCAAAGGAGTTAATCACTCGTCGGTGTTAGAGCACGGTAGTATCTCTGTTCTATTCAGTTGTGATAGAGGAGTAACACACGAACTAGTAAGACATCGTATTGCATCTTTCTCTCAGGCGAGTACCAGGTACTGCAACTACAGCAACGACAAGTTCGGAGGAGAAATAACAGTAATCGATCCGTTCTTCTACGATGGCCGTAATCGTAATACAGAATACTACGTCTGGAAAGAATCATGTGAGTCAGCCGAGACCGCATACATGAAACTGTTGGCCGCTGGGTCCAAACCTCAAGAAGCGAGGTCAGTTCTACCTAACTCGTTAAAGACTGAAATCGTTGTTACTGCTAATCCCCGAGAGTGGAGACATATTCTGGAACTAAGAACGTCCGCCGCGGCGCACCCACAGATTCGACAGATTATGTGTCCTACGTTAGCAGCATTTAGAGACAAATGGAACCCGTTGTTTTCTGATGTGGGTGACACAACACACAGTCACCCAGCCGTCTTTCTTCCTACGATCGAATGGCAAAATACCTAATCACAGGCGGGCTCGGGTTTATTGGACACAACGTTGTTCAACAGTTAGAGCGCCTCGGGCATACGTGCCTTATTGTTGATAGCTGTACTAACTACGGTATAATCCCAGACAAAGAGATTAGATTTCTTGTGTCTCAGCGCAAGAAAAAAGTGTCGTCGCCTATTCAGACGTTTGACATAAGAAACAAACGACGGTTGCAGAACACGATCAATAGTTTTAAACCGGATACTGTGATACATCTTGCTAGTTTTCCCAGGCAGAAGGTTGTTCTTTCGGACCCGGAACCCGGGTCCGAAGTTATGGTAACTGCGCTTCTCAACTTGCTAGAAGCATCAGTGGCAGCATCTGTTGAGAAGTTCGTGTATATCAGTTCCAGTATGGTGTATGGCAACTTTAGCTGCATTGTACCAGAAGAGTACCCCTGTTCACCCATTGGGTCGTATGCAATAATGAAGTACACTGGTGAGCAGCTGGTGCGAGACTACTCTAGGCAGTACAACATCGAGCACACTATTATTCGCCCAAGCGCGGTATACGGGGAACTCGATGTAAATGATAGAGTTATTGCAAAATTCATCCAGCAAGCATTAGTAGGTGCAACGTTAGTTGTTAAAGGTGCAGACGAGGTTTTAGATTTTACCTACGTAGATGACATTGCTAACGGTATTGTGTTAGCTGCAACAAGTAAGGTCGCAAACGGGAAAACGTATAACATGACTCGCTGCGACACCCACACCGCTACCTTGCTCGATGCTGCGACATTAATAACCGATATTGTTGGGTCAGGCAAAATATCAGTGTGTCCGAAAGACAGCAACTTTCCAAGTAGAAACAAATTAAGTATCAGTAAAGCTAAGATTGATCTTGGATACAATCCTACAACAAACATACTCGAAGGATTTACACGTTATGCAGAGTGGCTCAGAAAAAATCCTATTCTCTGGTCTTAAGAGACAGTACCAGAATCTAAAACCTGAAATACTCGCCGCAGTCGACCGAGTGTACACCAGTGGTCAGGTTCTCAGTGGCCCATTCACTACTGCATTAGAAAAAGACATTGCTGTTCGTACTAACCGAAAACATGCAATAGCCGTCAATAGTTGCACTCAAGCACTGCAATTCTCTTTATGGAGTCTCAATAACTCAGTTGTGATACTCCCAACTTTCAGTTTTGTAGCTACACGAAACGTTGTTCTACTAGAAAACAAAACGCCGGTGTTTATAGACGTAGACTCTAACGGTATACTTGACATAGCCGGGTTAGATTTGCCAGGTATCCAATCAAACAACATCACATTAATGTATGTAAACTTATACGGCAATATGATAGACTACGATAAACTGCAAACTGTGATTACGTTATTCTCCAATAAGAACGTCAGTATTATAGAAGATGCTGCTCAAAGTTTCGGTGGATCGTATAAAGGAATCCCCAGTGGAAAACTAGGACTAATAAGTTGTTTAAGTTTTGACCCAACAAAGAACCTACCATCGTATAGTAGTGGGGGTATGGTACTAACCGACGATGATGAGCTTGCGACTGTTATCCGTCGTCGAGCAAAGGTAAGTGAGGACTCGATAGAATCAGTGGGGACCAACAGCCAGATGAGCGAATCATCGGCTGCACAACTACTAGTAAAGTTACAATACTTCGACAGTTGGCAAAAAAGAAGAACGGATATTGCTGCTTACTATACCGACAGACTCGATGGCACTAAAATTAGACTTCCTACTCATTCACCAGACGTAATTCATGCTTGGCATAAGTACGTTATCCGCTGCACGCCGGCGACTAACTACGAGTTACAGAAAAAGTTGAGTGACTATAACATAGAAACGAAGATACACTACAGGTACACCTTAGGGGCGGTCACTGTTCCCGAGAGTCGCACCTCTGTGTTAAGTCTCCCAATATACCCCGAGTTAACTGACGTTGAGGTCGAACGTGTTGCTGCAACAATTGCTAAGATAGTTAGTCGGTACTGAACTAGTACTTAGATGCAAAATACTCATCTAACCACTTCCACTCGTAGCTCAACATCAGTTTGTCTATGTCACCTGCTACAGAATTATAGTAATCAACTGCATCTTTTGCTCCATTGATCGACCAGGCGGCGTGCTGCCCGTCTGCAACAGTCAACCACGTTTCTAATCGATACGTAGAGTTGTAATCAGTTGGATTTTTCTCTATCGAGTCCTTTAGCTTTATGCACTCTCTAAATGCGGTACGCCAAGTGATTTCCTTTGTCACGTTGAAGTGTGCTATTGCACTGAGTGTCGGAACAACTTCGTGCTCCTTGCTTAACGTAAAGTCGAGCCCGCTATCTGTTGTTTGCAATACTAACTCTTTATTATAACAAATTACAGCCTGGTGACCGTATTGTAAACCGTTGACTGGATTTGTTGCGTAGAAAATATAGTGCTTCTGCTGCTGTAACCTATCAGGTTGCCAATTAAAATCAAACTCAGGTAATACTTCTAGTTTTGCAAACACAGTAAAGAACCACGGCGTTGTGCTTACGGTCGCTGCTGTTTTGTATGCTGCTGCTCGACCAGTCACATTTTGCACATGATGTATCGTTCTACCTGGAGCTATTCTTAGTAAGTGATTATACCAGCGGTCAGCGTCGGGTTCCCCATTGGAAATATAGACAATATCCAACGGTTTATCTTGTAAAAACAGGTCATTATGTGGCAAAATATGAGGATAATCGTACACTTGCGTATCTAATGCGCCTCTGATTTCTCGCGGTGCTATCACGACACTACCACTTCGCGTAAACGTATGCACAACTCGGTCTTTACTGCTCCACAGTGACGGAGCATAGTCTATATTTGCTGTTACTCCTTTGGGTTTAAATATTGCATACGGGCCAGTGAACTTGTGCGATTTAATTGGATTTACAACCGTGTCAGTGTCATACTCAACAACATCAACTGGTAACCTAAGCACGGCTTGGTCGTCACAGTAATTAATTGTATCGTATTGTTCTAGTTGTGTGATATTATCCATCTGCTGCTTAAACGTAGGAACATGGATATAGAACGTGTCTCCGAACTTTTGCTGTCCTGATGGAAATACATGTAGCATCTTTGCTTGCCATTGGTCGGGTTGCCAAGTGAAGTCAAATCGATTATAATCTGAGATGGAATTTGTTACCCAAATATATTCTGTCTCAGCAGACGTTACTATTCGCTTAAACGTGTCAAGGTAGTTATCCACATACCGCGCAGTCTTTACTAACGGGTACCGTTTCTTAATACGAGCAAAGTTCGCCTCGGTTCCTGGGTTTGCATGGTTAACGAAGTAGATATCGTACAGATCGTCCGGACGGTAAACTGGTTGGTCTGACACAAAGTTTAGATTAGGGAACTCTTCTAATGTCTTTGCCCAAGTAATATGACGTTGAAACTCGTTCTTGTTAATCAAATACGTGTCGCTCCACTTTTGCCACTGTGACCCGAATACATGAGTCATGTGACTTTGCCAGGGTTGGGCGTGCCACTCGAAATTAAAGTTATTGTATATATTCTCAGAACTGATAACCCAGAATCTCAAAGTCTCTGACCTGGTTAGACATCGTTTAATTGTGTCTAACCAACTGTTGATGTATCGCACTTTTTGTATATTAGGATATCGAACTTTTAGATTAGCAAACCGTTGAGATGATGAGCGATTATTCATATCAATGAAAAACATGCTAACTACTCTGACTATTGAACCACTCTTATGTTCAGTTTTCTGGTTCAATCTTATTACTGTTTTCTTGCGGGCATTTACTAGCAACGGAACAACAGTCTCAAACTTTATGTCAGTGGCTCCCGGAACAGTATACGTTAAGCCAGTTGACATTTGGAATTCAGAGCTAAAGTGATAAACGTAAGGAGGCTCATCTGGGTTTGGTGCCCAATCAAAATCTATCATTGACGCATCGACTTCTTCTGGAACGTACCATCGTTCTTTATTATTACTAATTGTTAATACCAGATCATCTACATATTTGTAGTCAGTTGCACCAGCAACATGATATTCAGCTGTTGGCATTTCAGTGGATGAGTACCACTGGTTGCCAAACACGTAGATATATGGGGGCTCATATGGATTTGGAGCCCAGGTGGGGTCGATATCCCATGCTACGTCTGTTTTTAATATTCTCCAATTAGCTGGGTTAGCTTTTACAGTGCAAACCAGATCATCTACATATTTGTAGTCAGTTGCACCAGCAACATGATATTCAGCTGTTGGCATTTCAGTGGATGAGTACCACTGGTTGCCAAACACGTAGATATATGGGGGCTCATATGGATTTGGAGCCCAGGTGGGGTCGATATCCCATGCTACGTCTGTTTTTAGTATTTTCCAGTTGCTTGGGTCTGCTTTTACAGTGCAAACCAGATCATCTACATATTTGTAGTCAGTTGCATTTGGCACATGATATTCAGCTGTTGGCATTTCAGTGGATGAGTACCACTGGTTGCCAAACACATAGATATATGGGGGCTCATATGGATTTGGAACCCAGGTGGGGTCAATATCCCAGGCTACGTCTGTTTTTAATATTTTCCAATTAGCTGGGTCTGCTTTACGGGGCAAATAAGTAGTATCGTAGTAATGGTTAACTATAGTCTCTTCGTGAGTCGGAATCAACAGTACTTCGAACTCTTCAAATTGAGAATTACATCTAAATATGTGAGTCTGATGATTCTCCCAGGGCACTGGCTGCCAGGTGAAATCAAAACTCTGCATATCATATCGGCCGTCTACTAGCCAGAAGAACTTAGTTCTAGCCTGCTCTTTAGCAGTATCCGCAGTTAACGTATATTGTTCGTGTGGGAATAAGTTCGGTTTTGTGTTAGTGTAGAAGATATCAAACATACACTATTTACTGCTCTAAGTGCCACCGTTAAATATTTACAAGTTTGCTAAGTATGCGATCAGGTCGTGTGCATTAAGTATTAATGTTGCCGAGTTTTCATACTCAGATCGTCCGTTTGTATTACCACGATGTGCAATTAGTTTCATTATTTTGGTTGACTTTTTGGTTAAAGAGTGTATAATGTATTTATTATGTTACTAAATGAGGGAAAAGTGAACCAAATCCGCACGTATCTTTGTATAGCATTGCTGGCACTCTCAGCTTCAGTTAAGGCGGCTACTGTAGTTGAGTTTTATCACACTACACTCGACCACTATTTCATCACCGCAGACACTACAGAAGCTGCCGCTATTGACAACGGTGGCGCAGGGCCTGGCTGGGTTCGCACTGGCTACAACTTTGAAACTGGCGGCACTACCCCAGTTTGCCGTTTCTATGGCAGTCGCTCTCCAGGCCCCAATTCGCATTTTTATACGGTTGACGCAGGCGAATGCAACTACCTCAGACTGCTTACTACTCCACACATAGAAAAACGGTGGAACTACGAAGGGATTTCGTTTAACTCAACACCATCTGTTAATGGTAGTTGTTCAAGTGGGGCAACCCCAATCTATCGTGCATACAACAATGGATTTGCACGTGGCGTTGATAGTAACCATCGCATAACAAGCAGTCTTGCTGCAATACAGGAGGTTGTAGCGAGGGGTTGGATTAATGAAGGTGTGGTGATGTGTTCTGCAGCAACACCTGAACCTGTGACTACATGCAACACCATTGCTTATGCTTCGCCGTATTTTCCTGTTGGTGACTATTCGATATCGAATAATACTTGGGGGAAAGGTGATATACCTGACACTGCATTTCACCAGTGCATCAGTGGCAGCGCGATTATGACCAATGGTGTGCAGACTGGTATAAGTGCTTACGTTGAGTGGGATTGGCCTACTTATAACTATGGGCCGCATTGGGGAAGCATTAAGTCTTATCCCGAAGTTCTTTACACGCCAGGCGGTAAAGACATGACACCAATTGCGTTCTCAGATGTTGGGAGTTTAACTGTTACTACCGATGTTACTGTAGAAACCACTGGGTTATTGTATGGCAGTGCAGACATTCTGATTGATATGTGGATTGATAACGGGCCATGCAACACGGCAGCATCGTGTGGTAGGCATGTTTGGCCGCATGTAGCTGAAGTAGGAATTGTGCTAAAAAGATTCAAACCGTTGTCAGCAACGGTAGTTGACACGGTAACAATTAATGGCAATGCATATGACGTTACTGTTAACTCGTGTTCTGATGGCACATACACATGGAAATGCGTTTGGTTCGAAAGTGTGGTCGCCCCCACAAAGGCATCGATACCGTTGCGTCAAGTCTTTGACTACTTGGTATCAAAAGGAATTCTTTCTCAAAATTACGCATTAATTTCGATTGAGCTCGGTCTTGAAGTAACCGACGGAAACGGAACGATGATTATCAATAATTTTGAGGTTACTAAGTAACACAGTAAATACAACAATGGAACCATCATTGAATAATAAATTCTGTGCCCTACTTTGGTGTCACTTGCACATTAATGCCGATGGGGGCGCTCGACCGTGCTGTTTGATGTACACCCCAGAGTCAATAATAGGGAATATAAACAAGTCTTCTATAGAAGACTTGTGGAATTCTCCTACTATGAAAAGGCTGCGAGTTAATCACCTATCGGGTGCTGGGGACGTATTATGCAACGGTTGTTATGCAACCGAAGCAGCTGGACTAGACTCGTTTAGAATTAACTTTCTAAAGGGTAACAGCAAACAGCTAACCGAACTCCGAACTACTATTGCTTGCACTAAGATTGACGGAGAATGTCCTAACGTAAATTTAGAGTATTGGGATTTTAGATTCTCAAATGTATGTAATTACAAGTGTCGAACTTGCGGTGTCCATTCGTCGTCGGCATGGAACTCTGATTGGTCGAAGCTGAATAACATATCATCTGCACCCAATGTAATAACGTGGGGGAAAGACAACGTAGATCGTCTGTCGCATTGTGCGGCTCATATCCATTCTGTAAAAGAAATATACTTTGCAGGAGGAGAACCTTTGGTAACAGAAGAACATTACCAAGTACTCGAGTTGTTGAAGCAACATAACCGCACCGATGTTAAGATTCGTTATAACACCAATCTTAGTACGCTAACCCACAAACAGACCGATTTGCTCGATGACCATTGGGCAAACTTCGGAAGAGTCGAAATTTCTGTTAGTTTAGATGCTATCGGGGAGCAGGCCGAATATATACGATCTGGCACAAAATGGGAAACAGTTGAACGCAATCTTTCTCGGTTAGTGGGCGCATCAAATAAAGGCAACATTACCTTACTATTTAATGTGTCGATATCAGTATTAAATGTAATGTATATTGTGAATCTATTTAGTTACTTAGTAAAAGTTGGAGCAATCGGAAACTCACAAGACTCATACAAGTTTTTGTTTAACGTTGTACATTCCCCAGATTATTATTTCATAGGCAACTTACCACAATCTGCTAAAAATGAAATTCGTGACATGTTTATTAAAGCAGACGAGTTGTTAGAAATACAGAAATACACCGTTCCGTTTTTCACAAAGCTATTTCCTATCCTCGACCAAGAGATAGATTATAACAAAATAAGAACGTTTAAAAAAGTTACATTAGATCTAGACAGTATTCGGAATGAACGTATAGCTGACTCTCTGCCAGAACTGTGGAAACATTATTCTGGCAGCTCTCACTAAGTTAGTAACTTTAGGCTTGTTCACAAACGACCCAAGCCTATGCTAACAGGTAACACTTTTAGTCCGATGCTCGTTACATGTGAGTACCACCAAATATGCCAATCATCTTCTGCTGAGTTATTCCACAGTGTACTTGTTTCGTCGTTGATAATCTTCTTCAAACTATCAAACGTAGCAATAAAATGCACGTCATTGAGTCTCTTCGTCTCATTGCAGTTATCACTCCAACCAGCATACAAACAGTTCGTATCAATGTTGCTCAGTAATTCAGCCAATGGTGGGATTGGGTGGCCTGGGTCAAAAAATAAGTCTGGTCTAACTACAAAAACATAATCGTACTCTACGCCGCTTTGTTGTATCAGTTCCAGACCTTTAACCCATCGATGTATCATCTTAGAATTATATTTGTCACCAACTACACAAGTGTCGTTTTTCACGACAGTGTAAGAGAGGTCGGTTTTGGTCATTGCGTATTACACAACAGTCAGACTTTTCAACTAAGATAGTCGCAGAACGACCCAAATCGTTGCGTATCTGGTCAGCAGTAATATCATCTTCTTTGTGTATTTTTAGACGTGTGTTGCGAATAATCGACTTGTCCCAAGTGCTGACATACACGTCAACATTTGGGTCATCTAAGAAGGTCATAGTCTTCCTACAAACTGGAAACGTCCTATATTCACCACTAATCAGTACAGCTATTTTCATATCATTGAAATCCTGTTAAACGATTTCTCGAATCGTGTATGAATATTTATATTGCGATACTCAGCTGTCATTTCTAAGAATCGTATGCCATCTTTCATATACAAAATATTTTCATCAGCCCCTGTAAAAAAGTTGAGATCATTTTTAAGATGCATGTTGTATTTGTTTGTTTCGATAAAAAACAACAGTTCATCGATAACTGGTGTTCTAATCGACAGCGGCATTACATTTGGATTTAAGAACACAGGAGTTTGAATTCCCCTAAGTCCTTGTATAGGTAATAATGGAAATGTTTTGTGAAAATAGGTGAGGAATTCTGTCAGGTAGAAAAAGCTCAACATGTTAACTGCACACCAAATTGAAAAATTAACATTTGGTAGCGTGTTCTCCACAAATTTCAATTGATAGATTTGATTGATTTTCTCCTCCAACTTCTCCCAAGTAGTTGGATAACGAATAAAATTATTTCGTTCATGCAAATCATCAACAGATATTGCTACGTTAACTGTTTTGAAATTACTCCACAGTTTTAGATGTGTGTCGTTGAGTAATAGCAAATTTGTCGAATATATTAGTTCGATGTTTTTTGCTACGTTGTTGTTAATTAAGTATTCGAGTAAGTAGTTGTGATAGGTTGCTAGGAGTGGCTCGCCTCCGTTTAAGAATAGTCGTTTAGTGGTTAGTAATTGAGGGAGGATGTTATCCCACACTTCCTTGTTTTCAGTCCAGCTTGTATCGCACAGCACGTTGTTTGCTAACATGTGATTATCGAGTTTATAGGTATCTCTGAAATCAGTTTTTACGATGTGGTTAAAAGAATCGATTACTTTTCTCGAACGGAGCGGATGGCACATAACACACGACAGTTGGCATAAATCTCCAAACACTATTTCTACATTTTGTATTTCGATTTTGTTCGTGTCGAAGTAGCCATTGTTTAAAATATAGAACGTGTTTAGTGTTTGTCGTAGACTGCTTGTCCCGTGTTTCTCTCGATCAAAACACCGCCAGCACTGCGGCGGTTCTTTCCCCGATATCATCTCTTGTCGAGCGGTAATAAACACCGGACTCTCAACAAACTCACAAACTTCTTTAGTTAACACATTATACTCTTCTGGTAACATTTCTCCAATTTCACAACAGATCCCAGCACCACCGTTGCTTTTAACAACACAACCAAACCACATTTGAGCACACAATGTTGATTTGTTCAACTCGTTTAACGATAATTTAGACATCTGTTCTTTCTGAAAGATATTTTCCGTAATTGTAATACTCGCCTAATTCTGGAAACTCAATTAACACGTTTGTTTCTCTTCGTCTATCGTACTCGGATTGGAACTTATAAAAATCCGCAGCTTGCTCTTCAGTGCCAGCAGTTGAGTTCATAAAGTTTATAAGGCGAGTCACCTGATCAACTTCTTCTAAATAAAATCTGCCTGGGCTCCCAACAACGTTGTACCGGTCTACGTACTCTTTCCATTCTACTGAGTACATTTCTTTTAAGTTGTTTGGTAAATTTGTTACCGCCAAATGGTTTGGCCAACGCAAGTAAGCCACCATTATTGGCACACGATTAAATGCACTTGTTAAGTTATGTTTAACTCTCAACAACAGTATCCACTCTAAGAAACTAGTAAATGTGGTTGCACCCAGTAGATTCGCAGTTACCATAAAACTTAGTTTAACCCTAGAATCTGTTCGAGTTAAGAAATCATCGCAGTTCTGTTTAAACTCATCCCATACCATTCCGTATCTAATATACTCACACTGCGGTCCTGTTGCCTCTGCGCTTGTGAATATTTGTATTTCTTTGATGTGCGGTGATAACCGGTTGCAATAATCAATTAACTTCGCCACTAAATGCTGTGGAACTCCCATGTTTGTATTGATCGCAAGAGTCAACTCTTTCCTTGGATGCAATAAAATATAATCCAGTACATTCCACGTATGGTCACTTAGCAATGGTTCACCACCTGTTATACGAAACGTATCTAAGCTAGGGTATAAAGTCGGCCACCATTCCCAGAATGCGTCTATATACGGATTGTATTCTTTGTAATGAATCGGTAACCTATTGGAATTCAGAATATACTCAGGATCATGAACTTTTTTGTTAGACAATTGATATGCACCGTGCGTCTTCACTTCTTCTAACCATCTGGACGACACCTCGGGTATACAATAAACACACTTAAAGTTACATGTATGCTCAAATGCAACCTCAAAATAAGTCGGATTTATCTCTGCACCAACACCACTATCCAATACATCCTGGAGATGTGGCCACGCCCAGGGTGAGGAACTTTTGTATGTTCGGTCACTCATTGTGTCTTGATATGTTAAATTTTCTATGCGCCAGCAATAATCGCATTCTTGAGTCTGTATCCCGTTCAGCATGTCATCTCTTGCTATTAACTTCTCAGGAGTATTATGTAGCCCTGCCGGATTACGTGTAAGGTTGTCTATATTAATCTTGTGCTGAGAGGGATGATGACAAGAATGCGTCATCCCATTGTATAGTGTTGTTGTTGACTGCAACCACTTTGCAAGGCACATCGTAGGAGATACCGCATTTAGCTCTACCATCTTTTGTTTGGCGGCGTCGATATTATCTTGATTACTCATCTCACCAACCTTCTATTTTTCTAATAACCGACATCTCAGTGGTCATCAATTCTAAATTCTTGTGGCCGGCAGCATAATGATGTTTGAAGAACGCTGACTGCGTCGCATCTAATTCAACTATAGGCATACGCAACCGTTGACGCAGTTTATTACCATACAACAAACTAGACTCTACTGCGTCTACATCTTTCACAGTATCCCAGATTCTAGCCAAACAGTCAAAGTCCTGCACTTCTCGGTAATCCCAATCAGTTAACATGGTCATGTGCGTCCCGGTCCTTGCCCCAAGAATTGCCCAAATACCGTTTTCTACGTCTGCGCCCACACTCTGCCAAATGCACAAATGATCATAGTTCCTACTATGCACCTTGTCTTCAAACTGTGTTAACGTGGGTCTCGCACCACGATCTAAGCACATCTTGACACCTTCGCGGAAGCCAGCGCGCCACGCTTGGAATGGGGAAGCATTCGGGTATGTTGTTGAATAGCAGTTGTGCATCGGAATGTATTTTGGATCAAAACAAAACTCGACACACGTTTCGGTTGATCCATTTGAGTTCTCATGAGTTCGCATGTTGTTGACAAATTCTCTTGACCACACACTGAGCCCACCATTGCCGTACATTAACCCGTTTACATGATTCCTAGCCTTCCATCTGAATGCACATCCTTTGTGTTCATCAGTTAATGTGAGCTGCAAGTTAAAGAACTCTGGATCTGGCAAGTTATCTCCGTCGACTAACACAAAGAACTCAGTTTCGCTTGCTGCGGCTGCCGCCTTGTGGGCATTGTCGGATCCTTTGACTCCGTCTACCCGAACTGCCCAGGGAACGATGTTTTGAATCTCAATCCAAAATTCTTCTTTCTTTGGTTCATCATACGTTAAAAATATTGCAGATAGGTCGGCTAGATCCGTAATTTGTTTCATAATTATCCTTAGCTACTTCGCGGGGTCCAATAATCAACGTTACTCGTGTCTTCTGTACTAACAAACACGTTGTCATCTTTTATTGAACACAAGTTAGTCTGTGTATTCGTTAATATTAACTTCTTTGTGTTTGCAAAGTCAACTCTTTTCCGTTGAAGTTGATTGTCTTTAACAACGAACTTGGTGCAAAACTCGATTGAGCGATACACATCTTCTGTTACAACAACATATCGATCGTCGGTCACGTCAGTTGGTAACACAACATCTTTTCTGATACACTCTGCTGTCGATGGATCGTATATTACTCTATATTCGTAGTAGTTCACAACTGGCTCAGGCAACAAAGTCAGACTACTTAGTAAGGTGTCGTTCATATTTTTGTATAACTCCTTCGGTTGCAAATGTTTTAACATAGTAATGCAGTGGGTACATCTGCCGAGTAAACCCAACTGTAACATCTAAGCTGTTGTTAATCTGACTGTAATAATATTCAGTCCAGTCTGAGTCAGCACTTAACCGATTAACTGCGCCTTTAAGATGCACAAAGGTCGGAAACTCCAATGCTGGGTTGGTACACTTTTCTACTCCAATAAACACTGCGGCTAACGCATATAATACGTCTGTAGTTGGATATGTATCAACGCATCTAACAAGAATGTTATTCTTAACATATTCCCAATTCTCTGTTAATAAGCGAACATAAACAAAGAAACGTTGGCTGACAGTCGAATATCGGAAGTACGTAAATCCACTGTACAGCATCGGTAGGTTATTGTCGACGAACAGTTTTCGATAGGCAGTGCATTTCGACTCCACTCCCTCATAGTCTACTATGCGTGACGTCACACAAACATCTTTTTGTTGTAGCCCCGACCACCAATGGTCAATATTTCGATTAAACAGTATGTCAGACTCAACTTTAATTGTTTCCTTGAACGGGGTTAGCCACCACACCTTCCACTCGTTACGGAATTTCCAATCATCGTCTTTCGAATCGTCGATCTCAAGATCGATCACGTAATCAAACACTTTCTGATTATTAGCAGTAAGCTCTTTTTTTGTTTCAGCGTCGACAATAACGCCGAACGTGTTTATCTTCTGTGTTGCTTTAATACTCATTGCTTGCAAGTACGCAAGTCGCAGGTAATCAACGTCTTTCGTATTCTGTGCAATAGTCAAGTACCCTTTATTTTCTTTTTGCAAGAGTTATAACCTCATCTAAAAATTTGTTGTCGTGAAACAAAAACTTATTCATTATGTGCAAATCTACATTCGATGTTCTAGATACCCCACCTGACGTTAGGAACATAACACTATCCTCGATTACCCAAATATTGCTATGTGTTACTGTTTGTAATTTCCCAGGAATACTGTTTATCTTCGGACTATACCCGTGTAACGCATGGAGGGCAATACTCAACGCATAATCGTTGCGGTATTGCGATTCGTTAAACCCGTACATTGCAGCATAGTAGTGGTACTGGTCGCGGACCGTTTCCATCATATCAAACACTGCACTAGCTACCTTAGATTTTCTAAAATACACAACTGTTGCCCAGGACATCGGAATCGATATATTGTTTAACCGTATACTAGTTATCTGACTCATTCCGGTAATATCAACGGCATCAGTGTATACTGCAAAATCTAAGTTGCTGTCGAACATTGTTAATAAGTGTTGGCTAAAGATAAAATAATCAGCATCTATTAACAATGTTTGCTCGTACGGCGACAACGAGTATGCGTCGACTCGGTTCTGATTTTTCCACTCTAACTTAGAAAAGGAGTTATCCTGGGTTATTAGCCGAGATTGCCCTTTGACATCATCTAGGACAAGAACACAATCAAATACCGCTGAGTTTGCAACATTTTCTATGTTTGTAATCAACGTAACCGGTAACCCCAACGCTATCTTTGCTAACTGTGCAGCAACGGCAGCAATCTTAGTGTACGGTTGCATCGACGAGTCGAACGCAAAAATAACAATTCCTTTAGACATCTATCTTTCTTATTTTCTTATTATGCTCAAACTCAATAAACCAGTTGTTGTGTGCAAACTGATGAGCATCAACTAGTCGTGTAAGTAGCTCATCAGCATTTGCTTCAACTGGGTTTCCGTATGCATCTTCTAAGTATATAAACTCACCGTGCGGTCTTTGCTGTAACACGGTAACCAATGAAATTAACTCTGGCGTTGCTTTGAAGAGCCCGTTATTGTGAACAACTGTGAGTTGAGTCTGAATTTTTTCTTTTACCGTTTGTTTAAACGAGTTAAAATCAAATCGTTGCTTTGCTACTTCTTGCAAGTCTAATGTGTTCATGCGACGCTCCTTGACTATTACATATTTAACTACTATTATTCAGGTCAAAATAAAAGGGCACCTAGTACCCTTTTAGTTCTTATTTTACTGAGTATTAGTTATTTGTAACTGTACCGGTTGGTAACGAAACCGCGCCCCAGGTGGCGGATCCTAAATATGTGTTTGCGTGAGCAGTTGGTGGCGAGCTAATAACAAATGAGGTCGTTGCTGTGCCGTCGACTGTTTCTTGAAAGGCGTTAACGTAATCGTTTTCCCAATACACAGTAAAAGTTAACGTCGGATACCCACTATTTGCTGTTGTTCCACTCCATTTTGCATTAACTACGATATAGTCGATTGTGTATGGTGCTGTTGCAGCATATTGTTGGAAATGGGTCACATCTGATAATGTCATATTCCAGTACCCTCCGTTGCTTGCATTGCGGAGTGCAGTTGGTGTTCCTGACCCGCCTGCCTTTGTTGTGTTTAGGTATCCTATTTCTATTGTCCCAGCGGCAGTAGCAAGTGCTGTCCAATTTGTGTTACGTGTTGTTGCAGATCCGCCTGCCCGTGAAAAAGAAATCTTAATCTTTCCGCCTGCATTAAAAAAGTACCTAGCGGCATCTGCACTGGCAAAGGAAACGCTTTGTGTGAATGTTAACCGACGGTTCCCAGCTCCGCCCCAAGCAGTCGAAAATACCAAGTTAGTCGGGGCGCTGTCTGTTAATGCTAACGCACACGTTCCGGCGTTTGTCATTGCGTTTGTTAATTCGGTTGACAGGTTAGATAGTATTGATATTGTATTCCCAGCAACCACTGTTGATATAGGAGTATACCCATTAGTCTGGTACGATCTTGTGTTATTTACGGTCGCAATAAGACCGGCCCATTGGGCTGCTGTAACAGTATTAGTAGCAATAACCCCAGGTATCCCAGTAACGCTGGCGCCAAGGCCATACCGAGAAGTGCCCACTCCGTAAGACACTGCTGCGTTTGCTGGGGTTGTAGTGTATGCATTAGCAGTCCCTCCCCAGGCCAATGTATTATAATCTGTTGCAACAATCGTGCTTCCAGCTGAGTATGTCATTACTTAAACCTTATGAATTTAACCGTACAACTGCTTCTACTGTGCCTTCACCATTGGTTGTTTTATCTTCTAGTGCTCGCCCAATTACGTTAAACGGTGTGATGTCAGCAGCTGAACACGCGGCCTTCGCTAATCCATTCCCGGCACTTACCAGTCTGTCACCTTTTGTTACTTTACCAACTACATTTACTGGCACACGACCTTGTACTGCAACCGCTGGATGAGTACGATCAGAACCAGCACCTGCATTCATTAGATATGCAGCTTTTGTACTAATAACACCAAACACTCTTTCACTGAGTGCATCATTGACGGCGGTGATTTCTTCTGCTCCACCTAGTTCAACAACTGTACCTGGAGAATATTCTTTGTCAGCGGCAAAACGTTCAGCCAAGTCCGCGTATTGTGCTGAGGTCGACACTCCGTTGAATGTCGTTGCGTAAACTGTTGCATACCTCGCTGCTGATGATCCAAAGTTCCGGGTATTATTTCCGTCTGGTAAAATAACACCTGTTATTGTATTTGACCCGCCACGTGCTAATGCAAGTGCGCTTGGGCCACTGATCGAATTATCTACATACTGCTTAGTTGCAATTCCAAAGTTTGTAGATGGGTCAGAATACACAAGTGCCTTTCCTGTTGTCCCGTCTATCTTAAAGACTTCAGTTTGAACACCTTGGCTCATTACACTGAGTACAATGTTCTTGTTTGCTGCTCTATTCTTGATGATCAAATCACCAGCAACAATATTAATATCGACGTTACTCGGATTACCAATTGAAATTCCGTCGTCTGTATTAACTGTTAACTTTTGGGTTAACGTACTCGCAACAGTAAGTCGCATGTACTCTGATGCAAGCACACCACCTAATCGTAGTGAGTTGTATGAATCTCCATTGTATAAGTAATTGCTATTTGCTGATAAAGTGAAGCCAGGGTTAATAGTAGTAAAGCCAGATAAAGTCGAGCCGCCTAACGTAAATGCAGCATCTTTACTTAGTACCGCTACTACAACGTTTGATACATAGAACTTAACGATAACATGGCTGTTGTTATTATTGTCAACAATTGCCTCTGCAATTGCACCAGATTGTCCTTGGGCCGCAGTAAATGCTGGGCCAACAATAACCCAGGCTGAACCATCCCATACCTTAAGTTGCCCGGATACAGTGTCCCACCAGGTATCACCTAGCAACGGTGTTGTTGGAGCTGCTGACGAAGCAGTTGACCCGCCAACTGACTTCCACACAGATCCGGTGTAAACCTTCATTGTTTTTACGCCAGTTGAACTATCCCACCACAGTTGGCCTGCCATCGGATTCGACGGTGCTGTGCTATGAGCGAAATTTTCAAGAAGCTTAACGAAGTTTTCGTTTAAGAACTCACCGTAACCAGCGAAGTTCTTACCGATGAGTGTTAAGCTCGAGTAAGTCGTGTCTGTTGTCCCGTCTGCTAACGTAACAAGTGTTGCTCCGTTTGTCAGATTAATGTTGTATGCCATCGTTTATAACTCCAATTTATATTATTTATCCAATCGCTTATTAAAGTCGACTGGTCAGATTCGTTACAGACTGTATTCGAATTGTGTACTCAATTTCTATTAGACGATTTAACGCCTTCTGGAACGGGTGGAATACTACATGAGTTAATAGCTTTCCTTTGCCTTCTCCTAACGGAGACCATCCTTTGATTCCTAGCTCGTCAAACACATACGAACTATCTAAATTCTGGCTATTGTCAAATGCTGCTTGATCTCGGGGTTCACCGTAATCAAGCAAACACGTAATTAAGATATCCGTGAACAGTTCACCTGGAATATGGCGAACTTCAACTTTATTACGCAATGCATCAGTGTTAGCAACATTCGTATTGTCAACAATTTTGTAATACGTTGGGTTATACAGGTCAGAGTTTTGACTGTTTGTGTTTGTAGGCAAGTATGTAATCACTCCTGTTGGGTCGACGCTTGTACCACCGTTGCCCAGGTGTAACTCTGTTATGTACTGGGTATCTTTGTGTCCCAGAGAATACGCCATTGCTTCACTTATATTTTCGTAGTGAATCGCATTTCTTTTGTCTACTAATATCTCTTTTGTAACTGGATCAAATATCTTTAAGAAACCTTCGATGTTCAAATTAGCAGTTGCTTGCATTAATTACGCCCTCTTCTCGATAAACACTTCACCTGATTCGGGATCAGATATTTTAACCATTGCATGAATATAGAACCCCGAATCTTCATTCGGTTTCTTGGGCGGCTGTTCCGCCGGTTGTGGTAACTCTTTGTTCATAGTATTATTTATCACTTCAGTATTGTTCATATTTTTACGCTGTTACCCATTTATAAAAAACACTGAAGAGAATATAACTGCAATCTCAAGCGGTGCAGTTACCATCGTTCTACTAATCGGTACTAGATTTCCGCTTATTGCATAGTTTGCCGAGTCTGCTACTTGTAATATGTTAATCGGTGCATTGTTCCCGGTTACCACAAACGGCGAAGTCAGTGCGTTGGTATTAAAGTACCTGTACTCAATTTCTGCTCCTATTAGGTTGTGAACCTCTGGATCACCTCTTAGACTAAAGTATCGTAGAGGAACATCTGTTCCTGTTGTTATCATCTCAGCACTAATTGCAGTATTTGAGTATAGTCTGCTGTAACCGACGTCTGTTCCGATTACATACATGTCAGCATTTTCGGCAGTTTCTACATGCCCAACTGCTATAACAATCTGCGTTCCTGTAATTGCAATGCTACCAGACTCGGTTGTTTCTCTATACAAGACAGTACCAACATTTGCTCCAACCAAGGTATATGTTCCGCCAACTGTTACTTCTTTAAACTGACGTAGTACAACGTCGGCGCCAATTACGGCGAATTCGCTCGATATTGCAATGATATCGCTCTGCTCTGTGGCACCTATAGCAGTTCCGATTAACGTGTACACGCCGCTGTCTGTTGTGTTAAGTCGAACAGTTGTTATACCAACATTTGTTCCAACAACACTAACTGGCATCGAATCTGATACCAGGTTAAAGTACCTGAACTCGATATTAGATGCGGCAACAGCAAAGTCTCCTGGGGTTGCAATAACATCGCTAAATTCAGTAATAGCCAATGCTGTTCCAGTTAAGTCAAATGCGGCCGACTCTGTTGCTACTAGTAAATTACGTAGGTTATTCCAGGTGCCGTCAAGTACAAACGATGCGGATGTCGAAATTGCCCTGTATCCTCTTGCTGGAACAGCAACTGTTCCTGTCAGGTCAAATGCAGTATTAGTTACTACGTAACCACCTGGATCATATGCTAACTCGTTACGAATAAACTGTGCTGAATATGTGCTTGCTGCGGCAAGTCCAGCACCAGTTACTAAGTCTGTCCCAACGTGGGACAGTTCCAACCAGATTCTGTGTGTTCCGTCTAATCCTATTGCCCCAGGAATAGATTGATGTACACTCGAATCAGTCACTTTCGTGCTTGCCGCGTGTATCAACGGTGACCCTGTTCCACCCACATGGCGTCTAATTCTACTTAAAGTATTATTAACAACATCTCTTTCGTAATACACAATTAACTCACCATCTATGTACAACTCTCCAGGTATACCTTTAGCCGCGTCAGGCTCGGGTAACCTTGAAGCATCAGTCACGTGTATAACCTTATCTGTTACCAGTAAATCGGCACTCAGTGACGTTGTGTTAGACGCCGATATTCTCTTAAATGACATGTTTCCGTTAAGGTCTTTAAACAATCTATACCCCATAAACGTTCCGGCCGGTATCCGTGTGAATACCGAGATAGCCAATGAATCAAACGTTTGCCCTGGAAGTAATTCTTCAGGAGCATGACTGTGATGTACGTCAATAAATCCCCCACCGTCAACAACAATGTCGTCGTCAAGCACCAACTCTAAGTTAGAATAGTCACTGTTAGTTACTGTGATAGAGGTTGTGCCTACAGTAGTGACTCCGTCAGTTATGTAGTTTCCTACTCCAGACACAAATGTCCCTGTTCTTATTCGCAGCCCAACCACAGAGTCAACGGAGTTATGCGAGAACACAACACCAACTGCATTGCTGCCTAATTGAACTACTTCGCTTCCTACGACGTAATTAGGGCCAGCGTTCGAGCCTTCGTATGTCAAGTCTATATCCACTAGATCAGTGAACTTGCTTGATATAACCGAATCAACCTTTGTTGTTACTCTTTCCACTGTGGTGGCCAATGTACCAACAGTAATAACATTGTTCGTATCGACCAATGGTTGGCTAATACCCGAATGTAAGAGTCCTGTCAGTAACCGAACAACTAAATATCGCTCTCTTGCATTGTGTGTAATCACCGAGGCTGTCGCGCCTGCTACACCGATTATGTCTGATTCTTGCGACATAACAGTTCCATTTGCTATTAGAATCTCGCGCCCAATTACAAACGTTGCTTTGTTCCCTGTTGCAATAAACGAACTTGGCACCGCTATCAGCTCTTCTTTCAACTTAGCACGAGAAAAAGTAACTACGAACTCACCTGTTGCTGCAATTAGTCTGTTTCTTCCGAACAGCACACTAGCAGGTGTAACCATAACAATGTTGCCTGACTCTGTCATCATTCTGGTGTCGCCTTCACGGGCAATACCAACATACGTAACCTTGTAATCTGTTAGCGGCGAATCAACTCCGGTGTCGGCGCCCTCAGAGAACGGCAATCCGGTAACCTCAACTCCTGTGTACGAAATACCAGTTAACAGTTTATCTAGTTGTTTTGGATTCGACGGAGCAACTGGTTCATAGTATGCAACGATTTTGTCATTTATGTTTAGTGTTGCAGCATCAACTTGTTTGTACTTGCTTATACTAAAGGTTGTAGCATTAACTACTGTTTCTAGTGCCTCATACACAACATTGTTATAGTAAACCTTGTCACCTACATAATATGTGTGCTCTTCAGCCGGAACGGCACCAGCTGCTGGTCTATATGGTTTCCACTCGATCAGTGTAGATTCGTATGAACACCTATCAAACGAAACGGTCTCGTTTATTGTTCGTACCATCCGATTGGATAGAATTGCATACAACACCGCTGATCCACCTGCACCGTTTACCGTAACAGTCGGAGTTGAGGTGTATCCCGACCCTGGATTATCAACTATAACCTCGATGAGGTCTCCGGTGTAGAAGTTAATAACGGCAGTACACGTACAACCTGATCCGCCGCCACCAGACACTACCACTGTAGGCGGCACTTCAAATCCAGGAACAGTAGATACAATAGCAATGCTGTCTACCTTGTATGCATGATTTGCATTCCAGGCCGCAAAGTCTGGTCGAGTTGTTAGCAACGTAGCATCTTTAACTAATTCTCCCGACGGGCTTCTGAAGACATCAACGTCTGTATCGTAGTACGGAGGCAAATCAAAGTCAGTTAATCCGCTGCGGAAGTAATCTAACCCCGAATAGTTAACTAGGTACTCTCTGACTTTAGTTCTATACGGTTTAACTTCGTTTATATACTGCAAATAATAGTCTTGGTTATCGTGTGTAAAACTAGGGTACTGGTCTAGTTTTCTAAGTTTATGCACAACCGACACGAAACTCGACTTAAACAACCAGTCTATGTCTTTTTGTTCATACATAACATAGTACACTAACTCGAATAACATTTCATGCTGGTGTTTCTGTAAGCTCTTAGTAAAGATACTGTCTCTAAGTGTTTCCAGTATAATTCTATACTGAGACGCATTATTCGGGTCGTAGTTCTCTTGACTCCATAAGCTAGTATCAAACCCAACACCAGTTACGCCAACAGTGTATAACGCACTAGACAGTTGAATTGTTCCGTTTTGGATACCAACTAACGTTTTAGTTAAGTTGCTATCTATCTTGTATATTAAGAACCCGCCTTTGTTACTGTTCTTAACGAAGATTACATCCTCGGGTACCAACTGTAACATATCTACGTTCTTCTCAGACTCAACAGTATATGTAAACTTTGTTGTTGGGTCATATCCAGGTGCATACCAGTCAACTAATGACCAGTAATCAGTTGTATTGTATATCTGTTTCCGTAGCAACGACAGCGTAGAATGATCGGTTAACGTTGATATTGCCCATTGGTTCCCGTGGTTAGAATCAACAACAATTAATATCCGTGTTCCATCAGGATGCTTTAATAGATCAACGTACGATAGTTCTTCGTTGTTCATTACCTTCAGGTCGTACTCGGTTTCTGCTGGCAACGGGCTTGCTTGGTACAGCGCACTTATATCAGTTTGGATTGCGATCGGATACAACAAGCACGTGGCATTAACAAACGAAACAACTACTTTGCTGGCTGCAAATCGATCTTTAAAAATTGTTTGTGTCGGTCGAATGCCCAAGCCGTATCGCTGAGTTTCGAGTATAGTGGGGTCAGGAACAAGACGGCCAAGGCGATCAAATCCTATTAGACTATCAAACACTTTATTAACAAACTTCTCAGGAAATACAAAATCCGGATTCCCTTCTTGAATAAATTCGTACTCAGAGTGTACTGGGATTTTTTCAGAATTCACAAACTTCGAGTACTCTATGTGCAAGATAATATCTGAGTCGGCCAACAAGTTAGTCACTCCGTATAGTGCTACAGAATTGCTTGCAACAAACGCTGCATACGGAATCCCGGCACCTCTCGGATTTGTTAAGTACTGTGTTACATTAACTATCGACTTTGCTTTGCTCGGCGACACTGTCTCCTTGTTCTTTACCCAGAAGTAATACTTGTTCTTAATTAAATCTGTTGTTTTATCAACATAGTGACTGACTGCGTATCCTTCGTTGCTCGGATACTTTGGCGTACCATGACGTAACTGGGCAACGTGCTCTTCTGGAGTAACATCAGATTCTATCCATTCGTACACTGAAACAACTGAACCTGGGAACATTCTTCCCCAATTAACAGTCCTATAAAGCAAGCTACCTTGTTCGTACTCAACAAACCGGACACTACTTAAATCCCACCAAACTTTGCCTACTTGTTCTGCTCCCCAGCGATACGACGAGTTAATCGCCAACGATACATCAGTACCTACGTTGTATCTTGCTGGATCGGTTGTTGTTCTAAAGTCAATGTCCTCGTTTACTACTCCCAGCAGCTTACCTTTAACCGGGTCAATGAAATCTAAGTTAGCAATAATTTCGTTTGTTTTTTTGCTGTAAATAAACGCTCTGTTGATACAACTTATGTCTACCTTAACCGCCTGTGATCTAAACTTCTCCCACCCAGGTGTGTTATTTTCGTTCTTAAAGAAGTACACCTTTCCTATGTCGGTTCTGATAGAGTGATTGTCGTTCTCGGCGTCAAACGGTGCAGGGTCGTCACTGCCTGGCGATCCTACAATTACTGTGTTATTCACAAACGATAGACCATGTCCAAACCTGTCGTATGGCTTGATCCCAGGATCAACTAGTTCTTGAATAAAACAATACCTGTCAGGATGCGTACTAGTTCTCCGAGAGTCTACTAGTAACTCGTATGTATATACAACACCAGAGTGGGTCACAGAATCGTAGAACTCAGTCATTCTGTTATCAAACAACGTTGTCCCACTGTCGATTGTAGCTTTTGTTGTTAAGCTCGCAAACTGGCTGGAGATCGCCAACGACCTAGAAGTGTTGTCGTATTTGACCAACATTCCAAATTGTTGTGTATTACCATGATCTCGACCTGGATGTAATAGTCGTTGAGTTTCTTTAACGAGGTCGAATGCAAAGTCAGAAAACAACGAACCGTATCCAGGCATGATAGATGCTGTTGTTCTAACTCCTGTTACCGTTATCGATAAATGCCCATCGGCTGTTGACGCTGTTACCCCAGGGATAGCTGCGTCATTTATATCGGTCACAAAAGTCGCAAGAGTAATCCCAGTTGATATTACTTCATTATTATTAATAAACAAGCTCTGCCCAATGGATATACTAGGTGTAGCAGTAGCAGTAACAATTCCATACTCTAGGCCAATATTAACAAATCGGGTAACCATTCCGCTATGATACGTAGATTCTGTATAGTATGGAGCACCAACAACAATAACAGACCCATTGTTTGACATGTCAACGCTCATCCCGAATGTTGCGTTAACTGCGGTAACTGAAGGCAACAACTTCTTGATAAGAGTTATGTCCCTGAGGTCAACACGAACTATGCTGTTCACTGTTGCGGCTGAATTTAACGACACAACATTTCCGGTAACAGTATACTGCGAATTTACATTATACCGCTCGTTATCTACTAGCACACTATCTACGTTACCAGTGAGAACTGTAAATGCATTATCTACTCCATTCGCAACAAACTCAGACACCGTTCTAGAATACAAATACGCGGACCCAGCAGTTGTGTATTGAGTGCCATCTATAACCTCTGTTGAGTATGGGGCTCCTACTACTAACTGTGACCCATCATCTGTCGTCTTTACTGCGGTTCCAAATTGCGACCCTGGAGAAACAGACTCTGTTAATGTGCTGTTTAACTCGTAATACGGTCCCGAGTCTAGTCTAAACTGCGATGTAGACGGGTTGTTAAGAAAAACAAGTTGATCTCCTACTATAGAATATTCAGAAGGAAGAACTAAGTTGTTTACAGAGTTGTATAAGGTTACACTCTCTGGGTGGTACACCTCGTCAAGCGTATAATTAACAACTGAATCGACTGTTTGGATATAATGTGCATCAGATTTTATATATCTGCTTGAATAACAAAATACCTTGTTGATACCTGGCGCGCCTACATATATCCATTGATTATCATTACTTATAGTAACCGACGTGCCGAATCTTGCATCAGCATCAGATATAGTCAGCAGCTGAGTGAACACCAGAGATGCCCCCACGTCTTTTCTGAACACGTAAACGTGGCCAATGTTATTGCTGCTTGCTGGTGCCCCAATAACAACATACTGTTTACTGATATCAATACTGTATCCAAACCCGAGTGTATCCGGGTTAATTGGTGACAGTTGCTGCATCAATACTGTTTGTCCGAAAATATCTTTTCCGTATATGCTCACAATTCCAGCAAAGTTGTTCGTAACAGGTTGCCCAACTGCGTAGTACTCTTTAGCATCTTTATCTGCACAAACACACGAACCGAAGTTATCTTCCCCGCTATGATTCGTTGGCAATAATGAGTCAACAGTTACAAACGGCTCGTTCTTCTTTAACACTCCCCAGTTGCCCGACGAATCTGCGTTATCTACCCAAACCTTATCGATTGTTTTCCAGTTGTGCAGCAAGGTAGTATCTGTTATATCACTCAGATATGCGTACCGTAAGCTAGATAGTCTATATAGTATTGCTCGGCCAACAACCTCACCTGTCGGAACACCAGTTTCTCCGGTGACCCCAGCATTCTTTAGCTCTGCTATGTCCATCAAGAATAGCACAGTTACATCGTATATAGAGTTAATCTTTTCTACTCGATAGAAACTATCAACGGTAGCTGCTAACCCTTTAAACGCAAAAACCTCACCTACCACTAACCCATGCGGATACTCTGTGGTTACCGTTGCTGTTAGGTCATCAATGTACTTAATTGATATTGCTTGGTTCTCAGTCTCGTTAACTCTAAATACATTCCAGTTTCTTGTAAAGTCCTTGGCAATCCAAATCTTAGTCCCACTGCCCAGCGTAGCTAATTTGCTGTTTAACTCAATATAGTTAGTTAGATCAAAAATAGTTATGTCAATGTCATCGATGTTAACGTATCCAGCAGTCAGCAAGTCGTTCTCGAGAACAGACTCTCGAGATCTAGTCTGAACAAAGTTTTTATTAAATACTGTTGGCTGTTTGTACAGGTGTTTCTTCTTGACTCCGATGACTAAACTTTGTTCTGTGTCTGTGTCGTTTAACAACTCTAGTGTAACTGGGTCTGTAGAGTATTTTCCTTTATCAAGTGCGATTTCAAAAAATTGATTGTGGTCTACTCCGCCATAATCCCCCATACGAAGCGCCCACTCTTCATACACTGTAACTTCATTGGCAAGGTTGTTGAATGTTGCTGATTTCATCGCCTCCAACGAACTAACTGTTCCTTTATCTCTGATAAATCCTTGATAAAACTTTAGCTGCGTTGTACTATCGAGTCCGAGATCAGACAGGTACTGGCGTGGTCTAAATCCAATGACTCCTTTTGCAAACACGTTAACACTCTCACTTAATCCGATAGTATCTATGTCATAGAACTCTTCAAACTTCTGAGCATGTAACGAGAAATTTTGAAGTAACCCAGATTTTAATGTTTTCTTATCTACGTACTGCCATTGAGTAAAATCGAATTGGTCTTGTGCAATAATATTCACCGGGGAAACGTAGTACACAGACTTATGTTCGACCAGCTCTCCTTTTTTGTAATCGGTGCTTGGCTGCCAGGAAGGAACATATGCATCGTTATATATAAATCCGCCAGGAGATAAGCGACCAGTCCAGTTACTGGTTTTTGATCCAACAAGTTTAAGTCTAAACTGTCTATTCCCAGATTCTGGTTTGTATATAACGTCTTTGAACAATGTTTCGTTGTCGAAAACTATCGCGTGTTCGAACTGCACAAGATGCAATTCTGCATATGCGATAGTTTGGTTCGGAGCAGTTAACGTAAACACGTCGTCATCTCTAACTATAGAGAAGTTTGCTGCCTTAATTGGCATGAAATTCTGATCTAATACTTTAGACCGGTTATTTTGATTCTTAACTTCGTCAACAAAGTAGTTCCCCGACTTAAATGTTAATTGCTCAGCAAACGGGCTTAACACGATCAAGTCGTTTGTGTTCCATCCTTGTTGAGACCACGTTAAGAACTCTTTAACCGATAAGGTCCAATCTTTAAGGCACTCTAGATCAGGGTTCCATGTTTCAAATACAAACCCGTTCTTTTGTAAATAGCGTTGGTAACTAGTTAGGAAGTCAACTACTTGCTGTTTTGTTGTGAATTCGGTACCATACGGAAAGTCAACCTCTCGATCTTCAAACTCAGAATAAATTGTTCCGACTTCGTTGATTACACTAATCTTGTTGTTGCGCGAGTTAATTATGCTGGGCAGTATAGTAAAGTACGGATGCATCACATCGTATCCCTTGACACTGTACCCGTTTGAAGACTTTTCTACAATAACAGCACTGTACGTCGCTTTAATAACTGGTGGCGATTTGTGCAGGTAAATTTTGTAACTTTCGTTCGGTACAACAATCGACTCTCTGAGACTAGTTGGGCTACTTTGCTCTGCATAGACCTCCAGGTATCGATGGTCTGTAAACCCAGCTAATTTATATCCTAGTCTTACATCTACCTTGTCTAACACTGTACGGACTTTCAACGGGCCATCAATACCTAACAATTTGGTCCAATCAACAATCCAATTTAAATATCCGGCATTACGTGTTACTACTCCGTTTACTATCTCTCCGTTAATTTCGATAACCGACGGGGATAGCACCTCGCGACGGGCTGTTAGAAGTTGCCCTAACCGAGCATTGTAAGTAAAGTTACTAATATTCAGGCAGTTGCCCATGTACTGAGCGGGTTTTGCTAATGCAAGGGCAATTTGAAGTGCAAACGGGTAGTCACTACTTCTGCGCCAAGCTGCTTCAACTGGACCACGATCTCCAAATACAAAATTTGTAGAGAAGTTAGTTGGGTCATACGACTTCATTATAAACTCACTAGGCGGCTTTAATCGACCATTTTCGTCAACAGGAATAACACGAAGTAGTCCAGGACGCGCAAACTCCGGAACGATGCCTGCAGCAGGGCCATCGACTATCAACCCTTTCTCTAAATCACGCCACATTACTAAGTTTCCACCAGTATACGGAGCAGGACCGTACTGTGTTTCCCACCAGTCTGGTTTCACTGTCAATCCCAACATCTCCCATGGGGTTATATGCGGCGTGTCAGTGTCGTAGAAGTAATGGTAAATTCCGCGCCAGAACCCTGGCAGAAACTCATCTGTTATTTTGTCGGTGTTCCCGCTGTGATTCCACGACCAAGGATCGGTCCCAGTGAAGTACGAGTTAGTAGAAAAATCAATTCGATTGTTACCTACCCATTTTAAAAATAAACGACTCAATATCTTGTCGAATTCTGTCTTACTGTAATCAGTGGTTCTGAACTTGCCTGGGACCACCGATGCAATGTTAAAGAAGTCAGTATTATACGTTACTTTTAAGTTATTATATATCCGCTTCTCTAACTCTAATAACAAATCGTCTCTGTAATCGTTGAATGCGATAGTAACACTACCGTCGTGGCCGATTATCACCCGCTGCGGTACTGAGAACGTGTCGTCTAATCTGATTTCAGGTACAAACCGGGGAAATACCCCGAGCTTAGTCGGAGTCTCAGGCACATAACAGCCGTCGGTGTTGCTATACTCTACAATTTGTAATGTATCATCAACTTGCGTTTCAACCAACAAGCGAAGTATTGGAAACCCTTCTCTGAAAATATAATCACGCTCATGAATTAGTTGCACTCCGTTGTAATACACAAGAACTGATTTGTTACTGAGTTTATTTTTATCGAACTCAGCAGACATTTCGTAATCAGTTATTTCAGAGTTCAGTATGACATAACTTAGTGTTGTTGCGAACGATGATTCGTACGGTAGCATATCGCTATAATACCACGGAAACGAATTATTCTTGATTATGTTTAATTCAGTTAACAGCATATCAACAGCTTGCACTGGAGACGGAATCGACTCCATTTGAAGAGACAATGCTGCATCTAAGAACTTATACTTGAACTTTGCATATTCTTTCTGTGCATGTTCAACACTGTCAACAAAATTTAACACAGGATCTAATAAGAAAAGCTGACTGTAAATAACAGGTGACTGCTGCAACAATATATCACCTCCGCTTATACTGTAGTGGAGATCTCTAAGATTGTTTGCTCCTAGTTTGTCTCCTAGGAACCCTGTTGTTACTGTTGCAACCGTTGTTAAGTGATTCCGTAGCTGACCCAGCGTTAAACTATCAAATGCTGAATTCTTAGAATTCAGGTCTAAGTTGCGTGGAACTTCGTAGTACGCTGTAGACGAAACTTCTCGACTATGAATTAAGATGTCGATTTTGTCGCCTTCAATAAAGTCGTAATTAACATCAACGAACATCATATTCTCGTTTGTGTCGTTGAACACGTACAGCGCAGACGGAAGCAACACCGAGTTTACATATACTCGAAGATCAACGTGACTAACTAAACTGTTGGGTCTAATATCAACTTGAAATTTGCTATACTGTGTGTACGCATACGTAAAAATCTGATGTTGTTTTGATTTTTCTGCCACGATTTCCCACATCGAGCTATTCCGCAATGTTGCTCGATTAGTAATCTTGTTTATATTTCCAGTTGATGTTCGGGCTGTTCTTTTATCACTCCGAACAAGAGTAGTAAAGTAGTCAAATGTGCCTACATCGAAATAATTAGTAAACTCTAAATCACCAATGTTACTAATGTTTTTGTATTTTATTGCAAACCCCAATACCGGATCTCTGAGCGTAGTTGTTGCTTTTGCGTAACCAAATAGCGTGTTCCCATTGAACGTCGTTCCTGGGTAAACCGCGTCGTTACCGAACGACATTCCTTGGTTATCTAAGATGTCAAATCTCGGTGCTTGATTTGTTGCAGTTTTTCTTTGGCTTTCGATCCAGATGGTTCCGTTGTACCAGTATGTTTTTCCTTTGTTTACCCCTTGCATCGGCACAATACTGTGATACGGGAGCAACACGTCAGCATCAGGAATCAATTGAATCTTTGTCAAGTTGTCGTCAACAACCAGATGCACAGTGTATATCTTATTCCGTACTGCTGGATCAACGTCAGCTGCAAAGATTATTCTTGTTCCTGTTTTTAGCGTAATGCCGAAATGATTAAAAGTAATCGCTCCTGACATACTGTTGAATGCGTCAGTTACTGTAGTCAGGTCTAATATGTCAACTTGGCCTTTTATTTCTCGCCCGTGATTAAACAACAAGATATCAGGATCAAACTCAATGATAGGGCGGAGTGCTCTGAAGTCTTGGTCAAGTATCGGCGATTCGTTGTTAAACCTAGCAGCTTGTTCGATTACGTTCTTGTGTATCCATCTGTTACTTCTTGACCACGAGTTACCGTCGATAGACGACCTGTTAATAGTAATAAAATCTGGAATCTTCGCCGAGTTGTATGCCTCGTCGTACAAGTCAGCATCGAAGCTGAATATGTCCAACGGAACTGTTCCTACATCTCTATCAGTTAACGATTCAGTGACAAACAGTGACTTCTCATTTATTAAACGAATACCTTTGCCTACTTGTTCTACGTAAAATATTTCATTTTCGTAACTAGCAGGGATAACGGTAGAGCTAAATCGAATTCGCATTCCATTTGAGAAAGCAACATCATTCGGACTGGTGTAATTAGATTGTCCCAGTATGTCTCGCTCGACGTCAATCTCTGTTAAATCAGGAGCAACAATTATGATTTTGCCAGAGATTAGAGTATCGTTGTCGCTGTACACATAATACAACGAACTTAACGGTGCAGTTATCAATGGAACTTCAGCTATGTATCCGCTCGAGTCTTTATAAAACGCTTTACCTGCATTCTGCTGACCGTTTAAAACCGACAGTTTAGTTCTTGGTTCAAATACATCAAGTTGTGTTAATCGGATAACATAGTCAGCTCCGTTGTTAATAGGAACCAACGATATTCTCCAGATATTACCTCTATTTGAAAACAATACCGATTCTTGCTCATCTGCAAAAGTTAGATCCTCGTATACCCCGTTGTCGTACAAAGAGTACGATTTCCACAGATCGTTCTTATCGTATAAATCGTTGTGATTTACAAATATTAAATGCTTACCATGAAGCGCAGTTGTTACTCCGTCGAACCCAATCCACTTTTCATTGAACGTTGATAGTAAATGATTGTTAATGTCAACAAAGGGAACACTGGTTGCATAGTCAACCACTCCGGCATCTGCTAAATTCTCATAAAACTGCTGATCTGTTACATTAGGTACGCTGAACGTAATCTCGCCATACGGGGCTCCGTTATTTGTAATACCGTATACTTGTCTAGAAGACTGGTTCGGGTAATTATATATAATTCCGGTTGGTGATGAGTTTGTTTGTATCCATAATTTCCCGTTTACGTCAGGATCCACAGTGAAAGTGTAATTCCCTCCACGAGCAACAACAATATTGGTGTTCGGTGAACCTATCTTATTGTTAACGTACAAGTTATTACTTGCATGAGTAATATTGAACGTATCAACCAACGTCGTTCCGCTTGCGAAGATATCGATAATCGGCGGGCCGTTTGGCATCCAGTAGTACTGGCTAAAGTTTACCAGCTTGTCAAGATCAAAGATATCACCATACGAATAGTAATTACTAGAGAACAACCTCGAATGGTCATTTACTATTCCTCCATAAAAAGAAATCTTCCCAATTAAGTCGGTGTAGCTAGTAAACGAGTAGATATTATTATTGTTGTCTGAGATTACAAGACCAGGCTCCAATTGATAGTTTGCTCGATCTTTAGTGTCTTCGAGTAAGTAGTTATCAGATGATTTGTATGTGGGAGCAAGTTTTCTTCCTATGTAGCCATTTACTTTTGTAAACTCAGGCTGAGAAACTACCTGATCTAACGTTGCTCCTAGAAACTTTTTATTGGCTTCGCTCTTGAAAATATCTGGTAGGAAGTCTATTGTTTTAAATGCCATCTGATTTAAACCCTGAGTATAACTATATTTACCACGCTAAAAATCAGCCTTGCGTTAGTTGTGCCAATGTAATAGAACTAATTATTTCGATGTCGTCTACCGTCGCAGCGTTAACCAAGATTTCATCTGGAGCAGTATTAATTTGATACAAACTACCGAATACCCCTTCAGCAGCTTTTGGGACCAATATAATACTCGATAATATCGGCGAAACGGCTGTATGCAAGTATGCACTTAGATCACTGAAAAAGAACGATTCACCGAAGTCTCGAAATTCAGCACTGAAGTACGTGTTCATTGCTGTGATTACTCTTGACTTAACTTCGTTGTCACTTATAATAACGTTCGTATTCTTTACAATTTTAAAGAACGCCTGTAAGGACGGGTGAGCTTTGTCACCAAACAACGGTTTAAATTTAACGCTGTTTAGAATAGTTGCATCACTCACTGCTTTATACTTCTGCAACTCTGCAAATTCTAACTCTAAATCCTCAGAAGTAGGTGCGGCTGGTAATGCCACTGTATTTGTTGTGTCTTGAATCCAAGCGGTGTACGAATCGTTGTACGTTTTTGTTAAAATGTATATGTCAATAATATTATTTGGTGACGGATCAATTCGTCGGTAGTTCGGACTATTATGTTTATACTGGAATAGTAGCATGTCTCTTCCTGCAAAAGCAACGTACCCAGTTGCTTCTACTACTATTCTACTTCCTGCTGGGTTATCTAACACATAAAACTTATTTTCAGGCAGCACATAAAACAGTTGTCCTATATTATATAGGAGCACCACATCTTCTATCTCTGCTTTTGATGTAAATCGAACAACAACACTATTATAGTCAATCGGCGAGTACTCGATGAACGAGTCACTCCGAATAACTTGCTGTTGAAACACTAGCTTCTTCGTCGGTACGTTAGCTGGGCTAACGACAATGTCAAATATGTCTGGATTATCTGGGATATTGTCGCTGTTTGTGTCTGGGTACGTAAGTAGAATCTTGTTAGTTAACTCGTATCCGTCGGCTTCTACTATGTTCTTATGTACAAACCAAACGACGCTCGAGTCCATTGCATCTGTCGAATCTGGTTTACTGTTGCTTTTTAGCAGCACAACCTGGTCATACACTGTTCTACTAGACTTCGAGTCAAACACCTTAATCTTCTCGTCGAAGTAGAACTTAACCTGATCTTTGCTTTCAAAGATAAAATCTGTTCCCCTGTAATAAACAACGTACTCTGCTCCGGTAAACTTAAACGCAATAATCCAGGAACAGTCCAGATTCAAACTAGACTTATCTCCATAATTCGTTAAACTAAAATCAGAGTCTAAATCTAAGTTCTCTGCTGATATTGATTCCCATTGCTGTAGCTTCGGGTTATACGCTAATCCGAAATTCTTGTACTCTGTTACGTAATTTGTAATCAGCTGCAATATTTCGTCAGACGTTAAATCGTTCTTCAGGACTGGATATATTTGGTCAACAATGGCGCCAGATGGGATCTTAACATTGATTGTCACTGGACCTGACCCGTCAGTGAAGTTGCCGGCACCACCGTTTGTTCCGTCACCAACAACACTAACTATAGATGCATACAAGTATAATCGTTCGTTGTCGTACACTGGGGTTCCCGACACTAAGTCATTATGGTTATCAAAAAAGAATCCGGGTGGTGCTCTGAACTTTACAATCGACCCAACCTTCAGATACTTCGCTTTAGTTGATGTTACGTATCCGAGTTGCCATATTCCTTGTGTTGAGTTAGTAAAGTAACCTGTTGCACCGTTGTTCAGTAAATTACTTATGTGCCAAGCGCAATCGGTGATTTGATAGTACAGCACCAACGGGTCCTCAGGTGATTTATAGTTTTTGTATATATCGTAATAGAAGTGTTTAAGCTCTCTGGATTGAAGAATAGTTATCAAGTTAGAATATATTGTCTTATACACATCAACAAAGCTATTAAAGGTAAAGGCAAAACGCTTAACAAATTGATTTTTGTATAAAATACCGTCGTCTGCAAAGATGCTGGTGCTGGAGTATTTTCCGGTAACATCAGTTACATCTAAGAACCGGCTAATTCCGCTGCTAGTTCTATTTGTTGCTTTAACCTTTAGTATACTGGCAAAGTTCGAATACGGGAATAAGTTGTAATCCTCTCCTGTTATCATTCGATTCTGAGTATAATACCGCTGCGGTGCTCGAGTTCGTATGCTCTCTATATCTTCTTTTGCTCTGGCATTTGCAACTGTGTAATGCAAACTAGCAGTCAGCGTTAGTATCTCATCTCTACCTAAGCGACTAGTGTAGTTTATTCTAAAGTGAATGTTTTGCAACTCTGACGATATAATCTTATAGTCGACATTCTCGCTGGTTCTATAGTACGCAACAAAATCCCCTTGAGGAATATTCGAGAAACTGCCGTCGCCGAATACTACGTCAATTTGATCATCTGCTCTAGTAACCACCTGAAATATGTTTCGTTCAGTTTCTTTGTTATATGTAATGTTCACCCCAGCAATAGCAGGCACTTTTTTCCAGGCGGTTTGTGTTTGTTTGTCGCCCGATAGCCGATATATCCACACGTCGTCGTTATTAATATCTGATGAGTTTACGTGCAGGACTCTATTTGCTAATGAATCTTTTAATGTAAACTCACTGGTTTGCAAGTTTCCTTGCTTAAAGTATAAAAAGAACCCGGTGTTAATGCTACTGTTCCCGTTGTTGTCGTTTCGATACAGCATGTTAAACAGGTTAGTGGGCCTAGGTGGGATCTCATATACGTTTGCTGCACCCGCACTACTTGCGCTCACTGCTTCGAATGTTAGTTGGTTCCCGCCCACCGTTGCCCCAAACTTAAACACAGGCAACTGAGTTGTATTTAGGTTTATTGTGTACTCGTCTGTTTTAATGCCGTTAATCACTTGCGAGTTCCCTGACTTGCCGATCATTTGCGAATTTATGAGTGCAGAGTTCAACACAAGAGTTAGCTGTTCCATCCAATTGTCGTTTGTTGGGTCATTCCATTGGATCGACATGTTTGTAATATTGATGCCAGTCGAATCTTTAATTGTCTCTGTCGTCGACACAGTATCTATCTTCAAATATCCACTGGCCGGAACCGCTCGTTTTGGTGAGTAATCAATTAGTCTTGCTAATTTTAGTATACTGTCGCGTCTCTCGGCTGTATCCAAGAAGTTTTCTCTGGCGTTTAAATCAGTCCTAAACGCTAGACTCTGTCCTAAGTACGCAATCAAATCAACAAGAGCCACATACTCGCTGGATTCAATGAAGTCATTGAAATCTTCCGGGTAGTATAATCGCAAGTAATCGATCATCGACTTACGCAACGTTTCGAAGTCGTAGCTCTGAAAGTCAGCATCCTTAAAGGTTTGGTATACTTTCTTCCAGTCTTCTGCCACTAGTGTATTAGTTCTTGCCATTATGGTCTCTTATAGTTAATGTATTTATCGTTAAAACGTAGGGGTTTTTTGTTGGTCGAACTCAACTTGCATTCTTGCGACTTCGTTCGTTTGTAAGTATCTAATCTCAAGTTGAACCATGATTCCGTGCTCATACTCACTGACTATAATACTGTCTGCTGAGATCCTCGGGTCGAGAGCAACAATCTCTTTAAGATTCTCAACTATCGCATCCTTGACTTGATCTGTCAGCGGCTCGTACAAGAGATTCCATATAATACAACCAAAATTTGGATTCATTATTCGTTCTCCTTTTTTAGTGTATAGATGATTGTACAAGTCTTGTCTAACTAACGCAAAGTCAGTAAGATGATATTTCCCACGTTTATTGATTGAGCTGAAGCCTTTATATATTGCCATGTATTATATCCTTAGTTACGATGGGCCTGGCGCACCAGACACGCGGGTTGTATGCACTGAATCACTCGGTTCGTGTGTTGGCATTATTTTAACTATAGAGTTCAACTTACTAGTGTGCTTCCATATCTTGCCTGTCTTTACTGTTTCCCCTTGAGGAATTTGTGGAATAATAACTGGAACCACAACAACCGGAGGAGTAGGTGTTGTAACCTGAGGAGGAGTCGCGGCTGCAACAGACGGGGGAGTAGTAGAGTTAATATACGTCATTGCTCCTTTAAGCACTAATGCACTGCCACCTAGTATGTTTACTGTTCCTGTTGCATGTGCGTTAATGTTCCCGGATGCCGACATTCCGACAGTCGGTCCTGACATAGTAAGTTGTACTGACGCCCCGATTTGAATCGTTTCTGCTTTTTGATTCAACTGATTTATTGCCTGTATATCAAAGTCGGTTCCAGATTTAAGTTCAACTTTTTGTCCAAATTGGTGGAACAGTTCGCTCGCATTGATCTTAATTACTTTAGATTTTTGGTTTAATAGATCAACAGCGTGGATATCCATTATTGTCCCAGATCCTATTTCTACTTTCTTTCCCCATTCATGCAACTTCTCTGTTGCATGGAGCTGTATCAACTTTGATTCCATCTTAATTGCGTCTTTAGCATAAACACTGATTGTTTTGTAACTATGAATGTTAATATCAGCATCGGCATGGAAATTAAAGTCCTTTTCAGTTCGCAGACTAATAGAATCTTTACCGTACAGATGTATCTTGCCAGTAGTATCAAACTCTAACCAGGCGGTCCCCGCTGAGTTAGCCACATATAGAATCTCATGCTTGTCATTTAACATCAACTGGTGCCCGCCTGCACTTCTGAGGCGGATCATCTGATCAAACCCAGCAGTATCTCCGTCGTCTAAAACAAATGTGTGACCACCTTTTCTTGTGTTGATTTGTTTGTCGTACGGTTTTTTCCCTGATCGGTCTGGATCTGGTCTCCCTGGGGTACTCAACCCAGTTACTCTAGATGGAGACTCTCTGTGACTTGAGCTGGAAATCGTGCCTCTGACAGAATCTGTTTCTAATCCTTGCGAGTACAGAATCTTCCACTGAACTTTGTGTACTGGCTTCTTGTTCTTAGGAAAAGTCGAATAAGCATTCACCGCTGGTAGTGCAGGATTATGCTCACACACCGGGTACTGCACTGCCGATACACCGTCTTCTGTTCCGGGTTCTTTGTACGCATCTAAGGTCGATCCCATAGCTGGTACCATCCAATGACTTAAGGTCGACGGCACACACGCAAACCAGTACCCCCTGTTAGCATCACCATTAATAAAAGTAACTAAAACAAGGTTATCTATATCGGGCGCGGCAAACCACATACCGTATGTATGAGGTACCTGTGGATGAGTATTTGTTGGTTGTACTTTTTCAAATCCCGTAGAACCAGCAAACGGCCCAGCATGGTTAACAGTTCGCCAGGATACCGACTCATCAGGAGGGCCTCCGAGATCAGGGATGTACACCTGTAGACGACCCCGTCTAGCAGAGTCGATGTTGTTCTTAACGATCCCAATAAAGACCCCGTGAACAGGTTGAGGGTTCCCTGTTAATGATCGTCTTGCTTCGTCGTAATCGTATTTTTCTGTTGCACTTCCGTGCAGTCTATCCAATGGCATGTTGTTACTCCTGTTACTTAGGCAAGAATACTCTGACTAATTTTAGTACTTGTTCAAACTTTCCACCTGAAAATATGTTCTCAACCGATATTACCCTATACGTTCCGTTGAACTCACTGGCAGACCCAGCGTCTGCCATGCCAGATCCCTGATTATAGTCGACTGGTGATTTAAAACTCACTTTAACAAACACTTCACTTGTGTTCATTGGTACACTGTCGCCAGCTCCGTCGCCAGCTTTGTGGTATATATCGTCTTGCTTAATAAAGTCCGGATCACCTACAATTTTTAAATCTAGCTGAACTAGGTCGGCACCAGGTCCTTCCATGATTGTTTTTGTGAAGTCCTCGATAACCCGCTCTCGTTTGTTGTTGATATTTGATGTTACTCGAGTTGTAAACTGTTCAACCATTTTAGGCAACCCGATTGTGCCTAGATTTTCCTGTATCATTGATATTATAGCCGGTTGACTGTTCATATTATGATCTTTTTCGTGTGTGTCTACTAGCTTGTTCCATGGCGTAGTCGGTCTTGCTCCCTTAGGAAATGCCGCCAACGACTGATAAAACAAACTGTTTAGTTGAATGTTAAAATCTAAGATATCTTTGTTTTTCCCAGTGAAGATGTAATTGTATTCCTTAGAAATAGGAGCTCCGGCTGCAACTGGCATAGTCGGATGAACAGTGTTGTACATATCATACAAGATAACTTTATATATTGTTTTACGAGAGATTCTACCCTGAGCAGGATCTGTTACCGTCAATACCGTGTTTGGTGCAACTTTAAACCACTTTATAACTCCGCCACTCTTTCCATGCGGACCTGTCTTCTCATCAAAATCCAATGCTTGTTTTTTAATATAATCAGAGTTCCTAATTACGAGACTCAGAAAATTAACAATCGATGTTCCTTTGTTTGCTGGAAACGTTTTAACCATCGACTGTGCAGGCGGCTGATTCCCAGTATAGTCTTTGTCTATAGAAATCATAGTAATCGGCATCTCAGCAGACTCTACTATTTTTGAACTTTTTATTTCACCTGGAATGTCAAATTCAATCGACTCTGTCATGGTTGCGTGTTCTTTTTCTACCATCAATGAATAGTAATCGTTCATTGCTTTAGTAAAGCTATTCCTCAAATGAGAATCCGCCGGTTTAAATATATCGTCTACTGTTTCGCCTTGAATATTATAATTGTACGGGATAGTGCCGATTGTTTGTGTCATCGAACTATAATTATATGGTACCGCAGTTATTGTGTACTCGGCGCCTTTCGCTGACACCTGGAGATCACACTTTACTATCTTAACCGCAATGTATTTCGTTGACGGTATTTTGGTTGGGGAGGTGCTCTGACCTGGGTATCCAAAGAAGCACACCTCCATCAGATACGGGCACTCTAAGTACGTTGTTCCTCTTGCCATTGCCGCAGTTATAAGTCGATTGAAAAACGTCATCCCCATTGGTTCTACGATCTTAAATTCCATCTTTACTACGTTTGACATCTTTGTTTGTGCATTACAAGCAATGATTGTTTCTATCTTTGTGTCTTCAAAAAAGAAATCAGTTCCTGCAAATGCACCATCTCTACCTTTTGGGTATCTGCCTGCACTCGCTGCTATTACGTTTCCTTCCATGCAAGGAGACGGTAACCCATTGAATTGGCCAGGAGAAATAATAGCTAGTGCTAAACTGTATGTGTATGTAGCGTAATTGTGGAGTATATTCTCACTCATTCTATATGCCTAACCGTTGTGAGATGTTATATTTACTGGGGATATAAATCACAGTCCCTGTGCGGAAATCGAACAACGGATCTTTAAGGGTGTCTGGATTTCTCATTGCAAATACCCACCACAGTGCCGACGTGCCATATAAATCAAACGAAAGCAGGTCTGGACGTAAATTGTATGTTGCATCTATTGTAAACACGTTGTCTGTTTGGTCTTTTGGTATGTCTCGCAATGTCGCTACGTCTAAGAAAACTCCAGATGTTGTGGTATTGTAGTACATGCTCTGTGGTGAAAAATAAGGATTATTTGCCATATTAGATAAAATCCGAGTTGCCACCAGCTACCGCAGCATGACTGAAGCTACTAGCAACGTATTGCCTACTGTAAACAGGTTGGAGTGTTACTGTAAGACTACTTAGCGTAGGCAGTTTTTCTGCACTTCCTGCATAATCAACTTCTGGAGGCAACGAATGTGAGAAGTTAGTTACTGCACAAAGTACGTTGTTGAAATATCCGTTATACCCATTTAGTTTTACTAACGGAGGCGGACAACCCGCATTACCGTCTGCACCATAGAACATTTTGGTCGCTGCTCTAAAGAACGCAACTGCTCCCATTAGTGCAGCGGCTTCTGCATCAGTTTGCACACTGAAGTCACCTGTTATTTGAATTTCAGATACTTCACTGCTCTCATATGCATACGACCCGTAGTTGTTATGTGTCAATCGCTGTGCCGAATAATTTGCTTTGAACGATGACGTCACTGACGGCAAATACGGGAATGTTACTTTTCCTACTCCTCCTACTGCCGGTCCGGTGATTGTGACTGCCCAGGATGGGGTTGCACCACCACCCATGCCACCTAACCCGTTTGCACCGCCGGCACCGGCACTAGTGAACCTATACACTGTTGCTTTTCCTGCATTTGCACTAGCCGATGCACCTGATGATGATATTCTGGCGGAAGCCGGGTCAATTGCATCCGACAGTACTTGCCAGGCTTCGTTGACTAAACTTTGCGTCCCGGCCGCAGCAATTGCACCCAATGCTGCTGATGCCGCATTTCCTAAGAAGCTTGTGCTATTTGACACAGAGGCGCCTACTTGGCCTGGGATTCCGTTTACTCCCATTACCGCAGTATTAATCTGTTGATTAACAGACGATATACCCGATACAACTGTTTGCAACGGTGCTACGTCTTGAAACGCTGACGCTGCATTAGACAAACTCGTGAATGTTCCGTCAAATAGTCCCATTTTGTTGTGCCTGTAAAGTAAAGAAAATCATATTGTTCCGTAGAATAAAATGCAACTAGAAATAAATATATCTTGTATTTTTATATTTATCTGTGTAAAATGTAGTATATTTAATAGGAGCAACACATGGCAAGGAAAACAGTCAACTACTTAAACAACAAAGACATACTTAAGGAAATCCATAAGAGCAAATCATCTTATTGTAGCTTTGATAATAGCTCATCGAGCTACGACATAATCTTGAGTAGCACTATCGATTTGGTGTCTCATATCGACCAAGCAAAACAGAACAAAGCCGAGAGGCTAACAAAAGATGCGGTTGAACAACACGCTGCCGGTGGGGTTAAGGTTAAAGCCGACGACGTTGCAGTGTCTGTAGATGACATCAAAACCGAAGATTTAGTGTTTAGAGTGATGACGTGGGAACATATTCCACTAGCAGAGAGTGTTAGTAAAGGTAAGAAATTCAATTCCAACGAACTATTTGAGCCGGTAACCGAGTACGATTCGATAGACGACATTATTGAGATCACAAAACCAGCAAAATACACAAAAGTTAACTTCCCGCCGTTTTGTCATTACAAGCTAGACGAAAACAACAACCCTGTTTGTATCGGACGGAGCCATTGGACAGGCAACAGTGCTGACGGACAGTTTAGTAAAGAACACGGGCAAGTAACAAATACCCTTGCAACTATGTATATGAAGTTATGCGAACGATATGCAACTAGGTCTAACTGGCGTGGGTACTGTGTTGATCCTAGAACTACTGCGTTAACTCAACGAGGGTGGCTTTCGGTTGATCAGATAACCGAGCAAGACACTATACTATCGTACACAAACGGTATGCTGACCTGGTCCAGTATTAAATCAATTTACCGGGGCGAGTTTGACGGTTCTATGTTTCACTTACGCGGGCGTGGAATTGATGCATTAGTTACTCCAGAACACAAATTTGTAACACAATCCGGATTAATTAAAGTTGACGACTTAACAGATTCTGATCGAATAGTAACAATGGGAATAGCAGAAAAAGGAAATAGCACTGAGATACACAATGCACCTTTTGTCACATTAGCAGGATGGATGGTAATGTTTGGGCAATGTACCATATCTGCTAGTTCGAACAAACTTGTTTCTCTTCGAATTCGTCCTGATCTAACAGACAGGGTCCGCGCATGTTTAACCGAACTTAGCTATTCATTCTCAGAGTCAATTGTTACCGGATCAGGCAAACTAACTGACTTTTTATTATCAGAGGCATCGTCAAGCAAACTAGTCGAACTGTTCCCTGGGAAGAATCTAACAATGGAGTTTATATCCACGCTGACTACCTCTCAACGAATGCTGCTCATTAATGTTATGTGTAACGGTACTCAAAAACTTACACACAAAAACATAGATGTAATCAATATGTTCCAAGCACTCTGTGCTGTAACTGGGGTTAAAACAAAAGCAGTTGCATCGTTCAAACACACACCACTTGACAAACTCAGCTCACATCACACTGTTATTATTTCACCGACTGCCGATTCAACCGTTCGCTGCTCTGATATTAACTTTTACGGTGGAAAAGGAACTAATCAAACGCGCGCAGACGGAACAACCCGTCTAAACGAACCGACGATTCTATACAAAGGTCAGGTTTGGTGTCCTGAAACAGAATTCGGCTGCTTTGTTGCTAAAAGAAACGGGATGGTATACATTACCGGTAACACTTACAACGACGAAATGAGATCCCAGGCGTTACTACAACTAGCTCAAATTGGATTGCAATTTGACGAAAGTAAGTCTCAGAACCCATTTGCATATTATACGGCTGTTATAACAAATTCTTTTACTCGTGTGCTAAATATAGAAAAGAAGAATCAAAATATAAGAGATGACATATTGGAGATGAACAATGTTAACCCCTCATACACAAGACAAAATAGCTGTAGCAACAGTGATGGTGACAGCGAGTAGTGAATTAGTAGCAAAGAAATATCTAACCATAGTAGATTTACAAAAATCTGTATTATGGTTAGATATACAGCCATACGTCTTGCTCGGAATTAACAACCCCCGGCAACTATTATACCATTATACAACAGCCCTCGCTGCCATACCCACTTGCACATGTGGGGAAAACTTAGCTTGGCATTCTGACCGTAGGGAATATCGCAAATATTGTTCTAAGCGGTGTACAGCGAGGGCAACAGTTGTTGAAAAAAAGAAACACAATTTATCTACAATTGGAGTTGAATGGCATTCTCAGACAACCGACTGGGCAGCAAAAGTAAAACAAACAAGTTTGCGGCGGTTTGGTGTTGACCATTACAGCAAAACCGTCGACCACACTGCTCGCGTTAAAGAAACAAGCATCAGGAAGTACGGGGTTGAGAGTGCTGCTCAGAGCAAAGAAGTTAAAGACAAAGTTGCGGCTTATTTTATAACCAAATACGGTGTTAGTAACCCGTTTTTATCGGAGGGTATCTTATCTAAGATACGAGCGACCAACCAACAACAATTCGGAGTCGATAATCAAAAACAAGCACATTACTCCACTGAATTTAAACAGGTGTTAGCTGATTCAACTCAATTGGACGAGCTGTGTAAAACAATGACTGTGCTCGAAATTGCAAAAAAATACAACGTATCTACTAACCCGGTGTATAGTGCAATAAAAGATGCAGGCATACTACTGACTAAGAAGTCACAGAGTAACTTAGAAATAGACGTACATCAATTTATTCAAACATTGTACAACGGCCTGTGTATTACTAACGACAGGTCTATTTTAAAAACAAAACAACTAGATTTGTTTTTCCCAGACATTAAGTTAGCAATCGAGTGTAACGGATCATACTGGCATTCTGAGTTAAATGGTCGAACTAAATTTTATCATTCACAAAAAAGCACAGAATGTGCTAAACAAAATATTCAACTAATACACATATGGGAACACCATTGGACCAACAGAACCGATGTTGTTAAGTCGATGCTCACCAGTGTATTTAACTGTGCTACTCGCATATTTGCTAGAAAATGCACAGGAAAACGCATAACCAAAAGCGAAGCCGATATATTTTTAAATAAAAATCACTTGCACGGGTGTACTTCGGCTGCAACGGCTTGTTATGGTTTGTTTTTAAATAATGAGTTATTAGCGGTTATGACATTTGCAAAGTGCCGCTTTGGAAAAACTGCCGAATGGGAATTGATTCGTTTTGCAAACAAAATCAACCATACAGTTGTCGGCGGCGCGAGTAAACTATTCAGTATGTTTGTTGTTGAATACGCGCCAGCCTCTATTGTGTCGTATAGTGACATATCAAATACTCGCGGAAATATGTACCAAAAACTAGGGTTCGTGTTTTCACATCAGAGTAATCCGAATTACTTTTATACTCACGACTATTGTACGTTTTATTCTAGACAAAAATTCCAAAAACACAAATTAAAAAAACAACTTAGTACGTTCGATGCGCACTTGTCTGAATGGCAGAATATGCAAAATAACAAATGGGATAGAATATGGGACTGCGGTAATAAGGTTTTTATCTGGGTAGCTGTTTGATAAAATGTTACTTGCAACCACTAGACAAAAGATATATACTTATACGATGTACTTCACTTCTATTCTAACCAATGAGTAATCTTTTTAAAAAATCCTGTTTGTTCGGAGACTTGCACCTGGGATTAAAATCAAACAGCAGCGTACATCTCAATGACTGTTGGAATTACATCCAATGGCTTACTGAGACAGCAAAAAAAGAAGGATGCGATACGTGTTTCTTCTTAGGTGACTTTCATAATAATCGAGCATCAATTAACATAGTAACCTTAAACTACTCGATTAAGTGTTTAGAACATCTTAGTAAGAACTTCGAACGAGTATTTTTTATTCCTGGGAACCACGATCTCTTCTACAGAGACAAACGAGACGTGCAAAGTGCCGAATGGGCAAAACACATACCAAATATCATAATCGTAAACGACTTCTTTCAAGATGAGAATGTAAGTATAGTTCCGTGGTTAGTTAAAGATGAACACTCTCGTTTGCGTAAGATCAAAGCCGATTATATGTTCGGTCACTTTGAATTGCCACATTTTTATATGAATGCAATGGTTCAAATGCCCGATCACGGCGAGATTCAACGGGAACACCTTGAACACATCGGGCATGTGTTCAGTGGCCACTTTCACAAGCGGCAAACCAACAAGAATATATCGTACATAGGAAATTGTTTTCCTCACAGCTATGCCGATGCAGGTGATGATGCACGAGGATGTGTAACCCTTGAATGGGGATCTGCCCCAGTATACCACACCTGGGCAGAGCAACCTCGATACCGCGTTCATAAGTTAAGCGATGTATTAACCGACCCCGAAAAAATACTATTACCCGGAATGCATACTCGTGTAAACCTAGATATAGACATTAGCTACGAAGAGGCAAACTTCATTAAAGAAACATTCGTTACCACATATAACCTCAGAGAAATCGCACTAATTCCTGCAAAAACAAGCGATGTTAGCCAGTATGACAACGTAGGGCAGATCCAGTTCGAGTCTGTTGATCAGATTGTATCGGCTAGTATAAACGGGCTGGACACTAGCACATATGATCCAAAGATGTTGTTGGAAATTTACCGTAGTATATAACTTGCTAACTGCCTATGACATTTAAGATCAAAACTCTAACATTAAAGAACTTCCTATCAATTGGTGCTGTTACTCAAGCTATCGATTTTGACCGAACAGACATCACATTAGTGTTGGGTGAAAATTTAGACCTGGGTGGAGACGGGTCGGGCTCGAGGAATGGTACTGGCAAGACATCTGCATTAAACGGACTCAGTTATGCACTGTACGGTAGTGCGTTAACTAATATAAAGAAAGATAACTTAGTTAATAGGACAAACGGGAAGAACATGTTAGTTACCGTTGAGTTCGAGAAAGATAATACAGTTTATAGAATTGAACGAGGTCGAAAGCCGAACGTTATGCGATTCTGGGTCGGCGACAGCGAACAAGAGTTGGATAACGACGCCCAGGGAGACAGTCGAGAAACTCAACGTGCAATAGAACATATGATCGGTATGAGCCACGACATGTTTAAACACGTGGTTGCTCTTAATACCTACACTGAGCCATTCTTGAGTTTAAAAGCAAACGACCAGCGAACTATAATAGAACAGCTACTTGGTATAACACTACTAAGCGAAAAAGCCGATGCTCTTAAAGAAATCGTTAAAGAGACTAAAGATGCTATTCAACAAGAGGAATACCGAATAAAGGCAGTCGGCGATGCTAACAAGAGGATCGAGGATCAGATCGCTAGTTTAAAAAGAAAACAAGTTACTTGGAAAGAAAAGCAAGACAGCGATGTAGTATCTTTGCAAGTGGCACTTGACGAGCTACTGACGCTTGACATCGATGCTGAGCTTGCTGCCCACAAACAGGTTGTTTTGTATCAACAGCGCAAACGAGATGCAACTGAGTTATCTATGGCTATTTCACGTGAAAAAGTGCAGCGTGACAAAGAAACCACTGCGGTTACCCGACTCGATAAAGAACTGGCTCTTTTGCTTAATCACCAGTGCCACTCGTGTGGGCAAAAACTTCATGATGACACGCACACCCACTTGCTCCAAAGTAAGCAAGAACTATTAACCACTGCTCTCGCATCTATAGCCGAACATAACAAAAGCATTGCATCGTTAGAACTTGCCCTAGCGGAGTTGGGGCCTGACGAACAATGCCCCACTGTTTTTTATTCTAAAGAAGAAGATGCGATTTTACATCGAGGAACTATAGAAAACATCTCTCAACAAATAACATCTGTTACCTCTGCTCATGATTTGTACGAAGAACAGATCAACGAGATGGTCGAAACTGCGTTAGAAGAAATCTGCTTTAAAAAGATAAACGAGTTAACTACGTTAAAAGAACACCAAGAATTCCTATTAAAATTGTTAACAAACAAAGACTCGTTTGTTCGCAAACGGATTATTGATCAAAACCTCGGCTACTTAAACGCAAGACTAAGCCAATATCTAGACCGTATCGGGTTACCGCATCAAGTTATCTTTCAAAACGACCTAACAGTTAGCATCTCAGAGCTTGGCCGTGATTTAGATTTTGACAATCTATCCAGAGGAGAACGCACCCGGCTAATTTTGTCGTTGAGTTGGGCTTTTCGTGATGTATGGGAAGCGTCGTGGCAACCAATTAACTTACTGTTCGTCGACGAGCTAATCGATTCTGGGTTAGACTCTGCTGGTGTTGAAAGCGCATTAGCAATACTCAAGAAAATGGCAAGAGATAATCATAAAAGCATCTGGCTTGTTAGCCACAAAGACGAACTGGTTAGTAGAGTTAACAACATTTTGTCTGTAGTCAAAGAGAACGGGTTTTCCTCGTTCGCATTTGGGGTAGAAATAAATTAGTAGCAGTATATAACGATAACTATTATTATAATTAAGGAGAAACACATGAACGACGTAACATCAACTCATCAAGCAATTCTTGAAGCAATCCGTGTTTATATGGCTGAGCACGAAAAATTCGAAACACAAGGTATTAAAGCATCTTCGGCCCGCGCCCGCGCCGCACTAGGAGACTTGGGTAAACTATCCAAGCTTCGCCGCGCGGAGATCCAAGAGAAGAAGAACCAAATGTCTGTTAAGTAATATGCCATCGCCTACTGCTTTCGGGCAGTAGGTTTCTTTATCACCCATTGACATAGACAGTGCGATGCACTGAGCTAAACTAGAATATACACCCTCAGACCCGTTAATTAAGGCCCTGTTTGATCGAGATTCCTCGATCCTCATTGAGTTTGCTTGAAAAAGTAGCCGACAGATCTTGAGTGCCAAAGAAATAGACACTATTGAGTGTTAAATGATTGTGGCTCTGTTGAAAAAGATACAACCACTGACTAATCCAACCTTGTTGTAGGGGTTGCAAATTAGTACCGTTAAATTCGAAATGCCAATCGGCTACGCGCCAGCAAACTAGAACAAAGGAGAGATAAAGGGGGTACAGGTTAACCGCCTCCGTGTGTGATTACGCATATTCTTGCTACAACTATGGCCCAAAGGAACTCATCGGAAAAACCCCCTTTTTGTCACATGACTTTGCCCTGTGTCTGGGCAAAGTATGACTGAATCTTTCGGAAATATATCTCTTAAAGCGTAATGTGTATTATCGTAGATCAAACAATTATATACAGTAGAGAGAAGAAAAATGTGTTAGAGCGAAAGCGATAAACACAGATGTGTGAAACACATCTTCTAATGCGATATGTATTGTAGTTAAGTATAACTTATCGTATGTCTTAATAGATACCCACGTCTGTATGATTTGATTTGATTTGATTATGTAACAAAGAAATCCCTTTGTTATAACAAGGGGAGTCCTGTTTTCTTAACTGTTTCTATATTTGCTTTTGTTATATCGTTTATGATTTTTCTGTCTTCATTTGATAATAACATTGCTTCGTCATACGTTATTCCTCCACGCATAAACCAACACATATTAAGCAGTTCTGTTTTTAAGGCTTTCGCTTCATTTTCTAGACTTTCGATGTACTTATGAATAGCATCGTGATCCAATGAGGAAAGCCTCAATCGAAAAAATTTGAATAATCAAACGTTAATCTAATCTTAAAGTCTTTACCACAATCTTCATGTTCACATGTAACTGTAACTGGTTGCAAACTGCTATTATTAAGTAGCGTTTCGTATATCTCTCTGATCTCAGATACTAGTTTTCTAGGGATAGATTGGTAGAACTCAAGTAAGAACGCTGGTTGTGTTACTCTGATTCCGTCTTCTGTTAAGATGTACTCGGTGCTATCTGCAAATGTTTGGATATTTAGATCTATCAGAGTATTTAAATGATGCGAATAATGCTTCTTGCGATCGTCTAATGGTAATGATTCGTCAGCTGCAATAGATGCCATTTTCCCTTGCTCAAATGCAATTAAACTCGCAGTATTTGTTTTAAAGTAAGTAAGTGGTTTAAACTTAATCCGTAACCCGTCGACTGTAAACACCTCGTCGAACGTTGAAGTTGCTGCTGGTATCGAACCAGCAACTGTGTTTAAGTTAATGGCAAATGATTGTCTGGTGTCGCAGTGCAAACAAGTAGCGTCAACCGGTAAACTATTTCCGAAACTCGCAATTCGCATTGCGATTAATATAGCATCGGTATCAATAGATGGCATTGACCAAGCATCTGATATATTAGGAACGCATGATTGAATAGCACTAACGACACCTGCTCCGTTTAACAAAGCGTCAGGTGATTTTAGCATAATTTCATCTTTGGCTGATAACGGGTATATAGGTAATTCACCAGTAACTGGTAAGTTTATAGATCCTGTCGGCCAGTATTTGCCATTGCTTGGTAGTTTAATGTGTAATACTGGTTGTCGAAAATGTTTTGATAAAGGGTTCTGTTCGCTCATTGTTTTCCTATTAGAAGAATGGTAGTTTTGTTCGTTTTGTTGTTTCTAGGTTATCGTTGATAATTTCGTTTATTGCATTTCTTTCTGACACATCAAGATGTAACGCTTCGTTGTAACTCATCCCGCGCATGTACCAACACATTCGCAGGAGTTCTTTCTTAATTGCTAGTCCCTCTTTTTCAATCTCAGCAACATACTCAAGGATCTCGTCATGAGATAATGCTAAGATCCTTTGCCGAAAAAATTTGTTTGATCCATAGAAATCTCAGATGACCATACATGTTTGCATTCTTCACATTGTAAGTCAGTTGCTTTTAATGACAATAACTCCTGCATTGTATTAACATGCTTACTAATTTTGTTGAACACCTCGCTAGGTGAGTTCTTAATAAACTCGGTGATCATAGCTGGATCAGTTACTGTAGTATCTGGGGTAACAATCGAAGAGATGCATTTTGCAATTACATCAACGGTGAACACAGTTAGTTTGTCGAGACTTTGTCCGAACAATTGCACTTTTTCGTCGTCAGACATTTCTTTGTCATTGACAATCGTCAGGATCTTCTGTTCTTCTAACGTTCTAATCTGTGTGTCTGTCATTTCCTTGTATGTATAAGGACGAATGTTAATTGTAAGTGGGTCATGTTGTATAACCGAATTAAACTCGAATGCATTTAGTTTATCCAGATACCCGATTAAATTTAGGTTAAACTCGTTTAAGTGATTACATTTTGGACACGATTGCCTAATCTCCATCCCTTCGCCGTATGTAGCAACCCGGATAGCAAGTAATATAGCATCTAAATCAACAGTTGGCATTTTCCATGGGTCTTTAATTGCAGGAACACAACTTTTAATAACAGACACAGTTGACTGTCCGTTCATCAGAGCATCTGGTGTTTTAAACATAAGCTCGTCGATTGCAGTCATTGCATATACTGCGTAATCACCGCTTTCAGTCTTTTCCAGTGCAGTCGGAGGATAGAAATTACCTTTACTGGGAAGTTTGATGTATAGTTTTGGTTGTCGAAAGTACATCGACAACGGATTTGGTGTGCTAGTTAGTGATTGTTGAGTCATTTACATTCTCCATAAATTTGGCGATAAATATATATTATCTGCATATTGTATTTATCTGTGCATTTTTAGGGGTTAATTTATGGCAAACGACGACATTGACAACGGTTTAGACGCAGCTCGCGAAGAAACACTGCAACGCATATTAGCTGCGAATCTTGCGCTATTATCGCAAGCTAAAGGTAAGAACACAACCAAAGGAATGTCGCCTGAAGAAAAAGCACTTCGTGCTGAAATGAAACGTCTAATGCAAACATACGAAGCAGAGTATGTTGCTAAAACAAAATCAACTGATTTAATGAAAGACCTCGCAGACGCACAAACAGAAGCATTGCGTATGGACAAGGAGTTCAACAAAGCTAAGAAAAAAGGCCACGAAGATGAAGAAAAACGTGGAAAAGAAAAGAAAGAACGCGATTTAGCTGCAATTAAAGGTCTGCAAAGTTTTAACAATGTTGTAACTAATACTATATCCGGTTTAACCGGTGTAATTAGCAATTTTGCTGGAATGAACAACAGCATCTCTTCGGCCGCTTCTAGTTTAAAAGTTATACCAGTTGTCGGCGGAATGTTGTCCGGAGTATTTGGGGCTGTTGCAACAGCAGCGGAAGGTAGTTACAAAGCATTCCAACAATCGGCGTCCGTCGGTGCAAACTTCGGCGGCAGTATTCATGGCATGATAGACGGGGCTACAAAAGCAGGGTTAACCTTCGACCAGTTTTCGGGGATTATTGCTAGAAACGGGCAATCATTGGCTCTATTGGGAGGGAGCTCGACCGAAGGAGCTAAACGCTTATCGACGTTGGGTAAAGAAATTCGGTTATCTGGAGTAAGTGATCAGCTAAATCGACTAGGATACGGAACTGAAGAGATAAACGAAGCGATGGCAGTGTATAGTGGTCGGTTAGCATTAACTGGTCACCTACAAGGAGCAACAAACAAAGACTTGGTAAGTGGAACAGGCAATTATCTTAAGAACTTAGATGCGTTATCTAAGTTAACAGGACTGAGTAAAAAAGATCTTCAATCAAAACAAGAAGAAATGATGAGAGACTCCCAGATGAGAGTCGCAATGAGTAAGTTGAATAAAGAAGATGCAGAAGGACTCAGAGCAACGATGACACGAGTTCCCGCGGCATTTTCTGGTCTTAAAGAAATTGCAGCAACAGGTGTAGCAACAACCGAAGAAGGTAGGAAAATATACGGTGCGATGCCTAAAACTGCCGCTGCCGCCGCAAAGATGAACAAGGAGATGGAAGAAACCGGCCATATTGCGGCAGAAACACGAGCTGCGTTTGAACAACAAATGATAGATGAAGCAGGCGAGTTCTCGAAAAGTTCTTTTGGGGCGATTGCAGGTGATTACTTAGTAGACTCGTACGGGAACATTGTGGTTGCAGCCCATGACTTAGCTGCAATGTCAAATAAGTCCATTGAACAGAAAAAAGCTGAGCTCGATGCTGCAGATAAAGAAGCAAAACTAAAAAAAGACGGTCTAGATCCCGCCGCAATGGAAAAGTACAAGCAAACAATTGCTGGTGTCAGCAACGAGTTTACAAAATTATTAGCCAGTGGAACTCTTCTTAAAGACATGATGACGGTGTTTGGACATTTAACTGGAATTATTAAAGATTATGTTGCTCCTGTGTTTAAGTTCCTGGCAGAACATACCACTGTTGCTACGGTTATAATGGTTAGTGTGGCTGCGGTAGCCACAGCGTTGGGTGCGGCAATGACCTTCGCAGCTTATGCAACAACAAAAAATGCAATAGCGCAGAGTGTGTCTGGCACCAGTATAAAATCATTGGGAACTATATTTAAAGGGTTGTTCGGAGTGGTTGGTAATCTAGGTAAACTGTTTATGACAGTTATTAGGTTCGCCGGTCCGATTGCACTTGCAGCAGCCGCAGTATATACATTGTACCAAGCCGTTAGTTATCTTGCTGAAAAGTTCACTGAATCAGGATGGTCGATATCAGATGTATTTGAGTCGTTAGGTGATACATTCAAGTCGTTTATGATAACTCTTAACGACGTAGCAACGAGTATGCTTAGTATATTACCACCTATGTTCGGTGGAATATCAAAAGAAGAAAAAGCAAGCAGACTTAAACTAAGTGAAGAACGCAGGAAAGAACTAGAAGACAGAAAAAAGGAACGGACAACTAGAGTTGCCGCAACAAAAGAAGTGAGGGCCGCTGAGAAAGCAGATGCGTTAGCAAAAGAAAAGAGTGCTGACAGTGAAGAGGACATAACAAAACGTAAAAAAGAGGCTGCTGAAGAGCAATTAACTCCTAAGGATCCCACTGGTGAACGAATTAACATTTTCCAAGAAGAGAAAAACGACGAGTTACGAAAAACTCGTTTGGCTCTTGAAGCTGAGAAAGAAAAAGAACTAGCAGAGGCGACTAAGTCCAAAGGGCAACAGGTATACGAAACTAGTACTACGGCAGCAAGAACTCCAGCGAATAAGGAGTTCAATGACGAGTATAAAAAACAGTATGCAACGAAAGAAACCAACAGAAAGCAAGAAAAAGTAGCAAAATCGAAATTAGACGCTGCGTCCGGGTCAATGTCTAATGCAGAATATAACACCGAGTATAAAAAACAGTATGAAACACAAGCATCTAACAAGACTCAAGAAAAAAGAGGAGAAGCTAAGTTAGCAGAACTGCACAAAGATACAATACAACCACAACAACAAGCATCTAACAAGAATGTATCAACTGGAAAAATAACTAAAAGTGGTAAAGATGCCTCGTTTAACATGGCTAACTACTTACAAAGTACTGCGTTAATAGAGTCAGGTGGCAAAGCAAATGCAAAAGCAGAAACATCTTCGGCAAGCGGCCTTTTTCAATTCACTGAGAGTACATGGAAAGAAAATGTTAAAGCAATGGGCAAATCGTACTCTCTTGATGATCGATTTGATCCAGCAAAGGCAACAGAGGTGGCCGAGTACTTTACACAACAACAAAAGAATCATTTAGAAAAAAGTACTGGGAAAAATGATATAAATTCAACTGATATGTATCTTGCACATTTCCTTGGGGCAGGCGGTGCAGCGAAGTTTATTAATGCGTTATCTAACGATCCGTCTGCTCCGGCTACAGCCGGAGCAAGCAAATCTCAAATTGATGCAAATGCGTCGATATTTTACGCTGATCCAAAAAACAAAGAAGGGATACGATCACTATCAGAAGTATATGGGCTAATGCAAAAAAAGATGGGCAATGCAGAGAGTGCATTGGCTACAGGAAAATGGGGAAAGTACGACATTCCAGATGTAGTAGCGTCTATTGGGACAGTTACAAAAGACGGAAAACCAACAGATAATCCGCAAGCCAATGGTGGCGGAGTCTTTAACGGTCCGAAGGCTGGCTACAACGTTACCTTACATGGTCAAGAGACGGTATTACCTGGCGCTGTTAATACTGACATTTTAACAAAAGGCATGAATTCACTTGCTGGTTTACTAATGCCACAAAATAAACCAGCTGGACAAGAAAAAAGTACAAGCACTTTCATGTCTGATATGATATTGTCTATTACTAAAAAGCAAGAAGATGCACAATTAGCAACGAAGTTAGCCCCAACCCCCGGAACAGTCCCAGGTGCAGCAAAAGACATTAGTGCGAAAATGGCTGACCAAGAAAGCTCGTCTGAAGAAAGAGGGTTAACTGGCAAGTTAATTGCTCAAATCGAACGGTTAGTTGCCCTAACAGAAGAACAGAATCGTCATCAGAGAACAATTGCAACTAATACTGCATAGTTGTGCCTCCCTGCACATAAATAACTTACAATAAGGATTGATTATGGCCGGATGGAAGAAGTATTTTAAAACAGTTGCAGTTGACAACGTTAGCCCTATATCGGGGAAAAATTCAGAATACGGTACGAATCATACTAATTGGCAGAGCACTTTGCCAGAGATTTATATTGGCCATCCAAATAGAATCGAACGGTATAGCCAACTTGAGCAAATGGATGCTGATTCAGAAATTAATGCTGCGTTAGATATTCTAGCTGAGTTCTGTTCACAAGTCAACGATAAGAACAACACCGCGTTTGATGTTGTGTTCAAAGAAACTCCAACTGATAACGAAATTAAGATTATTAAAGAGCAGCTAGTCGAGTGGAACGCGATCAACGAATTTAACCGCCGGATGTTTAAGATTGTTCGTAACGTATTAAAATTTGGAGATCAGGTGCTGATTCGAGATCCAGAAACATTTAAGTTGTTTTGGACTGAAATGAGTAAAGTAACGAAAATTATTGTCAACGAGACTAACGGAAAAGAACCCGAGCAGTATTTTATTAAAGATCTGGGAGTAAATCTACAAAATCTAACAGCAACAGCAATAACAGTATCAGATACGTACTCAGCAAATCCACAACTAACCGGCGGTGGGTATGTACAATCTAAACAACCGTACACTGGTGGTGGAAGATTTACTCATGAAAGAAACGAAGTAGCTATTAATGCAGAACACATTGTTCATTGCAGTTTAACTGAGGGGTTAGATGCGTTCTGGCCATTTGGTAATAGCGTATTAGAGAACATATTTAAAGTATACAAACAAAAAGAACTACTAGAAGATTCTATTATTATATATAGAATTCAGCGCGCACCTGAACGCAGAATTTTTAAAATTGACGTTGGTAATATGCCGTCTCATATGGCGATGGCATTTGTTGAACGAGTTAAAAACGAAATACATCAGAGAAGAATACCGTCACAAACCGGCGGCGGCTCTAGTATCGTTGACTCTACGTATAATACCATTGGACAAAACGAAGACTTCTTCTTCCCTACAACCGCCGACGGAAGAGGATCGTCTGTCGAGGTATTACCAGGGGGAACGAACTTAGGGGAAATCACTGATTTACGCTTCTTTACGAACAAGCTATTCAGAGGACTAAGAATTCCAAGTAGTTACCTACCAACAGAAGCAGAAGACGGACAAAGCACATTTAATGACGGCAAAGCAACTACTGCGTTAATTCAAGAATGGAGATTTAATCAATATTGTAAACGGTTACAAAGCAGAATAAGTAGCACGTTTGACCACGAATTCAAGATGTTTATGAGATGGCGAGGCATAACAATAGATAACAGCTTATTTGAAATTAAGTTTCCAGAGCCACAAAATTTTGCAAAATATCGCCAGGCAGAATTAGACACAACACATATTTCATCATACACTCAGCTTGAACAAATTCCATATCTCAGCAAAAGATTCCTTTTAAAACGGTATTTAGGATTAACAGAAGAAGAAATGCTAGAAAACGAAACAATGTGGGCAGAAGAACAAACCGATGGTCCACAAGATTCTGCACAAGGCGCAGATCTACGGTCGGTTGGAGTAACACCAGGCGGAATAGCAGGCGACCTGGGTAATATAGACGATCTGTCATCTGATGATATGGGCGGCGCCGGTATGGAAGATGTTGCTGGGGAACCGCCTGCTGCCCCAGGCGCGCCACCAAGTGCACCTAGCCCAGCGTAATAACAAAAAAGTATAAATATATTCATGTATATTGTTGAAATTTTTGATAAAATCCCAACTGGGTATAGTGACGAGAAAGAAGATAACTCAGTCACAAAGCTGTCTGACGTGAGAAAGACACGCCTCAGTCTGGCACAGATCAACAAGCTTCGTCTACTAAACGATATTAGAAAGTTAGAAACAGAACATAAAATCAAGAAAGTTAAAACTCAGTACTCTGCGCCAGCAGGTGACGGCGGAATGGGCATGTAGCCTAATGACAGCAACTGAGTTTGTAACTAATATCAGATCTTTTTTTGATGAACATTATGATGTTTTGTTAGCAGATGGAGTTATAACTCAAGAACAGATTAATATCGAAAAAAGTAAGCTGTTTGAGAGTTCCGACGAATTAACTCGAGCAAAAGATTTCATCGAGTACCACAAACAACATTCTCTTAAACCGATAATCGGAAACACATATACTCCGCTCGGAGTCGTAATATATGGCCAATGGAAGACTTTAGAACTATACACAACAAATAGTCCCGCAATTTTATCGAAAATTACAGCAGCTAATGATTATTTAATAACAATTAACAACACAGCACATAGGTTTCCGAATAACGTAAATTTTAATACCTCCTTAGGAGATACGTTATTTTATAATACACCATTGGAAGTTGCTGGTATAACCCAATTTGCTATCCTTGCACTATTAGGTGAAGGGTGGACGTTGTATCGTTATGTTATAACAGATACCGGCGATAGGGTGTTAATTAAATAAGAATCCTTCAAAAACCCACTGTTTCTCCCTTCTTTTTCTCCTTTTAATTAAATACTATTAGAATGCAATTATGCATTCTGCTATACACCACAAAGGAGACAATAATGTCATCAAAGTATGAAAAATTAATCGATTTAATCGTTAGTGAAGATCAGGAAAAAGCTCGAGCCCTCTTTCACGAAATAGTTGTAGAACAGAGCCGTAAGATATACGAAGATTTAGTAAACCAAGAAGAAGAACTTGACGAAGCCGACGACGATAATTCGTTTGTAAACGACATCAGTAACGACGAAGAACATATCGCTGGAGATGAAGAAGGTATTAGCGTTAATGACGGCGAAGATACCGTCGACTCTGAAGACACGCTTGATGCTGACGGTGATGTCGACGGTGATGAAGAAGGGTTGCAGGATAGAGTAATGGATCTAGAGAGTGCAATAGACGAGCTTAAAGCCGAGTTCGATCAGCTGATGGCAGGAGAAGACACTGGCGATGATTCGGATGGTTTCGGTGACACTGATGAACTCAGTGACGAAGATCTAGGTGACTCAACCGATTTAGACGGCACTGACTTAGATGATGATGGTGACGACGGAAAATTTGAAGAGTCTCTAGTCAGAGAGTATGTAGAGAAAGTAACCGCCCCTAATAACAAATCAGAAGGAAGCGAAGTTGGCTCTGCAGGTAAGTCTGTTAGTGTAAACAAGAGAAGCAATGTTGCCGGTAAAAACGACATGGGCGGGACATCATCGAACATCGCTCGCGGTGGATCAAACGAAGTACCGTCTGGACCAAAGAAACCGTCAAATGCTTATACAAAAGGTGAAGGATCATTGATTGGTAAGGTTGAGAATAGCCCTGGGGCAAACACCAAAGGGTATTCTGATCGTGCTAGAGCAAAATCTGAGTAATCGACTATAATGTCTAAACTTGTACTTAATGAATACGTTAACCCAACTGCGTCAAAGCAGTTGGTGTTTATGGAAGATTCTGAAGACGCATTCGGGAATAAAGAAAAATGCCTACACATGAAAGGTATTTTCATTCAAGGAGGTGTTAAGAATGCAAACCAAAGAATATATCCAGTTAACGAAATCAAACGGGCAGTTAATACTATCAAAGAGCAGCTTGCTAATAACTTACCAGTACTTGGTGAAATAGATCACCCAGACGACCTAAAGATTAACTTAGATAGAGTAAGTCATGCGATTGTAGACATGGACATGGATGGGCCAAACGGATACGGCAAGTTAAAAATACTACCAACTCCGATGGGCAACATTATAAAGTCAATGATAGAAAGCGGAGTTAAGCTGGGTGTGTCGTCTAGAGGAAGTGGCAATGTAAACGAAAGCACTGGCCATGTTAGTGATTTTGAAATTATTACAGTAGACATCGTTGCTCAACCGTCTGCACCAAATGCATATCCAGAAGCGATATACGAAGGTTTGCTGAACATGAAACACGGACACAAAGCTATTGAACTAGCAAGAGAGCTAAACGAAGATAAGAAGGTTCAGCAGTTCTTATCTAAAGAGATTATTCGTCTAATAAACGAAATGAAACTAAGGTAGTACAAGAATTCTCAGTTAATGAGATGTAACGTTGATCTAATACGTCAACATTTTAAATAGGAGATCCGAATGTTAAATGCTATTCGACCACTGATTGATAGTGGTATTATTAACGAAGATACTCGTCAAGCAATTTCAGAAGCATGGGAAGCAAGGTTAGCGGAAGCTAAAGAAACTGCCCGTTCTGAGTTGCGTGAAGAATTCTCTCGTCGATACAATCATGATAAAAGCGTGATGGTAGAAGCACTGGACAAACTGGTAACCGAATCTTTATCCGGTGAAATTAAAGAGTTCGCCGCTGATAAACAAGCTCTAGCAGAAGATCGTGTGAAGTATAAAAACTTTGTTCGTGAATCAGGAGAAAAATTCAACAAGTTCTTAGTTAGCAAACTAGCAGAAGAACTAAAAGAACTCCGTCAAGATAGAAGTCTGATTAAAGAAGGTGCTGCTACACTCGATAAGTTCGTAGTGTCAGTATTATCAGAAGAAATCTCAGAGTTTGCTAAAGACAAGCGTGATGTGGTTGAGACTAAGGTGCGATTAGTTGCAGAAGGCAAAAAGAAGTTAGCCGAAATGCAACAAAAGTTCATTACTCGAAGCGCAAAACTAGTAAAAGAATCTGTTACTAAAAACCTTCACTCAGAAATGAGCCAGCTAAAAGAAGATATTCAAATTGCTCGCGAAAATATGTTTGGTCGTCGTTTGTTCGAAGCTTTTGCAAGTGAGTTCACGTTAACTCATTTGAATGAGAACAAAGAAATAAGCAAGCTAAGAACCGCCCTGAAAGTTAAAGACCGTCAGCTTGCTGAAACAGTCAAAAAAACAATTAAGGCAACACAGATTGCTGAATCAAAAGAAAAAGAAATTCGTGTAATTAAAGAGTCAGCAAGTAGAAACTCTGCATTAACCGAATTGCTTAAACCGTTAAACAAAGAGAAGGCAGCAGTTATGTCTGAACTTTTAGAAAATGTATCCACTGGGAAATTACAGTCGGCATACGATAAGTATTTGCCAGCCGTGCTTAACAATTCAGGAATAAGATTGTCCGAAAAGACAACTTTAAATGAGTCTCGTTCAGCCGTTACTGGAAATAAGTCTGTTAGGTCACAAGCCAACACAGAAAACACCGACAACAGCAATGATAATGTCGTAGAGCTCAAGCGTTTAGCCGGGCTGAAATAATTGGTCAACTTAAAGGAAAAAAATATATGTCAACCAAACTTTTAGAAAGTCGTTGGGGCGAAACTAAAGATGCACTGTTGGAAGGTCTGCAGGGCTCACGTCGCACAACAATGGGTGTTATTTTAGAAAATACCCGTAAACAACTAGTAGAAAATGCAACAGGCGGAGCAACACAAGCAGGCAACATCGCTGCACTTAATCGCGTTATCCTTCCGGTGATTCGACGTGTGATGCCAACTGTTATTGCTAACGAAATCATTGGTGTTCAACCAATGACTGGCCCGATTGCACAAATCCATACTCTGCGTGTACGTTATGCAGATGCTATGACTGATACCAGTGGTCTAGGGTCAGCTACAAGCACAGCAGCTGGAGATGAAGCTCTTAGCCCGTTTAAGATTGCAACTGCTTACTCTGGTAATACTGCCACTGGCCGTGCTGATAATACAGCCGCACTAGAAGGCGCACCAGGCAAACGCATCAACGTGCAATTGCTCAAACAAGTTGTTGAAGCAAAAACTCGCAAACTGTCAGCTCGCTGGACGTTTGAAGCAGCACAAGATGCACAAGCTATGCATGGTTTGGATATCGAAGCAGAAATTATGGCGGCCCTGGCTCAAGAAATCACAGTAGAAATCGACCAAGAAGTTCTAGGTTCGCTACGTGCTCTTGCTGCAACAGAAGCTGCATATGACCAATCAACTGTTAGCGGTACTGCAACTTTTGTTGGTGACGAACATGCTGCACTTGCTGTTCTTATCAACCGTGTGGCTAACAAGATCGCTCAACGTACTCGTCGTGGTGCAGGTAACTGGGCAGTTGTTTCACCAGTTGCACTAACAGTATTGCAATCAGCTACAACTTCCGCTTTTGCTCGTTCAACAGAAGGCACATTTGAAGCTCCAACAAACACTAAGTTTGTAGGAACACTGAATGGCGCAATGAAAGTGTATGTAGACAGCTATGCATCTGATAGCACTCCGGTGCTTGTTGGATACAAAGGCGCAAGCGAAACTGATGCGGCTGCTTTCTACTGCCCATACGTTCCATTGATGAGCAGCGGCGTTGTACTGGATCCAGCAACCTTCGAACCAGTAGTTGGGTTCTTAACTCGTTATGGTTATGTAGAACTTACAAACACTGCATCGAGCTTTGGTAACGCTGGCGATTATCTCGGAGAAATTACCGTTTCTTCGCTGTCATTCCAATAACAGCAACAAGCAACAAAACCAAAAAAAGCACCTTCAGGTGCTTTTTTTGTTGAACAGAATTGAACAGAAGACATTCACCCGATTGTAACTAAATAGTTAATGATCTATAGTACTGCAACAACTCGAGCAGCAAATCAATTAGTTGCTGAAACAGCAGCAAAGATAAACACATATATTCTAGGTGAGTTACATCTTACCTCTGATGTGTATGCACTAATGAGTTTACCTAGTAATGTTCAAACCGTTGCCCACTTTCGAATTCCGTTCTCGACATTGCACAGTGTTAAGTATCTGTTTAATAAGCACGTTCGACCATTAAAGCAAAATAACTGGCACGTCTCGGGACCAGTTGTTAGAACAGTAGGCAAACAACAATTTTACGAGTTTTTCCTAGGTGCCCCCTTTTCCGCAGCGGTAGCATAAATATACATGTTCGCAACGAATTTATGCAGAACCCATCTGCGTAGGATCTAGAACATCACATAAAGGAGAAACAACATGGGACGTCCATTAAATAAAAAATATTTCGGAAATACAGTAGCTGGCGGATTAGGCGGTGAACGAGTAGCGAGTGTTACATTAGATGCACTCGGAGCATATACTACTAGACCGACTTTTGTATTTTCAGACCCAACTATTCCAGGCGGAGTAACAGCAACTGGTACAATCACATCTGAAGCAGACACTGCTACTGTATCTGGAACACAAACCGCCGCTTATCAAGTCGGTCAAGTTCTATCGATAGGTACTGCAGGAACAACGTTTACTGTTGCTACGTTGGCCGCAACGGCAACCTTAACTACTGTAGCAATCACAGGAACTGCTGGTGAATTTTCGTGCGATGCCGCAGCTCTATACGTAGGACAATCACTCACGTTAAGTGGCACCTGGGGCGGAACAGGATCGGTCGTAGGATATACTGACCCAACAACGTACTATGTTAAAGCCACAACAGGAACTACATTTACATTAGTTAATTCATATGCAGCAGCAATATCTGGTACTGGTGGTGCGATAGTAACAACGGTAGGAACACCAACAGGAATAACGTACACCGTAAACGCCGACGCAGCACCAGCAGCAACAGTTACCGTTGCTGTAAGAGGTACATACGAGAGCTTAGTAAGTGGTGCTCAAGCGACAACCACAGTGGCCGGCGGCGCGGGCGCACTACTGACCGTAACATACAGAGCAAAATCAGTTGTTATTGTTAACGCAGGTTCTGGCTATACCGCCGCACCAACGTCAACACCAACACAGAGTGTTACGTTTGCGTCGGTAGTATTATCGTCTACTACTCAAAATGCAATAGCAGGGTCGGCGTTTGTAACTGGAGGACAAAATAGAACAAGTATCGACATTGTTAAACAGACTGGCTCGCATAGGTTCTTAGTTAAAACAGTAGACGGAACAGGTGTGTGTAGTTTAGTTACTGCAACCCCGTCGGCCGCAGGAGAAATGACCATTGTTGCAACAGACAGTGCCGACGGAACATACTTCGTTACTAAACTAACTAACCGGACTGCTAGATTAGTTCCAGGTACAGGAACTCAGTTTGCATCTGGAGCAGTAGTACCGTGGAATTTGGTAACCGCAGTTATTAATGTGTCAGTAAAAGTAGCAAGCAATTAATACTATGTCGCATTCTTTAATAAAAAAACGGAACGTACTGAATAGAGCAAAGTTCCTATTGTTCAACGCCTCAACCGAGCTATCATTAGCTTGGGTCGGATTGTCATCAATGGTCTTTGGTTTGTTGTTACTCTGGCCTGGGGTGTCTTTTCATTACCCAGAATATCAGATACTAAGCAAATTTGCAGGTGAAACTACCTGGGGAGCATTGTTTTTAGTGCAAGGTAGCGTTATGATATGGGCAATGTTGGCCGGGTATAAGACTAAGTTTCTGTTTTTATCTGATACAATAGTAGGGACGGCACTATGGACAATAACTTGTCTGTCGATACTATTGTCTGTGTACCCGCCACCGGCTGACAGTGCCACTACTCTTGTCTTAGCAATAACAAGTTGGTGGATCATGGTAAGATATCAAATTCCTGACATCACTTCGGGAGATTCGATTAACTTACATATGAAACAAGAAAGTGAGTTACGATGAACCTGTTGAATCTTGACTCGGACGTAACAATAATACTGAGCATAGTAGCAGCGTTAATAACAGGCGGATTGGGATTGCGAAGAGCACAATCGATGTGGTCCAAAGATGGGTCTAACATTGCCCAACACGGAGCAAATTCTGCCGGGTCTGACACCCAACGAGCAGCTCAAGAAGCACAACAAGCAATAATCGAGTTGATGCGTAACGAGATGGAAAGAATGAGTGCAAGTAACAAGGAGATGTTAGTACAGCTAACTGAGTTCCAACGAAAAAACATTCAATTAGGGTCAGATGTTGCGTCGTTAACTGCCCAAATTGGCTCGTTTAGAACACAAAACATTGAACTACAGGCAGAAATTGCTAGTTTACGAGAAATGTTACTCCGGTGGGACTCAAAGTGTAACTCGTGTGTGTTTAAGGCAGAAGTGTCGAAAACAATGGGAACAACCGGGTGTTTAGATTTAATCAACAAAGGGCAGTAATACAATACGATAATGTCGTAGAACGATAAATAATAGTAGAATATCGGAATATTCAACTTACTTACAGGAGAAACAAAATGGCTGCATTTAACAAAATTAACACGTTCGTACAAGATCTGGGAGCAAAGAAACACAACCTAGTGAGTGACACAATTAAAGTGTACCTGACTAACACCCTTCCTACCGCGGCAAACACAGTGTATAATCCAAACGGCGGGGCACTTGATGGCCCAGCAGATTTGGCAACAGCAGGCGGGTACACAACAACAGGAACAGCAGTTGCCAGTCAAGGCTGGACTAATACAACAGGAACATCTGCTTTCACTGGAGCAAACGTTGTGTTTACTGCTACAACAGGGTTTGGTCCGTTCCAGTATGTGGTGTTATACAACGACACAGCAACGAACAAAGAGCTAATCGGGTGGTACAACTACGGATCAGCAGTAACATTGCTTGCGTCTGAGACGTTTACAGTTGACTTTACTACTAACACAACTATCTTTACGATAGCGTAATATGACTGATTTTGTGATCACCACTGGCACTGGTAACTTTGCTACAAGTGGCACAGAATCAGTACTAAAACAGAGTTACATAGAAACGACAACTTCGGTTGTCGTTCCTTTATTTGTCTTAACAGGGACAGATGCTGCCTTACGTCAATACAAGGTAAACATTAGCTCGGGTGCATTTGCAGTATCAGGTACCTCGGCTAGTACTCTTGTTAATCGACATTTATTATCAATCTCAGCCTCGTTTACGTTAACCGGCACAAATAACGACATAGACGAAGATCACATTCTTACATCAACACCAGCGGCATTTGCATTAACTGGTACACCGGCAAACATTTCTAACTATAAGTTAGCAACCAGTTCTACTTTATTTGCACTAACTGGCACAAATAACGATATAGACGCAGATCACATTCTTATATCAACCCCGGCGTCGTTTGTATTGACTGGTACAAATAATGACATAGACGAAGATCATATCCTCCGCCCAAACTCAGTGAACTTTGCTGTTGTTGGTACTAATGTTATTATTGCTAGGTCAAGAGTAATTATAATATCCCCGACGGGCCGTGTGGCGTTGTGCGACACTGGTGCGTTCACTCTAGACGGAACACCGGCAAAAATAAATGAACTGTCGTTAATCAGAACTCAAACCGGAAGCTGTGTGTATGTTGGCACCAGCGCCGCTCTAACAAAAGGATTACCATTAACCGCAGCAAGTGTCGAGTATTCGTTAGTTGCTGACCCGCTGCGGTTAATAAAGAAAGCAGAGCTAATAACAGTCCCTGCGAGCATACAAGTACACGGTATCCCGTGTAACTTAAATAACCAGCTTGAGTTAAACACCGAGCCTACTAATTTTGTAATTTCGTTTGCTGACAATACTGTTGTCAAAGGGAACCGATGTACCACAGAAACTCGTTTATATACAGTTAGCGGAAGCAACAGTACTTTAACTAAAGATACTCCGTTTAGTGCAGAAACTGGGTTATTTGTATTCCAGGCATCTGAGATTAACTCAGTTAAAAAATACCCACCTGTTATTCGGTTGACTGGAACTACTATTGCTCTTCAGTGTACTAGGCAAGTTCGCTCAGTCACATCTTCTTATACGCTAGTAGGAAGTAGCAATGAAATTATAGCTAGTTATACATGCTCGACTAGTACCAGTTATTATGAGTTAATTGGCCAACCCAATGTATCGAGTGCTATCCGCATCCTACTAGCAGCACCTGCTGATTTTTCGTTAACTGAAAATACAGCAGCGTTAACTCACTCTCGAATGTTACTTGACGAGCCGAACTCGATAATACTATTAGGCAGCGGAGTACTCTTTAATCAGAACTATTCAGTACAGGCCAGCAATAACAGTTATATGTTCGTTGGGACAGCAAGCGGTCTAACAAGAGACTTGAATTGTGAAGTACAATCCAGTTCGATGACAGTAGTAGGCACCAGTGTAAAGGCATTATACCAACACAAAATAGTAGGTGCCAATGGATATTTAGTTGCCAATTATACGTCTAATGTACTACTAAGACCAAGGACATTAACAACTACCCCAGGGGAGGTAAGAGCAACTGGTCAACGAGCAGGGCTACGTGAGTCAGCAGTAAAAACAATAACTGAGTCGATCTCGTTTGCATTAACAGGAACAGTAGCAGTATTAGGTGAAGATAGTGATTTAGTATCAGTAACAAGCAACATTGCGTTAGTTGGTACGGCAGTCAATTTGGTTAAACCAAGAACACTAACAACTACCCCAGGAGAAGTCAGAGCAACTGGTCAACGAGCAGGGCTACGTGAGTCAGCAGTAAAAACAATAACTGACCCAACTTCGTTTTCATTGGTAGGAACAGTAGCGGTATTAGGTGAAGATAGTGATTTAGTATCAGTAACAAGCAACATTGCGTTAGTTGGTACGGCAGTTAATTTAATTAAACCAAGAACATTAACAACTGGTACAGTAGCATTGCGGCTAACTGGTCAGCGGGCAATTGTAACAAAGAACAACATAACATTAACAGCATCGCCGGCGTCTTATTCGGTAGTTGGGGTAGGTGACTTCGATGTTAAGCACGGTATCAGAGGAAACTCTGTTGCAGTGTTGATGACGCCCAGTGATAGTTTACTGCAAACAACCAGGCGCCTAATAGGGGATACCAGTGGCGTCCTTCTGTCGTCTGAGGTTGTTAGCATTAATAAGTACTCGATTGTACAACCAACATCGGCTGATGTTCACCTGACACCCAATGATGCTGTATTAGACAGAACAGTAGTCGTAACTATAGTGGCTGAGTCGGGCAATTTAACATGTAACGGTAATGCTGTTGCTACCACACAAACATCTATACTAATTTCGGTTCCCGCTACAGTAATAACAAGCAGCACCGACGTGCTGTTGCACAAAGGGTATGCATCACTAACAACAATTCCGCATCACTATACGTTAACAGGAAGCACTGTTCAAAACAAGAAAACCAGGGTGATAGCAGGAGCATCTGGTGCATTTTCAGTTATCGTCCCACTACTGGGGAATCAAACAGTGTTAGCTAAATGGGTACCAAAAGAAAATAAGTTTCAGACTGTATTAGATAAGTTACCAACGAACGACTATAGAATAGTTAAGTTGTCAGCAATAAATACAATAACACTTAAATAATATGAAAAATATACTAGTAGAAAAAGACCCAGCAGAGCAGTATGCGATTACCTTCGACTTTTCAAACCACGTTAAATCGATAGCAACGGTGTCAGTTACATGTGAGACTATCGTTGATATTACTGAAAATGTTGTAATTGTAAGTCAACTCGACGGGTGGGTTAACTGCGACGTAACTGATATCGGAAAGGTGGTTAGAAATTTAACGACTACCCACGATGGATATTTGCTTGCATACAACAACGACCTTCGAACAATTTGGGTAAAACCGAGAAAATCGGTGTTTGCTCTCGAAGAATGGGAGATTGTAACTGGAATAGGCACAGGTACAGCAACATCTGTTACTAAGCTAACTAACATATTGTACCCAGATACAACAAATATCGCGACAACATCGGCCACTGTTAACCACGGCGTTGTTACACAAGTATTATCTGGAGGTCTGTCAGGGAATACGTATAAAGTGAGATGTACGGTAACAGCAGCAGAAGGAGTTTTTGTACTAACATGCATTCAACCGGTTCGTACGATCTAACAAGTTGTTAACTTTGGTTGTTATCACATAAATACACTAACGCAATAAAGGAAAAATCTTGTTACTAGCTCAACTTGAATTAAACGAAGCAGCCGAAGTAGAATTTGGCATCGAAATACACGGAACTGCTGAAAAAACATCTGACATTCGATTTATAATCGAAGGACCGACATACGGTATCGTATGTAAATGCACTGAGAGCAACGGAACTATAACTGCGTCGATTCCTAAACTTAAAGGTATTTTACCAGCAGGGCAATTTGATGCGAAGTTGGAGGTTGTAATCGACGGAAAATACTTTGTTCCATTGAGAGAAAGTATTGAGTTTAAACCGTTGGTTGAGTTTGACGTTACGTCAACAAAAGCACGACCGACAGTCGAAACAACAGTTAGCACACGAGCAGTTAAAGTTAAAGTAATAGAAGAAACTGATAAAGAGTCAGAACCCGACGATACATCGACTGTGTCTACTGTAAAAGAGCCACAGCCAGCAAAGGTCGCGCAACCTAATTCGACTCAAGTTAAAGGTGACACAAGTGGAAATGCTCCTGCTGAAACATGGGATCAGATAGTTAAGAAATCAATTACTCGTCCTGACAATGCGCCAAAAGTAGAAAAAGGTGGGTTTGATTATGAATCGCCGGCTCCATTCCCAGCTAAAAAGCAGACAACAAGAACAGATAAACCACAAACTACAAAGCAAGAAGACACTACTTCGAAGGAATCTGCTAACTCCCCAAAGAAAACGAGTATAAACAAAGAAAAAGCTCAACAAATTCTCGAAAAACTAAACGGGTTTAAATCGGCACTGTCAAAGATTAAAAGTAAGGATGCAACTTAGAGCAGGTTCTTAACGACTTCTAGCTTATCCATCACTGCGTTAAAGTTAAATGTTTTCCAAACCCCTGGGTGTAACGGGGTAGGGTAATCAGCCAAATGTACCCATGCGTATCCTCGATGTTCTAAATTCAAAGTGGGGACAAACTCAGTATCAACTACTATCAAGAATGTGTAATAAATAAAAAGCTGCTCGCTAGTAAACGTTTCAATAGGAACAATCTTGTTGTAACTAAAGTCTATAGACAGTTCTTCCTTTGCTTCACGGAGTAAAGCCTGTAACGGTCGCTCGTCTTTTTCGATCTTCCCACCAACTAGTCCCCAGGTGCTCCGATGTTTTTTTAGCGAGTCACGAAGCAAGAACAAAAACCGCTTAGACGACGTACTATATATTAATGCCCCTGCATTTCGGCTTCGCTTCAAAGAACAATTCGCCAATTGCCGTTTATATAATGACCCTCTACTGACTTCACCCATTGGTTGCTTTCTAGTTTATATTGCGAACCAGTTGTGGCGTTCGTAACATATTTAATGTCAGTTGCCTCAGCCGCAACAAAACTAACAACCCAATGAGTCCCGTTGTATTCGATAATGTCGTTCTTTTTAGCAACAAGGTCTACGTTGTCAGATCCTCTCCAGGCCAGCGCACCTTCACTGTTTAATATAGACCCTATGTCGTCTAGTATCAGAAATCGGTAACCGACTGTCGGGGTCAAGATAGTAGCAGTAATATTCACAGTATACGGGTCGATTATTGCGTTAATAGCAGGCACCGAATTAACAGGAAGAGTATCAAGGAACGGTGAAAATAGTAGCAGCAACGGATCGGTTGGGTGGTATGCAACAGTACCGATAACTTCGGTACCAGTCCCTTCTTGGAATAACCGGATCTGGGTTACTCCGTTTACCAGCTCACCGTACATGTTCATTAGCTCTTGCCAAGAAGTAGGCCTTACGTTCGGGTCGTTGATGGGGGTGTTTATTGTGTTGTTTGTTAACACTGCATCTGACTCTTTGAGTAACCTGAGCGTGTTGCCTAAGTAAAGTAAATGCACACCCATTGGGGTTAAGAACCTACGAGTCAACACTGTACTATTTGCTAAGTCTAGTATATCCGGAGATAAGCTGCCAGGAGTTAAGTTATCAGTTGCGCCAGTTACGTCGTATATGTCTGATATAACTTTTTGTATAACACCGAGCTTTTTAACTTTTGCAGGAGTGCTTAGCCAAATTGGTAATTCGAATGTCATCGTAGCAACGTCGATCGAGTCATCGGCACCCATTGGGACGTTCCTAGAAGACCAAACAATGTCGTTTAGGAATATGGCCGACAAGCTAGTCCAGTCTAAGAAATTGTCGGTGTTCTGAATTTCTAGCTCAGGGTTAAATAGAGTTGATATCTGCTCGACGATTTGCAATTTTTGATCTGTGCTACTGGACCAGATATCTAGCTTTAATCCTAGCTTGTATGGTACTGGCATTAACCGTTCTACGGTAAACGAATCGCCTCTATTTTCAGACCATTCGTTTGTCTCTTCGTTATACTGTCGCTCTTTTATGTGTATTTTATCGACGTGGTACGGGTTCAATATCCTTGGTCGATCGTATGTTAAACTTGTAATGTAAATTGACATCATTGGAACCGACGACATCATGTTCTCAGTATTACCTTTTAGAATCTGAGCCACTTGCCTACTAGAGTCTCCATATATAACTGGAATTTGTTGGTAGGTTGATATGCCCAATGCATTCTTGCTGATCTCAACCTGAAAGCCAGACATAGCTCTAACAAACTGTGTTAAGAATCGTCTAATCTGTCCTGTATAAAAAAATTGATTCATGTTTTCCTTTTAGCTCGGTCGAGCTTTTAGTATCTCAGACAATGCTTGCAACTCGGGTTGCACTGTCCCGTCGTTATCGACGAATGTTTGCTGGTTGTTAACAAACGAACTCTTAAGCGACTTGTTCTCTGGACCACGGTTAAGGCTGGTGCGTTGAACATCTTCTACTTTATTCCACCTGACTCCGTCATATCGAAATAGCCTATTAGGCAAGTAGTCTAACCTTAAATGGTAATCTCCGAAACCAGGGTTAATTGGAAAAGTAATGCCTGACGTAACTGGATATCCGTTGGGGGCTAAACCATCCCCAGTTAAGTACCCGTCCCAATCACCTTTCCTAGGAGTTATAACATCCTCGTTTGTTAGTTCTATTCCCTCTCCGGGCATGTCGGCACCCTTAAAGGTAGTGTAGAGTTTTGTATTGTCATACCCACTCATTGGTACGTCGTTGTTGGCTTGTTCTACAATCGCCTCGTTAATGTTTAAATATGTATCGAGTTGGCTAATCACTGAACTAACAGGAGTACCAACATTACCTGCCTTGATACTATCTAACAAGCCCTTGTATTCTTGAGAGTCTACCAATGGGCTTAATTTAACTCGCCACAGGTGCGGGTACCAGATAGGCGAAAACCCCTCTGCTGGCCATGAACAATCAGATGCAACGTAGTATCGCTTCAGCGACGCAGGGACGTCTGATATATCTGCGTAATCATCTTGAAGATTTTGTAACTCGAGTACATCACCTGCCATAATAGACCGACCCAATATACGGACCATGTCGTTGAGAGGAAAAGTAACAAACATTGTACCAGATGACAAAAATAACCCAAATTGGCTAAGATCAAAGTCCTGGTCTGCCTTTGTGTATACGCCACGAAGGTTATATATAGTAGTGTCGTATACCCTGTCTCTGTTTTCCATAAAGAGAAGATCTTGAATGCTGCGTTCTGTAGGATTGATTATTTGCGGCTGCGTTGCATCGCTGCTGGGCCCAGTGTTAGACGGCCCCAGATATTTATGAATATGTATTCCCACCCCACCGACTTGATACATCTCAGCGATTCTCTTGTCGATGAATTTGTAATCAAAGGTCTTCTTTTCTCGCCACATGCTTAATCTAGCCAAAATACGTCTCCTGGGTGTTATGTATTTATATTAGCAGCCTGGTTGACTTGTTTGATGTTTGGTGTTAATATAGTACATTATGATAACATCATCGCTCGATTACTCGGTTAAAAGAGAACAACTGTATAGAGTTGTAGTTAAGTTGCTACCACGCAGAGATGGAATTCGAATGCTCGATGCAATTGACAAATTGGTTACCGAGTTAAGTAAAGCAGAAGTGATTGCTCGCAGAGAAAGAAAAGTTAGTACACGGCAGACAATAGAGTTACTATCATTGATTAACACTAGAATCGAAGAATTCGAGTCAATTACCTTCTTCGCTGTATTATGCTCAAAATAAACAAAGGACATTAAATGAGTGCAAAGTCAGATAAACCAAAAAAGATATCAATTAAACCTGTTACTAAGAAAAAACCTCAATCGTTGCGGTCTTCGATCTCTGAGGACGAGAAGTTCCTCGGATCTGAGCCTAACTGGGACACAGAACGAGCACTTGCACTAGACAACAAAGAGTTTGATCGGCTTTTAATGAAAAGTCTTAATTACTACAACTATTTCTTTTCAGTAAAAGATCTTAAAAAATACGTAATTGCTTGGTTAGAAGATCACTCAGATGTGACCGCTGCTGACATCGCAGTATACAAAACGGCGCCAGACTCGGATACTCCGATTACAGTGTGCAGTTTACTAAAAGCACAGTCGGTTGGTATGCCTCTTAAAGAACCGCATAAACAGTATATTCTAAACGCGGTAGCGCGGGTAATAAACAGTGCGTCTCAGAAAGAACCAGTGACAGAAACAAAAGTAACAACTGGGTATAAACCTACAATTCAAGATCGAATGCGTGAAAAGGTCTCGATTGTTATCGGAGAAATAGATCATCAGATTGATTTAGTAACGCACAATAAAGTACCAGAGTTGAACGTCTACGAGCACCTAACAGCGAGCACCGTTCCTTATGCGTTTCTAGGAAAAGTGTCGTCTACAATAGCTGGATATAAGAACGAGCTAGTTGAGGCCGCCAGTGGGTCCTGCGACCAATTAACTGAGTCATATAGTTTCTTGTCTAAAAAAGACATTAAACGGATTGTTGCATATTTAGATAGCATTCAAGCTGATTTAGATACGTACGGTAACCTAAAGAAAACCTTAAAGAAAGCAAGAGTTAAGAAACCAGTCAACAAAGAAAAGTTGGTTTCTAAAATGAAGTACATGAAAGAGTTTCCAGCGTTAAAGATTGCAAGTATCAGCCCTGTGTCTATAATTGGCTCTGTTGAGTTGTGGTGTTATAACACAAAAACACGGAAACTTGGGGTGTACGTAGCGGACTCTGCATTCGGTGTACTCGGGGTTAAAGGAACAACTATTACAGGGTACGACCCAATGAAGAGTGTGAGCAAAACTCTGCGGAAGCCAGACGAAACGCTACGTGAGTTACAAAAAGCAGGGAAGGTTCAACTCCGAACATTCATGAAAAATATTAAAGCGATAGAAACGAAGCTAACAGGAAGAATAGCCGACGAGGTGGTGTTGCTTAAGGTCCAGTGATAAATAATAACACTGAGAGACATATATGCCAACAATCGGATCTACTAGCATCACAACACCTACTACATTAGCGATCGATTCTGCAACAAAGCATAGCATCGTTGATTACATTAGATTCAGGTTAGGCGACGAGATGGTTGACGTTGAGCTCGACCCGGTGCATTACGCTCAGTCGATCAATCAAGCCATGCTAAAGTATAGACAAATCTCTCAAGCTGCCCATGAAGAAGGGTACGTCTTTCTCACCTTAACAGCAGATACAGCAGATTACATTCTACCACCCGAAGTGATGACTGTTAGGCAAGTGTTCAGGCGTGGAGTCGGGTCAGTGACAGGGAATACAGCAACATCGTTCGAGCCGTTCTCCGCAGGCTTTCTGAATACGTATATGCTGGCCGCCGGGCGAGTTGGCGGATTAGTGAACTACGAGTTATATGCACAGTATCAAAAGCAAGCAATGACGATGTTCGGCGGATATGTTACTTTTACTTTTAACCCAGCAACAAAAGTGTTATCTATTAATAGGAAGATTCCGGTTGATGGAGAAGAAGTTGTTTTGTGGGCATACCTGTATAAAAGTGATCAAGTGCTGTTAAACGACCCGATGATCTTTCCGTGGGTTCAAGATTATGCGTATGGTTTAGCCAAACACATGCTAGGTGAAGCAAGAGAAAAGTTTGCGTCGATCTCGGGCCCACAAGGAGGCGGACAACTAAACGGAACCGCGTTGAAAACAGAAGGCAAGGAGCTCATGGACGGCCTTATCGACGAACTCCGGCATTATGCAGATGGTTCTTCTCCTCTTACTTTTGTGGTCGGATAAATTATGAGAGCAACTGAATTTATAACTGAACAAACAACTACATATGCAATCCCAGGGTTGCAGAGTCAAGACCCGTACTTACAATATCGGTTTGGTGTTGCAATGGCCGCCGCCGGCGCTCAAGAACAGAACAAAGAAAAATGTGACGCTTCGAGCGAATACGGAGAAAAGATGATAGTAATTTCGCAGTCACCAGCAGAAGATGCGATAATTAATAAAGCACTTGCATTAGTAGGACAGCATAACAAAACAGTAATAAAAGATAAGTTGCATACAACACCTGCAAATAATCTATCTCCTGTTAACTCTCAAAGAAAAAGCAAGTAATTTCACCGAAACAGTAGTGTACACCCAGTAATGTTGCTATAGTAACTTTACTATGATTATACTAATTTCTGGATTTATCTCATCAGGCAAAGACACCGTCGGTAACTACTTAGTTACTCAACACGGATTTACTAAACTGTCGTTTGCAGCAACGCTCAAAGACATAATAGCAGTTATGTTTAACTGGGACCGATCCTTACTCGAAGGTGATACACAACACAGTAGACAATGGCGAGAAGAAATCGACCATTGGTGGGCAGAAAAACTACAAATTCCTAACTTTACTCCGAGATTTGCATTGCAATACATCGGTACCGATGTGCTCAGATGTCACTTCTGTGACAGCATCTGGATACTTGCAATAGAGAACAAGCTACGCAAGCTAGGTAATGCAAACATTGTGATTACAGACTGTAGATATCCGAACGAGAGGATTGCGTTAAAAGATAGCAATGCTTGTTCGGTCCAGGTTAAACGAGGTCACGAACCAAATTGGGTACCAGTTGCCAAGTTAGCAGCTAATGGTGACGATCACTCAATTAGTAAGATGAAAGAAGCAGGGGTGCATACGTCAGAATACGCCTGGATTAATACTGCATTTGATTATACGATCGATAACAACGATACTATAGATACCTTATATGAGAAAGTAGATCGTATATTAGCCGACGCTACTAAATTGCCACGGTAACGCACCTTTCTCGACTTCGATGCGACAGTTCTGACATATTGTTTTTAAGTTGAACGAGTCGCCGTTTTCTATGTTCCCGTCCAGATAAGCAACTACTAACTGTTCTTTTAGTTTTGCTACGAAACCACATTTCTCACAATGTGGTTTTTTCTTGTACCCAGTTTTGACCCAATTTGATACAACAGGTCTAAGATGCTTCTTGTTATAGATACACCAATCACACCTTTTACGGTAATACGTTTTTCCGTTACGGATTAGGTTTACACCAACCGGCCTCTTGTTACAAACAGGACACGTTACCTTTTCTTGTTTTTTAATAACAATATGTTGTTTTTGTTTAGTATTATCGAGTTTTTGTTTAGCAAGTTGAGCACGAGCTTCTTTTTTTGCAATACAATCGAGTTCTTTTTGTTTTCTCTTGTTACATTTATTTTCTTTTTTTGTAATAGTTTCTAATTCTTTTAATCTCTTTTTTTCTGCGCGAAGAGTTTTTGCTCTTAATATGTTTTGTTTTTTCTCAGCAGCAAATGGACAGTTTTTGCTGGATCTACCCTCTCCACCATCGGTTAAATTTCGTAAAATACCTGTACCATTATTTTTCCTACCATATTCTTTGATTAATTGCATTTCTAATTCTCTAGCTTCGGAATCGAGTAGACCTTCTGCAATAATTTCTATTTTACTGGTATCCTTTGGAACAGATATACTGTGTTGTTTACTTATATATCGTAAGTCTTTACCTTTACCGATATAATACGGCGTATTGTCGGAACTTCGTAAATATTGGTAGACGTAAAATGTGTTCATACCAATATTTATTGATTGCCCTTATTAAGGGCATTAAATTAAAAAAATACTGATAGAATATCGTCGTAAGGTCACCTTTTTAACCAAACTTTGATAAATATTTTTAACTTACTTCAGATGTGTGTTTGAAGTGATTATTTAACAGGAGAAATATAATGGCCTTAGTATCCCCAGGTTTAGAGATTACCGTAACAGACGACAGTGCGTACCTACCAACGTCGATAGGAACTGTTCCACTGGTAATCATTGCAACAGAAGAAAACAAGAAGTTTAATAATATCCTTGGGTCAGGTACCCTTAAGAATGTAGCAGGAAAACTACAAGCAGTAACTAGCCAACGCGAATTGATTACTAGCTTCGGTTATCCGACGTTTAGACAAACAGCCGCGGGAACACCGATTCACGGTCACGAACTAAACGAATATGGATTAATGGCAGCGTACAGTGCATTGGGTGTATCTAATAGGTCATTTGTTGTTCGCGCCGACATCGACACAACCCAACTAATTGGATCAGCTGGTCGTCCAGTTAAGGATCCAGCAAACGGAACATACTGGTTAGACACAACAGAAACCACATGGGGTATCTACGAATGGAACGCAACAACACAATCGTTTACAAATAAAGTTCCAGAACTGATTACTTCACTCGACGATACTGTTCTGGTGGGAATAGTGAGTTATCCAAAAGAATCAATCGGGTTGATCGGCACGTATGCGATTGTTATGACAGACGTTGAGAATCACTTGTTCTACAAACGGACCGACAACGCCTGGGTTCGGGTAGGCAGTATCGACTGGCAACGAGCGCACCCGACTGTCAGCGGAACAGTGTCGTCACCAACATTTACAATCGGTGATAAGATTTCTATTAACACAACAGAAGTCATCCTAACAGGATCGACTGTGGCTTCAGTGGTCAATGATATTCTTGCAGCAGCAATAACAGGAGTAACTGCATCAATGAGAAACGGACGATTGTTTCTTTATGCGATTGCTACTTCTGCATCAAACGGAACAGTAGCAGACGGAAAAATTGCAATTGCAAACGTCTTGGGTACTCCTTTAACAACAGCTGGTATTACTGCCGATACGTATAATAGCGTAATCGAAGTAGTAAACTCGTATGTGAACATCCCAGACTGGGAAAGCTTCAGCGACAATGCACGTCCGACTGGCAGCGTATGGATTAAAACAGGCGCAATCGGTAACGGCGCAAATGTAGTTATGAAACAATATGTATCTGACACTGACACTTGGGTTACAAAAGCAACTCCGATGTTTAGAAATGCAGAATCGGCTATTGCAAGTATGGATCCAGCAGGCGGCGGCGCAGGAATTGTGGCGGGTTCGTTGTTCCTGATGACTGGATATACACTCCGTGGATTAGAATATCTACCGATGATTAGAACAGTGCAAGGTAAAACATCAGTTACATCAGATGTGATTCAAACTGGTACCGTGTTGGTGTCGGGAAATACTTTCTCATTGGGTTACACAAAATTTGGAGAATCAACGCTAACTTATACTACTGTGCCGATCTCTGGAACAGCAGTGACTAACCTGGTTACATCTATCTTATCTGCAGGAATCCCAGAAGTGAGTGCAAGCTATAATGCTACTGCTAAAACAATAACTATTACTCATAACTACGGCGGAGTTGTTGCACTTAAAGATCTAACCGGGACACCGCTTAACACTGTTGGTATCACTACCTCATCACTTGGTGTGTATTACAACGTGCAGACTGGTGAGATGATGGTCAATGGTTTTGCTGAGTTTAGCTTTACTGTGTCACAGTCCCGCCCATATACTGCACCAGCAGATGGCACATTGTGGTACTTTAACAACCCGCTTGAAGTTGACATCATGGTTAATGGTGTTGGTGGATGGAAAGGGTATAATACGGTCAGCCTAGACGCACGGGGCTATAACTTAGTCGGAACAGATCCGAACGGGGTTATTATGTCCGCCGGCGCACCAGTAACACAGTCTGATGGTACTGCTCTTGTTGCAGGCGATTTATGGCTGGATACATTAGATCTAGAACATTTCCCTAAACTTGCTAGATATTCATTGGCAGGAAAATGGGTTCCAATTGATAATGCAGATCGTTTTACCCAAAACGGTATTGTGTTTGCAGATGCTCGCTGGGACACAACAGGCACAGTTGATCCGATCGGTTCACCAAAAGTATTAACTACGGACCTGTTGGCAAGTAACTATGTTGATCTAGATTGCCCGGATTACAGGTTGTATCCAAGAGGCACGTTGCTGTTTAATACACGCCGAAGCGGATTCAACGTTAAACGATATGTTGTTGATTACTTCAGCGACGAAGCATTCCCAGACGCATTCGACAACAACACGTTGCCAACAGAAAAAGGCACTTGGTTAACAGCATCTGGGCTTAATAACAATGGGGCAATGAACGCTGGTCATCACGCACAACGAGCAATGGTTATTAAGGCGCTGAAAGCAGCAGTAGATGGTAACGATCAGATTCGTGAAGAAGCATTCCAGTTTAACCTGATTGCTTGCCCAGGATATCCAGAACTAATTCCAAATATGGTTGCACTTAACAACGATCGTAAGAATACTGCGTTTGTTATCGGTGATACTCCGCTGTTCTTAAAACCAAATATCATTGATTTGACGAATTGGTCTGAGAATACAAACGGAGATGGAATGTCGACAGCTGATCCATATTTAGGTATTTACTACCCAAGCGCATTAACAAACGACTTGCAAGGAAATACCATCGTAATGCCACCGAGCCATGTAATGTTGCGTACAATGATTCGTAACGATAACGTATCTTACATGTGGTTTGCTCCTGCAGGTATGCGTCGTGGACTGATAGACAACGCATCGGATATCGGTGTTGTTGACGTAGCAACAGGTGCATTCCAGCGTAATGGTATTAATCATGGATTGCGAGATGCACTGTATACGATGCGTATTAACCCATTAACAATTCTTCCGAATATCGGTCTAGTTGTGTGGGGACAGAAGACCCGTAACCCGTTTGCAAGTGCAATGGATCGCGTTAACGTAGCAAGACTAGTTAACTACATTCGTTTAGTGCTTGGACATGCGGGCGATGCGTTCTTGTTCGAACCAAATGATGCACAAACCCGTAAAGAGTTTAAGGCAATTGTTGGCAGCGTGTTTAACGATTTGATTGCTAAACGCGGTATATATGACTTCTTAGTAATTTGCGATGAATCGAATAACACTTCAGATCGAATTGCTAGAAACGAATTATATTGCGACGTGGCCATCGAACCAATGAAAGCTGTTGAATTTATTTACATACCGATTCGCTTAAAGAACCCAGGTGCAATTAAGTTGATGTAAGTAACGAGTAGTAAGAAAAACAGGGCATATTAAGTGCCCTGTTTTCTTGTCCACTGCCATTTCTTTTTCCCACAATCCCATATTCTATCAAGTTTAACTTCATGCAGAAGTTGCGTTTCTGTTTTACCTAACACATCTACATTAAACCTTCGTTGTATGAGTTTCTTTTGGAAGTTGCTTCTATGCCATCTATTAGTATAATCAGTGACCGCATATCCCTCTTGCAAATCTGCAACGTGAGTAAACCCGTTATTCTGATATATCTGCCCAGTTGCATATCTGTTGTCTGAGAAAGTTGTTATTTGCACTGGTTGATATTTGTTAACAAATGCCTTCATCATTTTTGAGAATAATCCCGGAAAGTTACCTTCTCCAATACAGTACCGAGTTAATATGTATTCGCTATCCTGGTAAGAAAACGTCATAACACCAACAAGTTGATCATTGAGGTAAGCTTCAAACCCAACCTGAAAGTTTCTTATTCCGCCTTGCCAATGATTTTTGTTTAAAAACGCAATTACTTGCGTCTTGTTTATGGTTTCGGTTACCCGCAGCGACCGAGCCCCTACTGCTTTTGTTGGTGAAATCTTAAGTAATCGAAGGATTGTACGTTTAACTACGTCTTTTCTTGTGTTCCACTCATCTTCGAATATTGACAGTAAGGTGATTCCTTTTTCTACACATAGTTTCCATTTGTTGCGATGATAATTTCTAAAACTCGTCTTGTTGTTCCTCAATGAGCTGCCTAAGAACTCACTGTGATGAGCAAGCCCGTTAAATTCGATTGCTACATTTAAATCAGGAAAAAAGAAATCCAGTTCTAACGGGGCAATCGTTCTTCTGTTGTTGCGGACATAGGTAACAGGGTATTGTTGTAACCACGCCTCGATTTCAGTTTCATACGAGCTACTGGTGCGGATATTGCCTATATCAAACACAGCAAGCTGTTTGTATACGGTAGTAAAGTTGATACCCAACAACAATGCTGCTTCGCGAACTCCTTTTCCTTTCATAAACTCGTCTAGCAATGGCTTGCTGTGTAGAATAGCTAACATTTCGGGTAATATATGTTTTTGAGACACATTGTTAACTCCGTATTTTCTCATTGAAGTTTGTGTTTTTTTGTCTTTAACTGAAGGGAGTTGTGATACATTAGTGACGCCGTACTTGTTCATAATGGTCTGTTGACCTTTAACATTCAGTTCGTTGCTTCGCTCTTTCGCTCTTTGCCGAGTAAGAGGAGATACTAATGCCCCGTGCTTCTGAAACATTGTTACATTACGTTTTTCGCTTACACCTGGTATGTTTCGTATGTTGTTGACACCATATTTTTTCAACAGTGTTTCTTTTTGTTTTTGTAATCGACTATCTTGATGTGAGGCCAAGTGATTAGACCGGCATCTAACCGAGCAGGTTGTTTTGCCCAACGTCTTAACTGGGGTATTGCAAACAACACAGTACGGAGACGTGTTATTGATAAAGCAGTCGATCTGAAGGTTAAGGGGAACAGCAGGAAATAACGATTCTAAGTAAGTAACATAGTCTGGATACTTGACGATATTCCGAGTGCGCCATCTTGACGGGCACGAAGTTAAGAAAGTAGTAAGTTTGTATTGCATAATATTATTTAGTTGTGTGTGATGTCAACACAGAGTTTTTGACCAAAGCCATTTCGATGAACCGCTGTCCCATATACGGAGGAATCCCTGAGCAAATCTGTTTTCGTTTTCTGACAAATGTTGATTATCAGTTTTGTTCTTTCTCAGCCTAAATCTATGTATACGAAGAGTTGTATTTGGCTTTGTGTACCAGTAGTTAGGAGTACCAGCACTTACGTGAACAAATCCTAAGTTTTTATATAACGCACCAGTTGACCATCGGTTATCGGCGTATGAGATAACCGATTCGGGATTAACCTCTTTAATAAAAGCAGCGAATAGTTTAGATGCGCCCCCGACCACAGTAGTGTTAAGTTCAGATGAGAACCGGTTTATCTCCCATTGGTTATTAATCTTCCTAGAAATATTACTATTAGAGAATGTCATAACTGAGACAAGAGTGTTGCAGTGATATAACCCAAATCGAATATTGCTTCGGCCTGTACCCATTATATGTGTTCGGGTAATGAACTCTGACGCAATACTACTCGATATTTCTCTGACCTCACATTTTCTTGCATAAACACGAGTGGGGGTGTTGTTTAGAATGTTATGTATTCGACTCTTAACAATCTCTTGTTTGTTATCCCACTCGTCTTCAAATATCTGCACTACTCTGATTCCTTGTTTTGAGAACAACTGTTGCTTCTCATAATCAGCTGTTGCAGACGAGTTATTAGCCAATAGTGTTTGTTCTGAGTGCCAGTATAACCCGTTGAACTCGAACCCGATGTTCTTGTTCGCAACAAAAACGTCTAGTTCTTTATCATGGTAATGTGGTCGATAACTGTGTATTGCATCTGGTGCAATAGCTTTGATGAAATCGAACATTTCCATCTCCTTCTTAGAGTACGGTTTATTTCTTGGATAGCAAGTTGGGCACAAGGACTCTTTAAACTTAGCTGGTTGAAAATATTGCTTAGTGAATGAAAAGTGAGTATTGCATATGTTACATTGCAACTCGAGAGTTGATAACGAAATGTCAGATAGTAACGTAAGCGACAGTTCGTTTATTTTATGTAATATCTGTTCGTGTGAGCGGGCACTCTTTCTTACGTTGTTAATACGAGCAGCGTTTTGGAGTATAGCTTTTGTGTCAACCGAGTGCGTCTTCCCCCGCATGTTACCGCCGAAGTCATACCCGGTGCTTACTTTTGTTTGAATTGCTTTTGCTGCTCGGTTCTTAATTGCAGTTGGGTGCATTGCAGCAAACTCTTTAGTTTTTAAGCTAAGGTGTTCTTTTTGTTCATCGCTCCAGTTGACTCCTCGCTTTATCTCTCCCGCCCGAAAACGTTTTTCACGAGCCTGTACAGCAGCCGCTATATTTAACAATACGGCTGGGTCAGTTACTTTCTGCCCTTTGTTGTGCGGAACTCGTTTAGAAAGTTTGTCTAAGGTCTCTGGACTATATACATCACCGAATTGTTTTTTATATTCAGCTGTTGATACAGCGTGGTCCCTTAAATGCTGCCAAGGGATTATTCGTTGAAACTCAGTGTTGCATATTTTGCAGGTAATCGACATTGTAGTTAACCCAGTGTAAACTATTTAGCAGAGAAAATCAAATAACTTGAATATCGAGTACGTTGCACGATAAGTAACATTATGAGTGAGTCATATGTTTATGCTATAACCGATGGAACTGCAATTAAAATTGGAGTTGCCCGTCATCCTCATAAACGGATAAAAGCGTTATCAACTGGGAATGCGTTAAGATTGCGACTACTGGGATACTTCTCAGGCGGGTTCGAGTTAGAAAAACAAATTCATAGTCAATTTGAGAAGATCCGGCATAACGGTGAGTGGTTATATGCTACGCCTGCATTAATAGAGTACTTAAATACAATGCTTGTGGATGTGATGATTGTTAGTAACAATGGGCAAATAACTGCACTCAGAAAAATGCCTAACTTAGATAACATTGATTAATGTAATATACGCATATTATGATTTTGCTAGCCACCATAAAAAAGTTAATAATTGGATAAATATTATTAACAAGTCTTAAAGGAGATTTAAATGGCACTATCAAATATTAACAAATTTTCACCATACTCATTATCTGGCAACCACGGATTGCTGATGCCGAAACTGAAGTTTCGTTTTCGCGTTAGCTTTACTAAGTTTGGTGGGGCAAACGGAGTAGCAACATCAGGCGGTGATGCAAACACAGTTCTTGAGTTATCAAAGCAAGTAGTTACTTGTGCTCGTCCAAGCGTAAACTTTTCACCTATTGCAATTGACACTTACAACAGTAAGGTGTACATTTATGGTAAACCAGAATGGCAGGAAATTCAATTGGTTGTCCGGGATGACATGTCCAGTAATATTTCTAAGGTGGTTGGTCAACAAATTCAGAAGCAATTTGACTTCATGGAAATGTCGAGTGCAGCAGCGTCCGGAGATTACAAGTTCGCAATGACATTAGACATGCTTGACGGTGGTAACGGAGTGAATGCCCCGAATGTCTTAGAGTCGTGGGAAATTACTGGTTGCTTCTTAAGCCAAATTAACTACAACGATCTTGATTATGCATCAAACGATCCAGTGACTATTAACATGACTATTCGGTACGACAATGCATTGCAAACAGATGCATCTGATTCTACTGCTGAAGGTGTTGGTATTTCGGTTGGCCGTGACCCAGGAAACATGTTAGCAGTTTAATTTTTTACTTCGGTAAAAACGAATGGCAGTAGCAACAATATACAGCGAGTTCGAGACAGGCCTTGGCGCACCAGGGCTTTTCTCATCGCCTGTCGCAAATGTGTCAACGTCGATTAGCAACGCAGATTCTTATTCAGGGCAGTTATCAGGCTGGGGTATGCCAACTGGGTACAATATACAGTCTGTCGAACAACAAACCCTTTCTTTATTAGGTCCTAATCCGTCAAGTCCCAATGCACTTCTAACGTACAAGCAGTCAAGCTATGCTGACCCACTAAGCGGGTTAACCGGAACACTAAGCAATATCGGTGGCGGAGTAGGGTACGATCTCGGTAGCAACGTCGGTGGCTCGATTGGTTCGGCATTGGGTGGTGAAGGAAGTATATTAGATACAATTGGCCAGAGACTAGGTGGTGCATTAGGCGGATCAGCAGGTGCTGCATTAGGGGCAGACTTAGGTATTGCAATAACAGATGCGTTAACTGGGAATAACTCGAACGAAGTAAATAGTGCAAACAGCGGTGCGACGTATATTAACTATTACGACGTCGGTATTGCACCAGGAGACAGTGGTGCCGGTCGATTACCAGATGGCACGATTCTCAGAGATTGGAGACACGCTGACCGATTATTTGTTAGAGATAACCATCGACTAACCCCGAAGTTAGGATACATGTTCCATGTTGCATTCGACGGTGGGCTATCTGGGAACAAGAGCATAGAAGCAGGCATGTTAGCAAAGGCAGTCTCACTGCCGAAGTTTAGTTTTGATAGCAAAACATGCAATGCTTATAATAGACCAAACGTAGTTCTAACTAAGATAAAATACGACACGGTAAACTTGACATTTTACGACGACAGTGCAGACATTATCAACCAGTTGCTCATTGCATATAATTCACATTACTTTAAAGATCCTCGCGGCGGCTGGGGGTATGATACGAATGTAAGCGGGCACTTCTTTAGTGCGATTAGACTATATAGTTTACACAAAAGACGTTTTACTGAGTACATATTAGTAAATCCTATTATTAAGTCATCGAGATTTGGTGAGCATTCAGGAGACTCGTCAGCAGTAATGCAGATCGACATGAGCTTAGAGCCAATGAACATATTAACTAGTTACGGCTCGGTGTCCAGTGAATCTCCCGACGGCTTTGCTAGATTGCACTACGATAAAGGACCGAGCCCGCTCGGTGGAGGAACTCCACTCGGAGAAATCAGCACTGGTACATACATGCCATCAGTTATGTCAGGCTACGATCCGTATCCAACGGCGAGTAGAAGTAATACAGCGAATTTTGATAACCTAGATTTTGGCCATATTGCATTAAACGAACTATTGGATGTCGGGGTTGATATACTAACTGGGGTTAACCCGTTAAGCGGAGTGTCGTTTCCGACTAGTTCTTCGTTGAGTGCAATGTTCGGAGTTGGGGCGTCAAACACAGGAAACAGTTCTGGCGGAATTACGTCGAACGGAGCAATAGTTAGCAACACACAACCTGACATTGCAGATTATTCGAACGCCTGGGGATTAGCGAACTCGCCACCAGCAGCAACTAGTGTAACAACACCAACGCCTGCATACGAGCCGAAATTTGGGTTCCAGAATATTTAAAGGTACACCATGAGCGAAATTACGAATATATCAACAGTCGATTTGTCTAGTCCGGTACCAGCAAAGAGATACTTTAACAACTTTTTTGTCAGAGCGCCGATCTCGTTCTCATCCAACCAGCACGATGCGTTGTTGTCGTTCTTTGAAGTAGTTACCAATGATGAAAAAGCAGCGAAGTCTATAGCTGCCGCGGTTATATACACTGGGAAACGACAGGGAATAGATCCCATGCAAATTCTGGAAAAGTTTAGAACACTAAAAGGAGCAGAATTAAGTCGAACACTGGCATTATTTTTAAACTACTATAGATACGGATCCAGCTTATTGGGTGTATCGAGTATCAACCAGTCAAATATGTATGTAACTCGTAGTGTGTTGTTTTAATGTCTAAGTTTGCGCAAGGGATATTTACACCTCGTCATCCCGAAAAATATATAGGGAAAGGTAGTATTAAGTATAGATCATCCTGGGAATTCGCATTTATGACCATGCTAGATAATCACCCGTCAGTGTTACAGTGGGCCAGCGAGAGTATTATGGTCCCATACAAAAATCCGTTAACTGGAAAACAAACTATCTATGTGCCTGACTTCTTTGTGTATTCTCAAGATGCCAGTGGCGCGAATCACGGGGACATGATAGAAATTAAGCCAAAGAAAGAAACAACAATGGAAGCAGCTAAGTCCCGACGGGACCAGTTAATGGTTGTTGTTAACACAGCAAAATGGGCTGCGGCTCGGCAATTTTGCAAGAATCACGGATTGTCATTTAAAATAGTAACCGAAGAGCAGTTATTTCATCAAGGTAAGAAAAAATAGACGTATTACTATGTTACTAAATATTTGCACAATGCGGAGGTAATATGTCATTCTTGACACCGAAAGAATTGCATGACGAACGTGCAGCAATATGTAAACAATGCGAATTTCTAACAGCAACTAAGTTCTGTAGTAAGTGCGGGTGTTTTATACCTGCAAAAACGTATATACGTAGTACAACGTGTGTTATGAAAAAATGGCCGGTGTTGGAGACAAAAAATGCTTGAATCGTTTACAGAGCACCTAGTAGATGCGATAGCTCAAAATCAAATCTTAAGTACACAACCCACTTCTCATTTAACTATCTTCGATGTTGCATTAGTAGATGTAAGCACAGAAGAGACGTTACATGCGAATATAAATGATAACTTTTTAGGTAATACTAAGAGATGTTGTGAATTAGCGATATATTATGCAAAAGAGTTTAACCCAAATTCAATAAATCCGTATCAGGTACTTCTAGAGTACCTGATACAGTATAAAACCAGTGGGATTCAGACTGAATTTGGTCTTATATACCGAACAGTAAAAGAAGCAAAGCAAATCCAAACAGCATTATACTGGTCACATATTCTTGGCGCTGCAATGGTTGACCAAAAAATAAAAGATATTATGCTACCGTTGCTAGATCAACGTATACGAGATATATACTGGGTGTAATGTATCGACTCGGTATTATCTAACCAATGCACCCACAGTGGGTGCATTTTGCTATAACTGATAAATACATAAAAGGAACTAACCAATGATTAGAATCACTGTACATGCATCACCGACACCAGAGCAACTTGCTGCGATAACAGCATACTCAAAAACATGGGCATCGTCTTCGTTTCTGAACGAAGTAACGTGTGATCTCTCTGAGAAAACTTTAATACAGAAAATATGTCCTGACGCAACATTTTCGGTGATCGGAACAGGGTCGTATGTGTGTATTGTGCAGACTAGTCTCGACCTGGCAACACTTCAGACTAACTTCCCAGATTCTGCTATTTCGGTATTAGGTAGAAATGTATATAGAATAGATGCCATTGACTCGATTCATATTACTTCGTTACTAAATTCTAACCTAATCGACGACATTCAATTAAACGATACGACTATCTCTTTACTATCGTTGCCATTGTCACCTACTGTGTGGGAATCGTCACCTGGAGTAACAATTGACCTAGCTGCTATTGCCCCTACAACAGCAATAGCAGTAAGTGACAATTGGGCGTTATCTAGAATTTTTAACAGAGTCCTGCCAGGTGAGACCCAGATAGGGCGACTCACACCTATTAACCGAGTAGTTACAAATGTATACTTAATGGATTCGGGTGTAAACAGTAATCATATAGAGTTTAATAACAATGTACAGAACTTGTTTACAATCGCGCCGCCGGATTATACTGATCATAACGGTCACGGAACATCACTGGCGTCGGCTATAGTAGGGGCGACTGTTGGCGTTGTTCCAGAGTATGTTATTATTCAGAATGTTAAAATATTAGATTCTACTAGATTGTCGACTCTCGAAGATGTGATAGCTGGGTTTAATTCTATAATTGAGTATGTTGTGTTACACCCGACTGAAATTCACGTAGTGAATATGTCATGGGTAATAATGAAAAATACAATAATCGAGAGTATTATTCAAGGTATGATCGACACCTTGAATATTAAGTTTGTATGCGCCGCCGGTAACTCGGGGCAACCTATCGAACTACTAACCCCGGCGTCGATGCGGACAGTATTAACAGTAGGTGCGATCGACTTAACTAGTACACTCTGTGGGTTCACCAATTATAATAATTCTGTAACCGACACGTCACTCCCGCTATTTACTCAGACGGCGGTAGATATTTTTGCACCAGGTGAGAACGTCACTACCGCAGATTACATGTCAACCACTGGTTACAAAGTAACAGCAGGAACATCTGTTGCGTCGGCATATGTATCGGCAGTTGCCGCATATACAACACTATTAAAATATCCAGCAATTCAATCTCAATCAGATCTTTTCTTAGAGATAGTTTCGTTATCAACAAAAGAGGCAATAACAGTAAATGATGCAAAATTTGCACTGATGCCAAATCGAATTATTTGGTGTTTAAATAGTTGTCCGGAGATCAACTCAATTCCCAATTTAACTATCAATCACACAGATTCGTTAACATATTCATATCCACTTATAGATCCAACTGTTCCAGTAACAGACTTGGCTGCATTTGGTAGTTTAGCCACTGTTGTTCCTGATACATTTGAAGAAAGAAAAGCTGCGTTCTTCCAAAAAATAAATGCTATTAACCCTAATAGTAATGCTAAGTGGAGACTATCGTCGGCACTCAGAAGTGGCTTTAGCAGTGACTATACGTACATCGATGTGGTAGCTGACAGTATTCAAAATGGAGTTCCGACGACAATATATGTTCGAGACCACAATTACTTTAGTAAAAATACAATAACTATTTCCTATATTGAGAGTCCACTTACATTGGCAGGCACGTACACAAAAGCCGGTCAGTTTGTCTCTAACTCATACTGTTGGGTAGGAACGTGTGATAGTTATACGTACAGTCCACCATCTGGCTGTTACTGGTCGATAAATACATACCAGGTAACAACAATACATTTCCCAGGTACATATACCAACGGTGTTTATCAGTACGGGGCTTCCGACGCTCCTTGGGGAACAAGCTGCGGGGGTTATTGTGGAAGTTATTCTGATTCAAATTGTGATATGGTACCGTAACTTATGTACGTAACTCCGTTTTATCAAGAATGGATTAATTTTAAGATAGATACTAGTAACAATAGAGCGATACACTATGACTTCGGCGAGCGGCGTGAGAGCACAGTAACTGGCTTCTCGTTAGCAATTAATCAATGTAAGTATTTGTATGAAACATATAATAGATCGTTAGCAGTAACATTGAGTGGCGGAGTAGATAGTCAAGCAGTGTTACTTGCAGCACATCATTCTGGTGTTCCGCTGTCTGTGTATTCGTTACGGTTTAATAATAACTTAAATAGCCATGATTTAAAAACGGCCGCCGATATTGCATCGCGCTTACATGTGAAAATTAATTACATAGATATAGATATTATTCGTTTTTATTCTACCGGAACGTACCTAACTTATATTTCTCAGTACAGAAATAGTAGCCCGCAGATTGCAGCTCATTTATGGCTATATGATCAGATTAAATCAGACACGAATCTTATTCTTGCCTCTGCTAATCCTGTTATCCGACACGGAGAAAAGTTAGAAGGAATTAATAACTTTACGTTGCTCGCCTGGGAGAGATTTGCTAAAAAACATAACGTTTCAATAATAGGTTGTTTTTTTTGGTATATGCCCGAGTTGTTCTGGGCACTTTATCGTTCATTTAATGAAGAGCATACATCTGCTCAATTATATGATATAAAATGCGACATCTATAAAAGAAATGGCTTTACTGTTATACCGCAAGAACAGAAGTATACAGGATTTGAACATGTGAAGAACGAGTTCTGTAGATTATATCCTAGTATCAAAGCACCGTTTGATACATTGTTTAGATACTCACATGAGTCAACAAACAATATGCTCACTTCTGCAACTGGGTTATAGCATAGTTAACATCTCGTTACAAGGTATAACTGTGGTTATATATGGTGGAAAAAGATAAATCGGCTGTTGTGTGATGTAAACAGGTATATCTGATAACAATGCAAACGGAGATGAGTACTTAGGCTTTATTTTTAGTTCGGTAAAACCACCAACAGTATACATATTATGCTTTGTTGTTGTATATGCCCATCGTGTAAAGACTTGTTTGCCGCCAGGGATCATTTGTTTCCAGGAAGAAGGTAAGAACGGACTAGTTTTCCATATCCGTAAGCAACAACACATCGATGTTAAACTATTTGTGAGAAAATTCGGAATCCCTTCTCTAGCATTCATTGCAAATAATCGCTCAATGCTCACCTGGCCCAGTAGCGGAGAATGAAAGCGACCGTCACTGATATGTGGGGCATCCCCACCAAGAATTACACATTCGTCAACTTGATCAATTGCGTAAAGGATAGGAGTTATTCCAGCAATGTCGCAGTAATACTTCTTTGCATACGTTAAATATTCACCCCCCTCAATGAACCGTTCTAAGTCTAGCTCTATTGTCTTCAACGGCGTGTTGTTTTCTCTACAATACTTTTCAACGTGGTATAATTCATGAGTGTTAACTGGCATGTTCTTATATGTATATAGTACAAATACTGCGTAGAAGTCTGCTTTAATGTCGCGACACACCTCTAACACTACTTCACTATCCATTCCCCCACTGAACAACACTGCTATTTTTTTGTTGCCCAGTTGTCTAACGTCGTTTTGCAACGACTCTCGCAACGAGTTGCATTCGAAGATGGGTTGGTCAGTGAATGTTGCAGTTAATGTGTTTAGTGTTGGGTCGTAATCTACTTGTTGATAGTTATTTTGTCCAGTGGTGAATGTTATCATACAGTATTTATAGGTAATAAATACATTATGAACAAATTAGAAGAAATACTTAACTTAAAACCGATTTCGACCACAAAAGAAGAAGTTGTTGAAACTGAATTGATGTCAGATGACGACGCAGTTGACACTATTCAGCAGATTAACTCGACAATAGACCTAATTGATGCTGCACTACCGATGGTCAGAGACCTAGAAGCAAGCGACAAAGAAATGGATGATATTGCTACTCTTGCAACCGACACGTTTAACAATTTAATAGAACTGTCTATGAACGTCGAGCCTAGATTCACTGGAGCAATTTTACAATCAGCGTCTACTATACTGGGGCACGCTGTAACGGCCAAGACTGCAAAGATTGACAAGAAGTTGCGTATGATCGACTTACAGCTTAAGAAGCTTAAGATCGACAAGCAAGAGAGTGGTAAAGATACAAGTGATACGATCGAAGGCACCGGAATGGTACTAGATAGGAACGAGTTGTTAAAAATGATACTTGCTAATAAAACGTAGTTTCTGATAAATATTACAAATAAGGTTCTATAACAATGACTAAAACGTTTAAAGATTTTTTGCAAGACAGTAAAAAAACTTTTAGCTTTAAGCTGTGGTTTGCAAATGCCGAGCTAACATCTGATCAACTTGATAAGTTAGAGAGTTGTTTGCAAAAATACAACTTAGAGAACACATCTAAACCAGCATCAACTCCAACAAGAGAGCATGAGTTCTTCCCAGGGCTCGGTCCGGTTGAGTTAACTTCGATTGAAATCGACTTAGAATATCCGTGCAATGCAACCCAGGTATACGACACTGTTGTTCGAGCCGGTCTAAAGGTTCCCAGCAGAAACATATTCGTAGTGAACAGAGGCGGAGGGGCTGAATCAATGTACGGTCACCCAGCTGCTAAAGATGCCCTATTAAATAGCACGAACGACGCCGACGACAATAGTTCACTGTACGGTGAAAAATATAACGAACCTTTCTTAAAATCATTAACTAGTAAACAACATGAATTTGCAGGGAACGTACCTACTGCAAAAACAACAAAAGAGGACTCAGTGGGCAATACAAGCCCAGTGGGGAGTAACAAAACAGCGAGACCACCATTACCAAAGACAGGGAGCAACAAATGAACAACACAATGAAGAATCTACTTAGCATTATGACATTGAAGGAATCTGCAAGTGAGACATTAGATCACATCTTAGGCAGATTTAAGTATGAAGTAAAACAGTTTGAGTCAGGAGAAGAGTTAGATAGCAATCTGTATGATGCGTTGTATGATTACTATTCGTTGAATGGTGAGATGCCGTATGGAACAGCAAAAGCACGAACAGGCGATCCAATGGAGTGGGTGGCTGACAAACTGTACCGTGAATTGCATAGTCAGGGGCCACGTATGCCGAGTCTAGGTGAAGACAGTGTTGACCCAACGCCAGATGATGACGATGCGGTTCTAGTAGAAAAAGGAAACGACATACCTTCTGTTGCTGAGGTAAGCAACGAAGCAATATCTGATGTCTTGCTTGGTCTGGGGTTAGATGAGGGGTACGATTTCTTCTTTGAAGATGGGTTAGTTGCCATTGGCAGGAGCACAGCAAAGGTAATTATCAATGCACTGAAAAACGATTTAACAATTACTGCTGATCCGTATATTAGTAGTGTAGACGGAGAAGAAGTTAGAATTGGGTTTGGTCGCAAGACAGCAAGATCTTCGCTGCCAAAAGATGACGTCAACAACTTAATGAAGGTTCCTGATTTAGAAGAAAATGCTAACGGTGTTAAGAAAACAGCATGGAGTGAGTTAGTAGACGACCATCTTAGTAATAACGCAGACGACTGGTATGATGAAAACGGGCAAGTAGACCCAGATGGAGCATACGATGCAGGTGGCCATTATTTTGCTGATAGAGATGCAGATAAAAACGATTACAATCGTGATATAATGCAAGAAGACAACGACGACCTTTGCCCTGTCTGCAGCGGGTCTGGAGAAGGCCAATACGACGGTACTGTTTGCCAGTCGTGTCATGGTTCGGGTGTTGAGGGCGCATCTACAAACGATGACGACTACGACGAAGATAAAGAAGATGATCGACGTTTTTATGAAAGCACAGATGAGTGGTACAATGCTAAAGGGCAAGTAGATCCGAACGGAGCATACGATGCAGGTGGGCACTACTATGCTGAAAGAGATGCAGATAAGAATGAATACAATCTTGATGAAGATTTTGGCGTTACGGCTGGTATTGCAGGCGGGCTCGCCGCCGGATCGTACCTAGGTGGGAAAATAGGAAACCGGATCTCCGCTTACAAGAATCGAGCCGCCGCTGAAACAGCAGGTAAGGCTCCTAAGTCAACTGGAGTTCTAAATAGAATAAAGAATTCGAAAGGTTACGGCGAACTTGATTTTGCAGAAAGCAGAAGTGCAAGAAGAGCCACTCCTATCAACGAGTCGGTTAGCGTTTCTATTACAGCAACAGACGAGGATGCACTAGATATCCTGAGGAAGCTAAGTGGAATGGGGACACAAGAATCTTGTGCGACATTCGCAGTCACCCCAGGACAAACGTCACCGTTTACCTCAGTAAACTCAGATGACTTTTCTTCAGTCTACGAAGCAAAACTGCCTAATGTACCTAAGGTGAACGACGATAAAACAGATTACGCAAATGGACCAAAAGAGAAATATGCTACGTTAGATTCGTTGTTAGATGCAGGCGATGATCTAAACAGACCTAAGAAACAACACCCGAATGCAGCAGCAAAAGGCGACAATCCGATGGAAAGCAAGATGTGGGGTAAGTTCAACAGGTTTGTTAACGAAGCAAAGAAACTGTCTGCTAAAGAAAAAGTAGATGCTGATAAAAAAGATAAAGAGTTCTGGGCAAAAGAACAGAAAGCCGATGCATCAAGAGCAGCACTTAGGAACAACAGTGGAAAGAAGTCGATTACAAAAGAAGGTAAGATCGACGACTTCAGAGATGCCCAAGAAGCAAAACGGCAAGCTGATGCAGATAAGTTTAAATTCGGAAAAGACAAGAAGCCAGCAGCGGCTACCCGTCAAGTAAAAGGAAGTAAGTACGGCGGATCAAAACAAAAAGACGACGAAGAGTTAACCGAGGGCTATGATATTGATTGTTTTACTCAGGGTAATCGCCATAATGATAGTTCGGCTCAACCTGAGTTTGAAAACAAAGTTACATATGATGCAATTGATGACCAAGCTTTCCCAGTTTCGATATATACGTTACGTGGGAAACCAGTTGCGTGGTATGATTCTGAAAATCATTGTGGTTATAGATTACGTGCAAAAGCGGGGTCAGTAAACGAGGTTTCCGACGAAACAGTACGTAGCCTGATTACTAAAAGGCAAGCAAATAACCGAACTGCACAGGATAGTGCAAGCGTTGCTGGACAAACAGCAGCGTCGTTTGCTCGAACAGGCGCAGCAGCAGATGCCGCAAGAGACAAGGTGAGTAACACATATAATGCAGCAGGCAAACGATTGGACAGGAACAGTCGACTCCAGGAAGTAGAAGATGCAACTGATGATTCTTATGCAGAGTACTTATTGACTATATTCAAAGAAGCAATACACGGAGATAGAGTACATTGTAACGGTTTATTAGATGAGTTGGGCTCTTTGTACGACGAGAAGTCGTACATGACAAAACAAGAGCGTAGATCGTATGCATTAGCAATGAAGGCAGCTGAGTACGCCGATGTTAATGATCATGTAACTGCAATGAAATATCTAAATAGCGCAATTGAGCTAGTGTCGTCTGCTCCAGTAACCGAAGGCAAAGCTGAAGATGCAAAAGATAAAAAGCTAGTTAAAACCGCCGACCAGAAGGATGCTGCTAAAGCACCAGCAGCAAAAGAAAAAGTGGCCCGTAACGACAAAGATGACGGAGATCATGTTCGTCGTGTAAAAGGAACGCGATACTAACGTGCAGATTGATTTAAATATTTCTAACCTAAAGGTTGCCGGATCTGTTATTACAACAGTGATGGTGATCTTAGGCGGGTTGTGGGGGATCGATTCTCATTATGCGTCAGCAGCTGATGTGAAGTCTATCCAACGGCAGTTCGCGTCTCAGATAGTGCAGTCTAGAACAGAGGCGCTCGAGGATGAACTATTTAAGTTAGATGCAAAGAAAGAAGCTGGTATGAAACTAACGCCAGTTGAAGAAGCAATGCACAACCGGTATCTCCGACGACTCAAAGAATCACACCAGTTAAAACGAGAAATAGAACTACAGGATATCAGATAATGCTATCATTCATAAGAGGTTATTGTGCGATTATACGAGTTTGAGTATTCTGAGCTGACCCAGTGGGTCCCACTGGGTCCCAGTGGGACCCACTGGGGCGACGAGCTAATTAAGCTAGTGCAGTCAGCATACAGCTTTACCAACCTAGGGTCGTTTGTCAATACATTGAACGATGTTCATCGTAGTGATTGGTTAGTATTAGATTGGAACAACGACTCTAAGTACGACTGTGCTATTTTTTACAGAAACAATAGACCAGACGAAACTTGGGTAGGGACAAAGATCCAGGGTGTTGGACATAATCAACATCCAAAAAGCAAGAAACACGTATTACATCACCTTTCGGCACAATTACGCAAAACGGGGTGGTGGGTAGAGAGTTCGGGCGCCCTGGCAACGACATTGTCGAGAATGGGTATTGCTCCTGTTACTGATAGAGCTGTGTTGCTTGCGCTGTTCCCTGATTCAAATTTAACATTACTAGACAACTCGGGGAAGTATACCCGAGAGTTACCAAACGGCACAGTAATACAAGAAATTGTATTTGGGCATCCGGTTCTACAATAAATATTAAATGAAGCAATTTAGAATAACAAGTGCAAATTTTGTGCTGCCTGGTGAATCAGGAGATGGAGATGCGTACATTGATCCTGCAGATTTAGCACTTGTTAAGACAGAAGCCGGATTAGACGTGACACTGGACTTATTAGGTAGAGCCAATCTTGTACCTCCACAATCACTCATCGAGCAGAAGTATGCAGTGCAACCAAAGAAAGGTTTAGTATGACAACAAATATAAATGTAATCGCCGAGTCAATGCAGTTTGTCCGCGTTAGCAAGAAACTACTGCAATACCGGTTTGTTCAAGAACAGGATGATTTAGTTCCACTGTCGTATACCGTGTCTAACAAGCAGCAATCCGTTGTAACGTACACAACAGACGGCAAAGAAACTGAGAATGTAGCAGATGTGGGCGACATTATTATGAGTGGCATAAGCAATGAACGCTATGTGCTAAGAAAAGATAAGTTTCCGAAATTATATTTGGGCGAGATTGGTAGCACAGTGACAAATGATCAAACACCTCGAGCAGTTGCTAGATATACAGGAGAAGCTCCTGTGAGTTTCTTGGCATCCTGGGGAGAGCAAATGATACTTAAACCGAACGATTACTTAGTTAAAGAGCCCGACGGGACGTATTACTATCGAATTGCTAAAGCTGAGTTTGAGCAAACATATAACAGCATAGACAAATAATGGCAGCTAACGACCAGATACTGGTTAAGCGACCGCATCAACAAGAGTCGTTTACCGAAAAACAGATAATGGATATCGCTCGATGTCTTGACTGGAAGACCGGTCCTGAGTATTTTATGAGCAATTACTTTTATATACAACACCCAGTTAAAGGTCAGATGTTGTACAAACCGTATGAGTATCAAAAAGGGTTAATAGACACGTATCATAATTATCGGTTTAGTGTGTCTATGCTATCGAGACAAATGGGGAAATCGGTCTCAGCAGCAGGATATTTACTATGGTATGCAATGTTTGTACCTGACAGCACGATTTTAGTGGCCGCACACAAGGCGTCAGGAGCACAAGAAATTATGCATAGAATCAGATATGCATACGAGTTATGTCCGAATCATATCCGTGCAGGCAGCACAACCTATAATAAAGGTTCGATCGAGTTCGACAATGGGTCTAGAATTATAGCTCAGGCAACCACAGAGACAACTGGACGCGGACTGTCTATTACTCTGTTATATTGTTTAGCAGGTGAAACAACTGTTCGAATCCGCGACAAAGAAACATTGGTAGAAGAAGAGATCTCGTTGAAGGACTTATATACTAGATTGTATAACCCGACTACGTTTCTAACTGACGAGCTTGCATGATGCACACGAATTCTGAGTTAACCTCAATATTAACCCAACTAATTTCTACTAACGGGAACTGCGTTAATCTAGGCAGACACTTGTTAGTCAAGAACCCACAATTAGTTACTGACATATTAGCTGCAACCAGGTTCTTGCCTGATTCGGCGAAATTTACTGAACGATTGTATTGTGTTACTCACGATATATCTTGTCAGACACTAAACGCATTTGGTAACCCAGCACGATTTATTAATTTGTTCAGAGGATACAGTCTGTTGATCCAAGATAAATTGCGTTTTGATAAGAAACAAGAAAGACTTGCGGAGAAACACGCACGTGACCGACTAGTCACAGTTAAGCCGAGTAAATTAGAAGAATGGATTCGTAGAAATAAAAAACGAAACAAGCATTTGTATGAAGAGGGCAAAGTAGAGGGATATGATTATGTTGTTTGCCCGATAAGCAACGTTCGAATGAACACAATTAAGTCAGATTACATTACCTCGATCTTAGATATGCAAATATCTGATTATCCACTTAAACAGCGCAGTTGTACTAAACGAAGCGAGAATATTAAAGCCGGAATACATAAGATTGATGTTGCGTCTGGACTAACCGTACACGCACTTGGCGTGATACAAGCTAAGAAAACATTGTCTACTGTAGATGAGAACGGAAAACGCGGATACGATCGATTGGGCGCGAAAACACGAGCAACCCATATGGCAAACGTTGACAAGTTTGGCCGCAACGGATTCCAACAGCAAGCTAACGCAAGACTAACTACTGTACTTTCGAATGGGTTGACGGTTGAGCAGAATGCCCATGTAAAACAAAAAGAAACATTGGCTGCAAATGGAATTACGCGATCAATGGGAGCAAGTAAGATCTCAAAAAAGAACCTCTCCCCTATTATAACGTACTTAAACTCATTGAACGTAAAGTATTACTTTGACCAATCTGAGTACGTAGTACTAGATCCTGATACGAAAAACTACTATTACTACGATCTGACTATACCGTCTAGTGGAATTACTATAGAATACCAATCTAACGCCTGGCATGCAAACCCAGTCTGGGATTCAGTTAAGTGGAACACCTGGCAACCGCCGCGCGGACGAAAAAAGTCAGCAACAGACGCATTAACATATGATTACATAAAAGCACGAGCTCTATACAAGACCCGAGGTATAGTAACATATTACGTCTGGGAGGACTCACTGGACCAGGATATTAAGGAGATACTATGTTTGTTGCAAACAATAAATATGAAATCTTAACCCCAGACGGATGGCGCGATTTTCGTGGGGTAACGATAACAAAGAACAAACAGACAAGTACGATTGTTTTAGAGAATAGTGCAACCGTATCGGCGACAGAGTCTCATAGTTTTTTTAGTAATGAGCAAAATGTTAAAATGGCTAACTTGTCGATCGGAGATTTAATAGATACAGTCGATGGTGCCAAACAGATAGTGTCTAAGATATCAAATGTAGCAGAGGATGTATTTGATATCATTGAGGTCGATAATATAGAACACAAGTTCATTGTAAATGATACCGTTATAACCAAGAATTGCGATGAGATGGCATTTGTCCGAAATACAATAGCAAAAGAGTTTTGGACATCAATCTCTCCTACTTTGTCAACAGGCGGTAAAGCAATTATTACTTCGACTCCTAATTCAGACGAAGACCAATTCTGGCAAATATGGACAGAATCGAATAAGTGTATCGATGAGTTCGGGAATACAACAAATATCGGAATCAATGGATTTCGTTCGTATCAGGTTACTTGGGAACAACACCCTGACAGAGATGTTAAATGGGCCGAAGAAGAAGAGGGCAGAATTGGCCCCGAGAGATTCTCAAGGGAACATCTCTGTCGGCCGATTATATTTGAAGAAACACTTATTAATCCAGTGCGGTTGTCTGAGATGGCAAGTATAGAACCAATCGAGAAACAAGGGCAGGTTAGATGGTACAAGAAACCAATTAAAGGAAAGACGTATGTTGTTGCCCTAGATCCGTCCTTAGGAACAGGGGGAGACAATGCAGCCATTCAGATATTCCAACTCCCAGAAATGATGCAAGTGGGCGAGTGGGTGAACAACAAGACACCAATAGAAAAACAAGTGTATATTCTTAAAGAGATTGTAAATTATATATCAACTACAATCGACACGATGTATAACACTTATTACAGTGTAGAGAACAATTCGTTAGGTGAGGCTGCGCTATTAGCAATAAACACGATTGGAGAAGAAAACATCAATGGGGTCTTCTTAAGTGAGCCGAAGCGAGCAGGTCAGATGCGATCGTTCAGAAAAGGATTTAATACCACTAATAGAACTAAACTCGCAGCGTGTGCAAAGTTAAAGTCCCTAATAGAGAGCAAACGAATGACTGTTGTTAGCAAAGGGCTAATTAGTGAGTTGAAATGCTTTATTGCGTATGGAGCAGGGTTTGCAGCTAAGCCAGGGCAAACAGACGACTTGGTGATGGCTACTATATTGATTGTAAGAATGACACAATGTATTCAGAACTTTGACGCAGACATCGACAGTGCAATCAAAGACTCGTCAGACGACTGGATTGAGCCGTTGCCGTTTATTTTGATATCCAGTTAGCATAAATATACTATGCGAGGAAAAACATGAAAAATATAGATTCTATTGCGGCAGACTTATTTGATAAAATTCGTGCCAGGTTTAATCGTGTCCGAATTGGAGACGAGAAGGCAGATGATACTCAAGAGCCCGAGAAGGCTCGGTTCTTTAATTTTGACTATGTAAGTCACGACGGAGAAAAGTTCGGCAATATTCTTATATCCATTATAAATTCTCGAGATCTAAAGATATACTTCAGTAAGAACATAACAGAGAAACTGAACGACGTGCAGCAGCAAGAGTGGTACAGTTTTTTAAGAAACTTGCGTATGTTTGCTAAACGACATCTGATGAACTTTAGTACGAAAGATATAACAAGAAATAACTTAGAGCTAAAAGATGTTAAGAATTTAGCTGCAATTGATGCGCCGTTTACAAAAAACGATGTAAACGAATCAACTAACCTGCAAGAGGTAATTGAGGAGAGTGCATTGTACGGAACAAAGAAACGAAGTTATCAAGAGATTGGAAAAGCAAACCCAGTTAAACTGGTGATTAACCATTCGTCTACTGTAGACGAGTCTATTCGCGGTGCTAGAACTCGACAGATCGAATCAGTTTTTGTTGAGACAGCAAATGGAGAAAGATTTAAACTACCGTTCACTAACTTAACCGGTGCTAGGGCAATGGGGAATCATATTGCAAACGGTGGGTACGTGCATGACGATATCGGAGTTCACATAGGTGAGTTGGTTAACAAAATGAAAGCAATGCGAAAGTTTGTTCGTGCTACTGCGAAGAAAACCTTTGAGTCAGCGGATGCCGGCGCAATGGTTGAGTCTGCAATTGCGGAATACAACGAAACGCATCAAACATTATCGCAGTTACGTGGGCCTAAGGGGTATAAACGGTTCGTCGAATCATTTGTAGCAGATAGTGACGAAGATGTGAATATTGCCGAATTAAAAGAAAAGTTCACGCGGAAAGTATTCGACGACCGGTTAGAAGAAGCGTTACCGTATGTTTATCGCGCCCATGCAAAACGGGCAAATGCTATTAAAGAGGCAGATGAATTCGAACAGTTTATGAGTAGTACCGCAGGGTCAACATCGAACGTAAACACCAATGCAAACGTTGACATACATGCGTTGTCTGCCTTACTGTCAACAGAGTTACCTGTTGGTGCAGATAGTGTTAACGCATTACCGGTTATTCACGATTTCTTAACTGCGTCAGATACTACGTCGTTGGAATCGGCGTTGTATACAATTTCAACTATTGATGCTAATATTGATGTTGCTCCGATGATTCTATCCTGGATCGAAACAAACGACCCAGAGTTATTCTCTACATTGAGTGTAGAGAAGGATTCAGATGTTCAGACTGAATCGATTGGTTTAATATCCGAACTAAAACAATTATCTGGAATCGCCGGACATCAGACATCACAAACAGATAACGAACCAAATAAGATACAAGATATGATTAAAAACATAAAACGCCGATTAACAGGAAAAAGTGTATCAGCACGAGCAAGTCAAGAGATAACAAAGGCATTTGAATATGCAACTCAGGGCAACTGGGAAACAGCAGGAAAGCACTTCCGTAACTTTGATCGGCTTAGTAACATAGAGAACAAACCAGCTGTTACGTCTGAATCAGAGGTAGAAGAAGGTATAGTCGGAGACACGATAGACACGGTTAAAGGTGTTTTCCATGCTGCAAAACATGTGAGCGATAAGAAACGAACAGCAAACGATGTGCTTGCTGCTCACCGGAAGTCACGTTCCACCGCTAGAAAAATGCAGCATTCGCTTGCTGACAAACCATTGCCCAAAAATATTAAGTACCAGGGCGAATGGTAGTTTATTACTGTGTTATTTGGCACAAATAGTAGTACAAATTCTGCTCGTTTTCGTTGCAAACATAAATACACATAGTACATAATATATTATGTGTATTGCGTACTAAGAAGTTTGTTGTATAGTTACATTGGGTAGTTATACATCTGGAGCAGCACATTGAGACCATCTCATTATCATATAAGGAAAGCACATCATGGCAACATTACAAGAAATTCGAGCAAAACTTCAGGCAGCAGAAGACAAGAAATCCGGCAACAACCAATCTAAATCAAACGATCATGCACTGTATCCATTCTGGAATATGGCAGACGGTGACACCATTTCTCTACGCTTCTTGCCAGACGCAGATACTAGCAATTCCTACTTCTGGGTAGAACGTGCAATGATTAAGTTGCCGTTTGCTGGTATCAAAGGACAAGAAAACAGTAAACCGTGTACTATACAAGTTCCGTGTATGGAAATGTGGAACGAAGTATGCCCTATTTTGGCTGAAGTACGTCCTTGGTTCAAAGATAAGAATCTGGAAGAACTGGGCAAGAAGTACTGGAAAAAACGCAACTACCTGTTTCAAGGTTTCGTCCGTAAAGACACGTTGAACGAGGAAGATAAACCAGAGAATCCAATCCGAAAATTTATCGTAAGCCCACAAGTATATAATCTTGTTAAGGCCGCGTTAATGGATCCAGAACTGGAAGAACTGCCAGTTGATTACGAACGTGGGCTAGACTTCCATGTAACAAAAGGGTCAAAAGGCGGGTACGCAGATTATTCTACTTCTAAGTGGAGCCGGAAAGAATCTGCGTTAACAGAAGAAGAGCGTTCGGCTATTGAGACTCACGGATTGTTTGATATTAAAGACTGGCTACCTAAGAAACCAACAGAAGTCGAGCTTAAGGTTATGGTAGAGATGTTTGAGGCATCAGTCGATGGTCAAGCATATGATCTCGATAAATGGGGTCAATACTTTAAACCGTACGGTGTCTCTTTAAAAGACGCAGACGGCACTGAGCCCACTACGAGCAAAGGTGAAACTGAACCAGCGAGGGCACCTACCGTAGAAACAAAGGCTGCTCCTGTTACTCAACCAGCTACAACTGGATCAACCGGCGGGTCAAAAGCTGAGGATATATTGGCTATGATTCGTAATAGACAAAAAACGCCGAGCTAAGCCAATTTGGGTGCAAGTAGTCTGACTACTTGCACCCAGTCTAGTAGTTTATAAAAATATGCATTATCCGATGCTAACACACTTTTTTTTTTGCAGCGGCTTCATCAGACGATTGCTCGTTCGTTGCTGCGTAAGATTCGTATCACCGACTATTTAGGAGAATTATATGGCCCGCCCATTTGATGTATCGAAGTTTAGAAAGAATATTACAAAAGCAATAGACGGATTAGGGGTTGGGTTTAACGACCCCACAGACTGGGTGAGCACTGGAAACTACGCCCTTAATTACTTAATCAGTGGATCTTTTTTCAAAGGGATACCATTGGGTAAGGTAACGGTCTTCGCAGGAGACTCAGGTGCAGGGAAATCGTACATCTGTTCTGGGAACATCATTAAGTACGCACAAGAGAAAGGAATATTTCCTATTCTCATCGATTCTGAGAACGCACTAGACGAATCGTGGATGAAGGCATTGGGAGTGGACACCAGCCCGGAAAAGTTACTCAAGTTAAGTTTATGCATGATTGACGATGTAGCAAAGACTATATCGGAGTTTATGAAAGAGTACAAAGCAATTCCAGAGGCCGATAGACCGAAAGTGTTGTTTGTTGTGGATAGTCTTGGTATGCTACTGACACCAACAGATGTTAATCAATTTGAGGCCGGTGACATGAAAGGTGATATGGGACGAAAACCCAAAGCACTGACTTCGTTGGTTCGTAATTGTGTTAACATGTTCGGGAACTACAATGTTGGACTAGTTGCAACAAATCACTCGTATGCGTCGCAGGATATGTTCGACCCAGATGATAAGATATCAGGTGGACAAGGGTTCATCTATGCTTCGTCGATTGTAGTTGCAATGAAGAAGCTCAAACTGAAAGAAGACGAGGACGGTAACAAGGTGTCGGAAGTCAACGGAATTAGAGCAGCTTGCAAGATTATGAAAACACGGTATGCGAAGCCGTTTGAAACAGTGCAAGTTAAGATTCCGTATAACACAGGAATGAGTCTGTACTCGGGGTTGTTCGACATGTTTGAATCAAAGCAACTCTTAGCCAAAGAAGGGAATCGATACACATATACTCTGACAGATGGAACGCAACTAAAGTACTTTAAGAAAGAGTACGAGCGTAATGAGAACGGATGTCTTGACAAGATCATCGCAGTTGTTGAGGCTAACCCGAATCTGTTGTTTGGTCGTGTAGACTCAGTAGAAGAAACCGACGCAGTCAGTGACATAGCAGACAGTAGTAAGGAAGAAGTTAGTGCGTAAGATACAGAAGTTAGTCAACGGGGCGTTTGTTGCGACTAAGATGCTTAATCTCGAAGTCGGCGATGTTTATCGAATTCAAGAATCGGACGGAACACCTGTGGGGAACCTATGGCAGGCAACCTCACTGCCTACAATTATTGATGGGATAGTTGGCATTGATGCTAAAGAGTTTACGCCAGTTAAGTTAAACTTCGATGACTGGAAGCAGCGATATTACACTCCGCCTCCTCAGGCAGAAATAGATAATCTCAAGATGTGTTATAATATTGATCCAAGTGAAATAATAAAACAGGTGATACATATGGCATATGATAACTACTTAAAGCAGTTTACAGAAAAGGAGATAACATGATAGATGTAACCGTATTAGAAGAAACGTATTCTATTTTAAAGCAGTTTATTCCGGTAAAAGATAGACAAGAAGCAGCCGACTCGCTGATGAGCGTTATTGTTGAGATGATAAGTGAACACGAGCTTGAGGTGTTTGCTGCCTCGGATCCTGCTTTGAACAGAGCATACAAAGCATACTCAGTTGACGAAGACATCGACGTAATCGAAGAAGACGAATAATGTGGTATTCGGCAGTAGTACAGGACATTAGTAACTTGCCTGACTTTATTACTTACTACGAAGCTGAGTTGTTGTCTGCGAAAGTAGACTGTAAGATAACTGGGAACATAGAGAAGAGCGTAGCAGCATTACCGGGTATAACAGAGCAACGGTTTAATCAGTTACAAGAAATCGAAGCAGTGCTAAATTATATGAATCTTCAGCTGCGGAAAATACGACGCAAGCATTTCCAGAAGTACCTTGAAAACTACAACCGCGCCCTAACTTCGCGGGACGCCGATAAGTACACAGAAGGGGAAGACGAAGTAGTTGACTACGAAACGCTGTTGAACGAGGTCGCTCTTCTTAGAAATCGATACTTAGGTATAATGAAGGGGCTTGAACAAAAAGGGTTCTCGTTGGGCAATATAAGCCGGTTACGCTGCGCTGGAATGGAAGACGTTGCAGTATAAAGATAAATATTGTACTATCAAGGAGTACTATGCGAGATATACTAGATGTGTTTGACCAAATTAATGAAGCAACACTGACACCAGCACAGATTATAAAGTATCCAGAGCGGTTCGATGCTTTTATTGACCACATTCGTGATGGTAAACCCTTCTTTACTGAAAAAGAAGGAACAGAAGTAACATTGCTGCCTACTGAGGCAGATCGATTTGTTGCACTAAAGAAACAAAATTTGTTCAAAGGTGGTCTCAAGGGAGTTGACGCCGAGGGGAACGAATGGCCACTGAGCAGCTTCAGGAAGACAGCTGAGTTTGGTGGTGCGTCAATGAAACCAACAGACGACGAGAACACTACTCTCAATAAAGAGGGGGTTATAGTAAAAGCGTTATCAATTGGAATAACTGACCGACCAATATCTGCGGCAAAACTACACGTCGAGATAATCAACAATCCGGTACTACAATCTACGATATACGGAAGAGCAGTTATACAAATGGCAACTGATATCGTTATGGGAGAGCCAGCAACAATACCGCATGACCTTATGGCAGATTCGGCAGTCAAGAAAGCAATAGTTGATTATGCCGGAGAGTACTTAGGTGTGCTTGCTCTTGTTTCGGGCCAGTCGTCTTTTCCTGATCAAGAAGGTTTTCTTGATTGGTTAGAGTCTGACATCAGCAGCTTGGTTCTTACTTTTCCAGGCAAGTCTAATAACCCGTTGTCAGATAGCTTTGCAACAATTTCAAATCCGGTTAATCAGCGCCAACTTAATATCTCCAGTAAAGGTACGGGGGGAGGAGCCGCGCCCAGCGTGTCTAGTCTCTCTATACCTGACAGTGTAAGAAAGAAAAAAACATATAAAACAGCAGTCGATCTAATCGATTTATGTCAGAACACAAGTCTGCCACCTCCTAGATCGATTAGCCAGGTGTTTCAAGTAATGAACTTGTTGCACGAAAGGGTGCCAGACGATATTCCGAAAGAATTTAAGTCGTTCTTGCCCTGGCCCGAATCAATAGTAGATGATGTCCGCGATAGTATGAAAAATAACGTTCCGTTGCCCAAGTATCGTAAACTCTTTGCAAACATAGTAAGTAGTGGCGAAGATGGTGGTAAATTAGTGTATGTTACTAAATTGGCCGTGATGAAGCTGGTTAACAGCGGATCAGTCCCTGAGTTTCAATCCGCCGTACTAGAGATACTAGATAACAATTTTATTCAGCAGTATACTACAGTTACTAATAAAACTGGGCAACTTAACTTCTCGACACAATGGCCAGCAAAACTAAACGGAGTTGTTACGTTAGAAACAAAGTCTGGTGGAACAGATCCGACTAAAGGCGGGTTTAGTTTTAAATTAAAACCAAAAGGAAGTAGCATAAACAGCGAACCTGATTTCGAGCCAACTGCGGCAGTACGCAAAGACAAGAAAGAAACAACAGCAAAGATAGAGAAGGTTGCAGCAGGCCATGTTAGTATACGTCCGCCTGGTACTGCGAAGCCAAAAGGGAAAGTTGACAGAGAGAAACGATAATGTGACTCGAAATCGCAGCATTTTATCCCAACATTTGCACATTTGGATAAATAAAAACATACAATACTTGACAGGTATGCTAAATAACTGTATGCTTATTTCAAGTTAGAAACATTAAGAAGAATATTATGAATTTACGCAATTGTTCTATACATACATTACCGACAACACTCTTTAGTCTTGTGCCAGCCTGGTCACAGATTAATAAGTCAGATCGTAGTTATGAGGGGAATGCAGTAGAATCAGAGGGGTGGGACGGTTAAGTTGAATTAGCATTATCAACAAAACACAGAACCCCGAAACGAAGAGTCCGGGGTTTTTGCTTTTAGTAGTATAAAACGGTTGACAAGTAGCAGTAAAGACTCTATAATGTGAAACTTAAATGCAGCAATGAAGTGATTTTAGCAAGTTACATAGAGCAAAAAGTGGTTGACAGTTGAGTTAAATGACTATATAATGCTTGTAACAGTTAAGTGAAAGAGAGTTAATAGATACGATGAGAACCCGAATACTGCGCTAAAGTAACAAGTGCGCGAACAAAGTTACATTGAATGATCGTTTTGCGGGTCATGACATGCAGTACAAGATGTACCACAGCAGAAAAGAGGGAATGAGTAACGCGAACCAATCCACCCTCTATAATAAAGAATAATAGGCGTTTAAGTAGAGTGAAATGTCCGGCGGTAACGGCAGAGTAAGACACTTAATGATTAAGATTCTTCTAACTAAAAGGTCGCAGCGAGCATCACTAGGCACTGCGTATAAAAGGATATGGTGGGCAAGAGTTGTTAGGAGTTGAACCTCCGAAACAAGGGCAGCGGCAAACATTCCTTTGTAGTTGTTCGAGATGAATCTTAATCATACATCTTCGAAAGAGGGTGTTTTGTAAACTGCGTGTTTGTGAAGATGTCGTGGATGGGAATTAGCTACCCCAATAAGTGCCATTAGTAACAAATCAACTAGCTTACGGTCTGTAGATCGCGCAGTCCGCGGCGTAAAGTCGGAGAAGTTGGTTACTACAAAGGTCAACTCCTACTAATCTAGTTCAGTTTCCCAAACATTTCGATGAGGTTAGCGAGTAATAGGAAGAATTATTACTTAATTTGAGAGAAGTTCCCGCAGGGAGTAAGTCCTTCTCAGTCGCTAATCGAATTTTAAAGAAGTTGTTTTACAGGTTGGCTTAGTCGGTGATCGATTCCGACTTGACGAGAACGGATCGCAGCGTTTTATCCTCGGTCAAATGCGGTAAATAGGGTAGTTCCTAGAGTTCTGCAATATCTTGTGACATTATAGCTTCTAACTAAAGTTTACTGGTGCAAACCCAGTGCCTGCCTGTAAGACAATTTTGAAGTGTGTTTAGGTCTATTGGTAGGTTCAATTTTGTTAGGGTGTGTTGATACCATCTAATTAATGGGAGGGACATACTGCGCCGATGTTGATCGCTTCGGTGTGAAATCTGATAAGGTTGCGGGTTCAAGTCCCGCCAGTAGACCTAAACGTATTTGTTGTTGAAGTGTGTTTAATTAGGACATGTCAGTTGGAGTTCGTCTAATGGATAGGACGCTGACCTTAAGGGTTGGATATGAGGGTTCGAGTCCCTTGCTACAATGAAAAATATTTTTGCAAAGGGTGTTGCAACACCTTGGCGTGGACCGCAGCTGAGAATCTCGGCTTTCTCGTTCGAATCGAGGCAAGAATTGGCATTTTCTAATTAAACGCATTGATGGTGTATTGGAGCATAGTGCGACGGCAGCAGGTGAGGTTCGAATCCTCATAAAATGCGTTCTGTTTTAAGCAATTGTACGAAACATGATCCAGACGCATCGTTGAAGTCCGGGTCCATTTGCACAGTTCGACAATAGCACATTCAAAGACTTCACGGTGAGGTGATTTTCATACTCTGAGAAGTAATGGGTGTGTTTTAAATTAATGTGCTCGCGGCTAAGTTGGAGAGTAGCGGCTGACTGTAAATCAGTTCCTTCGGGTAAGTAGGTTCGAATCCTACAGGGCACACCATAATTTGTAATGACGTACAATGCAAGACACCTAAGGTGTTGTGTGCGGAAGATAGATGGGCCCAATAAGGTCACCTGTCATTTACAAGTGTATCATCGATTATACATTACCTTATACCGACCGTGACACGAAACTGGCATTGAGCCCAGTCCAGTGCAGTTTGTTGCCGCAAGCAAGGATCGCCGGCAAGCGATTTGACAGGTAGATATAAGGTAATGTAATATTAAAATTACTGTTAGCTCAAACTACAGAGCCCGTCGAGCACGGAGATGTGGAGAGTACCCACGCAGTATTAGTTACCGATTATGCAACTTTAGCTGATATGGTTATAGCGCCGGTGTGAAGCTCCGGTGAAAGAGGTTCGATTCCTCTAGGTTGCACCAGTTTTAATGTAATGTAATATTAAAATTACTGTTAGCTCAAACTACAGAGCCCGTCGAGCACGGAGATGTGGAGAGTACCCACGCAGTATTAGTCACCTGAAATGTACCCCGGACACATTGCTGAGAAGCATTAGAAACTAGGTTACACGGATAAGCGAGTAAGGAGCGGTAGTTAACCTATCGAAATATGAGGTCACTCTGAAAAGGTGTAAAATCCTTCGTCCTTCTGAAAGCGGTGCAAATTTTTACAAAGGTAGTACATATCGTCTGAGCGTAGCTCAGTCTGGCCAGAGTCCTCGCCTTGGAAGTGAGATGTCGTTGGTTCGAATCCAACCGTTCAGACCATATGTATTACTGATTATGCAACTCTAGCTGATGGGGTCATAGCGGCGGCGTGAAGTACCGTTGAAAGAGGTTCGAGTCCTCTGGGTTGCACCAAGTTTTGAGATTTAATGCGGGATTAGTATAGTGGTATTATTACAGCCTTCCAAGCTGATGAGAGGAGTTCGATTCTCCTATCCCGCTCCAGTTTTATCATGTCCCTATAGATTACGGTAGGTTAGATCAGTGTAATCAACTAATAAATTAAGATCGACTTTGTATAAATAATATGAAGGAGATTAAAATGAGTACCTGTTTGAATTGCAACAAAGAAATCGAACACACAAAGAAACATTGCAATCAATCGTGTGCAGCAAAAACCAGTAGCAAAAAGAGAAAAGAAGCTGGCTGGTCACCATCGACGGAACAGAGAACTAAAACTAGTATTGCATTGAAAGGCCGCATTGGACATACTATGAAACGCGGTGAATACTCACCGCGTAAAGATGTTTCGTGCAGCGACTGTGGGGCCACCTTCAGAGTACTAGCATCAAGTAATAGAAAATATTGTTCAAGTGAGTGTAGTAAAAAATATGTAGGCGGTTACCGTGACGGGTCGGGAAGAGCAAAAACCGGATATTACCATGGTGTTTATTGTGGTTCTACTTATGAATTAGTGTGGGTTATATACCAACTAGACCACAATCTACCTTTTGAGAGATTCCCAGGCTATGTTGCAGATCACGACACTAAACAAAAATATTTTCCGGACTTTATTCAATTTGGTAAAATTATAGAGATAAAAGGGTATGAGAACCCAGAGTCTGTTGCGACAAAAACTGCAATTGCAAATAAGAACGGATATGATGTGATTGTTAAATATAAAATCGATCTTAGCTTAGAATTTGAGTATGTTATCTCGAAGTACGGTAAACAGTTAACAGACTTGTACGACAACTATGTATCGAAATTTGAATATGTTTGTGATTGTTGCGGGAAAACTATATTAACAGACAACAAACGAACAACTGACAGAAAATACTGTTCCAGGGTTTGTTCGGGTGCGGGGCACCTAGTAATACCGAACCCAGCAGGAAAGAATCAACACACCGTAATACAAAGGCTCGAGTGACCAGCCCTTCAAGCTGGCATTAACCGGTTGAAGTCCGGTACGGTGTACCAAATAAGTTTTTAACCATTCAAGCCTGTGGTAAAGCACACAAAGTACGGCGTTATCAGAAATGTCGTGTTCAGGTTCCGCCACACGGGGAATGTGGCTCTGCGATCTCCCTGCAATCGGTATGGGGGTAAGTGCTTGTATAACACTGAACACAAATTTACTTGTTGGTTGCGTGATCCTACGTAGTGTGAATATGATGCCGCTCAGGTAAGCTGAGTAGTCGTGGTGGAATAATAACCCAACGCGCAAAGAATAATAGCAGTTGCTAAGTCTAAGGAAGTGTGGCCGAGCCCGGCTGAAGGCGCTAGTCTTGAAAACTAGAGACCCCGTGAGGGGTCCGTGAGTTCGAATCTCACCGCTTCCGCAATTTTAGGAGTATGTATGTTACCAGCCAGAGAGTTCTTCGGTGATGAAGAATGGAAGCGTATGAAGCATGACTACGATGAGCTGATGGCGTATCGTAAAACTATTAAAGGTAAGCCAGATGTTTATGAGAGACTAGTTTTAGATTTAAACCGAATTTGGATTGACTATTACAACTCTGTCTTGTTTCATACAGAAGGAAAATCAACTTGCGATTGTAGACGCTGTGACATAAAGCGAAAGCAAGAACGCGAACACAAAGATAACCAGGTCGAATCAACGACTTACACATGACTTATTTCGGTTGACTTCTACGCTAAAGAGTGTATAATGTTTACATTGAATAGCGAAACGGAGTCAACAGTGGGTTATAACACATCAGTTTTCAATAAAGATGCTCATTATGCAAAGAAGTCTACAAAAGAGTTAACAACCGAGTTGGCAGACTTTGAAGTGAGTCGGGGAAAATACAATAAGATGAACACAGTCCCAGCGGCGATGTTCGGAGAGCATATCCGGTATCTGAGGGCGAAGATTGCAGAACGAATTGGAAGAAAATAGTAGCAAACAATAACCGCGCAGAGCATTGCGCTCCACAGTGACCGGAATAGGTAACGGCCTCGACTGTTAATCGAGTATGGGAGTAATCCCTTTGTTGGTTCAAGTCCAACCTGTGGAGCAGAATGCTTTGTAGTTTACCGTTAAAGAGTACCTGAGATATGAATGTCGAACGAATAGTAATTAGATTTGGTGACAACGATTTTTGTCGCGCAATGCAAGGTCTGTCAGTCTTCCTACTGGGAAATGACACACCAGCGTTGCCAAATGACAAAGAGAAGATTGCATTTATTATCAACCAAGTTTTCTTCGGGTGCTACGTTTTCTACCAAAATCCCTTTGAGTATAATGGGTTGGAAAAGATGGATAAGAATTACATCGCACATATGAAAGTGTACCTGCAAGTTAATGCGCAGAGCATCTTCGTCAACGAAGAAGCAGATGCGTATATGGCAAAGAATAGGTATGATAACGGTGAGTCGATTTACATCGACTTCGTGAACAAACAAAGTAACATGTTTTAAAGATCAATTGCGATAAAAGTGTAGTGGTCGCACGTTGGGCTCATAACCCATCAGGCCCGTTCGATTCGGGGTTCGCATCCAATGAAGAAGTATTATGCGCTTGTATGCTGCTAAGGACGCAGCCCGGTCTGTAAAACCGTAGCCGAAAGGCTGGCTAGGATCGTTACCTAGGAGGCGCACCAAATAAAGGAAATAGAATGGCATATTCATTATATCAAATTGACAATGTGATAAAAGGTGACAGCGGCGGAATGTCGTTGGCTATTTCTGTTAAAGATGATGGTTCATATGAAACTGAACACGATGCCAGGCCGAGAGCCGGAGTTTATATGAGAGTAGGGTCACTGTATGCCAGATCCTATGTAGCGCAGGACTGGTGGCAGACCAATCTTGTTACTGAGTTGCTAGAAGAGAAGAATGATTATGTAAAGTTCCGGACCAAGTCTGGTTCAGTGTATGAATGGAAAGTAATCAACTAAGCGTTTATCTGCAGGGTTCGGTGCCCTGTTGGATATTTACATGCGGAAACAGGCATGTTTGTAAGGTGTAAGTCAGGTACGTTAAGTAAAGGGTAGTGTAAAGGATAGTGATTGTCGTGCGTTGAAATATCGGGGACTCCCGACACGGTGATTATGAATGATAGTACATGCGCCATAGGTGGGCAGAACGGGAATTAGCTACCAGTGACGTCCGCGATACTACGTTATAAGCCGGACACTGAATTTTATTCTAATGACCTTTTAATTTTGTTTGTATCATGTATCAGAGTGTTTATCGATGCGGGTAGAGGGAGCCGGAACCCCGTTAGCCTCATAAGCTAAAGAGACCTTGTTCGATTCAAGGTCCCGCAACAATAAATATTTTGCCCCGCTGAGCCGAATGGGAAGGCACCTGACTTGTAATCAGGCACGAAAGTAGACGGAGTTCGATTCTCTGGCGGGGCACCACACAATGGGGATATAGTGAAACTGGCATCACTTCGCACCTGCAATGCGACATTCGGGGTTCAAATCCCCGTTTCTCCACCAAACAATGGAAGGTTAAACAGGAGGGTTCCTGTAACTGATTGCTAATCAGATTGTGCTGCAAGGCATGGTTTTCGAGTATCCAGCCTTCCGCCAACGTAACTATAAGTTTATGCCTCGTTCATATATTGGTATTATGATCGACTGTCTATCGGTACAAAGGAGTTCGATTCTCCTACGGGGCGCCATTTTTAAAGAAACAATCTCAGACCACTAAAGAGTGGTGGGAGAAAAGAAAAGGGATTGTGGTGTAATTGGCAGCCACGTGAGTCTTAGAAACTCATGCCGAGAGGCGTGTCGGTTCGAGTCCGACCAGTCCCACCAAATTTGTCCGAAAGGATTGAGAGTTCAAGTCTCTCCGCTCGCACCAAATTTTAGGCTCTTTGTGAACGTCAATAAATGGTTGACTTCTTGTTCAAAAGAGCCTATAATAGCTTTATTGAATTAGGAGTAGCAAAATGAATTACGGTAAATGGGACGAAGCAGAATATTCTCAGGTAGCTTTTGAAAAAGTAAAGTCTGGTGAATGGGATGCTAACCGATTCGACGATTGGTTATCTCATTTGATATGTACTCGCATCCGCGATGAACTTTCCGACGAATCTATGTAAGAGAGAATGCTACGAAAGTAAAATAATTTCGGTCCGAGTCTCCAAAGCTCTTGGTTGAGGTTCGATTCCTTGATGACCCGCAAAGAATATGTCAGTTAATCACAGTAACATGATACTTCTATGTGTTTAGTATAAATAACATATAAGGAGATATAATGATATTAATAACTGAGTTTATAACGAGAAGTAGAGAGGCTAGGCGAGCGCATTTGGTACTTTCTGAAGCATGTTGCGAACGAGGAGGAGTTTCGACTCAACATAAAGGGGTCTTAGCTGAATACTTACAGACAACAATACCGACTGGTAGAATTTTATTGTGTCATGCTTGTCATAATGGTAAATGCAGTAACCCAAAGCATTTGTATTGGGGGACAGACAAAGATAATCTTGCTATAGACAGAGCAGAACAACCCGGGGGATATAAAAATCCGTGGGAACGTTCGGTGCAAAAGTATGGATACGAAGAAGCATGTGCTAGAAATAGTAGAATGAAGTTAGGGAACAAATGTGCTGCTGTGAATAAAGGTAAACCGAAATCTGAAGAACATAAACGAAAGATTTCGCTGGCATTAAAACAAAAGCATTGAAATACAGTATTATCCGAGGGTGATGTAATTGGTAGCCATAGCAGACTTTTTCAAGCATCTGTCAAAAACGGGTGTTTCTGAAAATCTGCCGCCCGTAAGGGCATACGGGTTCGACTCCCGTTCCTCGGACCAAATGTACTTAGATGGAGAGGTTTATAGAGAACAATTGACAGAGTGGCAATGTCTTGGATTGCAAATCCAATGGACCGAAAGGTGAGGAGTTCGATTCTCCTATTGTTCTCCATAAATTTTTCAAATTCATTTATTCTAATGTTAATGCTTCCGTAACTCAGTTGGCTAGAGTGCAATCTTGATTTTGGTAGCCTTGTGTTAGACTAAGCGTATGACTAAACATCAGATAATCTGCTCGTGTTTAAAATGTAGACGCGAAACCACTACAGGCCAACTAACACGAAGTCACACCGTGGGAATTTGTCCTAGCGTAATACCCGCAATACCTGTGCGGCGGGTGGCGTGGAATAAAGGGAAAACTGCATCGACGGATGTACGGGTGCAGTTAAAGAGTTTGGGACAGCTTGGTAAGTCACATACGGTGTCAGCGGCAACAAAGGCTCGTCTCTCTATAGTTGCTAAGGCGCGCGGTTTCGGAGGGTATCAACCTCTTGCAGGTAGAACAAAGAAATTCAAGGTGTTTGACTCATATGGCAACAGCACTACTTTGCAAAGCACATATGAGTACGCTTGCTTTGAAATTCTTTGTGAGTTAGGGGTTAACTGGATACGACCAAAGGCATTAAAGTATGACGGTAAAAATTATTTTGCTGATTTCTACTTGGTAGACTTTGAGGTGTGGTTAGACCCAAAGAACGATTACAAAGCAAAGTGTGATGCTGAAAAAATACGAAAAGTTAAAGAACAAAATAATGTTAAGTTGTATGTTTTGACAAAAGAACAACTTACTAAGCAGTTTATTGGGGCGGTAATTCAACGGTAGAATGTTGGCTTGATAAGCCAGTTACGAAAGTTCAACTCTTTCCCGTCCTACCAATAACGCAGAAGTCACTGGTTCGGGTCCAGTCAAGGATACCAAATTTTTAACCTAACGAAGAAAGGAGTTCACCATGAAATAGTTATCTTAAAAGGAGAATTATCATGGCAAGAACGATTCGCAGGAAGAATGTCAAACACAATTATGATTGGGTGCTGATCCATTATGCTTGCGCCTGGTTTGATACAAGAGTTACAAGTGTTATCGACCGTCACTCGAAAGAGGGAAAAAAGAAATTGGCGGTGTATCACAGTGATGCTGGTTTCGGGAGTTACTGTAAAAAGTCCCCACCACACTGGTATCGCCGTTGGAGAAACAAAGTAGCAACCAATATCGAAAAGCAAGCTATCCATCGCTGGAAGAAATTAGGGAATGAGCAGTTTGAAGTCCCTAAGATGGTTCGGGTTAAGGATGCAAGCTGGTACTGGTAGATTATTGTCTCGTTAGCTCAGTGGACTAGAGCAGTGAGCTTCTACCTCACGGGTCGGGGGTTCGAATCCCTCACGGGGCACCAAATGGTTAAAGGTAATGACGAAGAATTAAATTAAGGAGAACATTATGAAACGAAAACCGATGCCACCACGCAATCATGTTGTGGTGGCATTAATGAAACGAAACGCAGGAAACGGTGTGCATGGCAAGACCTTTAAAGCACAGCGTAGGTTGGACAAGGTAACAATGCTTTGGGGGTGTAGCCTAGAGGTCAGGCACCGGACTTTTAATCCGGCAACGTAAGTTAGAGGTCGAGTTCGAGTCTCACCGCCCCTACCAGCAATCAAAATGCATTTCAACAAGTGTATTTCGATTGACGGACACGTAGCTCAGTTGGCAGAGCAGGGCACTCTTAATGCTCAGGTCTCCGGTTCGAGACCGGACGTGTTCACCATAGTTTTGTCGTGCTCAATAACTAAGCCGTGAGCCTTGAAGCAGGCGTTAAGTCGCAGGGGATGGGTTCGTTGGGATAGCCACAATGTGAGGGTGTGACAAATTAAGTTTTATAGGGGAGGCGCATAATGGCTGTTGCCGCTGCTTCTGAGGCAGTTTTTCGTAGGTTCGATTCCTACCTCCCCCGCCAGTTATCGCAAGAATGTAAACGCCAAGAACGAAAGCAGGGAAAGTAAATATGGGATAACAATTCAGTAATGGGTTGCCATGTTGCCTCGTTATCCGTGAGGTTGCAGTAGCAACAATCCTGTGCAGGTTTGCGCGATATTAGTTGTAGAGTCGATGTCCCATTGGTGTAAAGGTAGCACAAGAGCCTCCAAATCTCTTTGTGGGAGTTCGATTCTCTCATGGGATGCCAATTACCGCATAGAAGCGATTCAGTGCTAGTGGCAACACAGTTGCGATGTAAGACGCACTAACACCACGATTATAGTAGGTGTATTGGCCAGAATACCTCGTTGCCAACGAGGAGGTTGTGAGTTCGAGTCTCACCACCCGCACCAGAATCAAACTAGCCCGATGGGTTAATGTAGTAATTAGGGGGTACGCGGAATGGTAATGCAACAGGTTTTGAACCTGTACAAAAGTAGGTTCGATTCCTACACCCTCTGCCAGTATTAAGAATGTCTCTGACGCATAAGTGGTGGTGCACTGGTCTCCAAAATCAGAATAGACGCGGTTCGATTCCGTGCAGGGACGCCAAGATTTGCTCGTGTAGCACAATGGCAGCGCACCTCATTGGTAATGAGGAGGTTGTGAGTCCGATTCTCACCATGAGCACCAAGTTTGGCGCATCGAATACGTCCGGTCCGGACGTATTCACGTTAGATTGTTACATCGACTCGTGGGGACGCTCATAAAGGTCGTAGCGATACAGGTAACGTGTTAATCGGTGCGCCGCCAGTTTTGTTGTTAGTACCGGTGAAAAGAAAAACTCCCTTCGATAAGGAGTTAGCAGTAGCCGAAGATATGCGGTGTAGAGGAAGCGCAAACAGTCCCCGCTGGGATTGGACTTGCTGAGACCACGGTAAGTATGTTGCAACGAAAGCTGTGGTACATACTAACAACAGATTCAATTTAAGGAGTGTGACATGACTACAGTTGTTCCAGATATGAATATCACCATCGCCGGGATCGACACTCTCTATGCAGAGTTGCAAACCAGAAAACCCACCGAGGAGGATGTTGCAAGGGTGTTGGAGTTGTTGCGTGATTTTTCAGCAGTAACAGAATGTGAGTTGCTGAAAGCCGGAGAGAAACAGTTTGGCAAGAGTTACATTCAATGATTTAATGGGTGGCTGGAGTGAGAGGTTAACCAGCGTCTTTACACGGCGTTTTATACAGGTTCGAGTCCTGTGCCACCTACCAAGTTTATGTAGTATTTGATCAATGGTGTAAGTAGCAGAAAAATGCAAGAGTATATTAGTGTGGCATGATTGTGAGGGTTAGCAACGTTCCTTGTGACGGAATTAGAACGAGTTCGAGTCTCGTATGCCACCCCAATATATTTTTAACCTGTTATAATAACACATATCCTCGCCTAGGGATTTAGGCACTGACCCTGCGAAGGTTAGTTGCGGTCGCTCGACTCGACCCGAGGATGCCAAACATTGGGGGATATATGCAATGGTATGCATACTTGACTTTGAATCAAGGTTAGATAGGTTCGATTCCTACATCCCCTTCCATTTTAATTGACTTTCTAGTAAAAAGAGTGTATACTGTTTTTGTTACATAAAACTGAGAGAAACATGTTATCTTCAACTCATATCGCCTGGCCAAGTGCTATTGAACGTTCTATAGTAGAAGTTACTGTTCAAGAAGAGTACAAACCAGATGAGATCGAGGACACTAGTTACTTGGTAACCATACAGCAATCTGACATAGATCAGACCCAGCCTACCTGGGGGCGCAATGATGTATTCGACGTAGCAATGCTAGAGAAGTTGATTGAGAAGCAAATAGATTGTTAATACAACCGTTTACTAACTAAGGAACAATACAATGAATGCAACGAACAACACAGCAGAGTTTCAAGAGAACAATACGCAAACACCACGCTCCCGACTCCCTAAGGGTGTTAAGTGTGATAAGATGACAAAGATGTATGCTGCGACGTTGCCAAAGAGTGAGCGCAGGTACTATATTCGGTCGCAATGTGCTATTGCTGTGGCAGAACAGCAGCGAGCGCGCCGTAGTACTAAAACCAGCGATTAATACGAGTAGTCTTGCCCTGTAGGCTGATTGGATAAGCATCGGATTCCTATTCCGACACTGGTGGGTTCGAATCCTGCACAGGGCACAAAATACTGGTTATTTCGGTTGACTTTTCGGTAAAAGAGTGTATAATGTTTACATTGAATAGCAGAACAGGACAACAAGATGAAATACCAGATGGTAACTGAGCAAGAGTACATCGAGCTTGAGAGTGAGTTTTTCCGTTGGTTTGGGACCAGGGACAGTGGGAGCAAACTTCAGAGTATATTCGGACATGCCAGAGGAGTATGTAAGACTATTGTCATCGAGTATATTGCTAACCAGCAAGGTAAAACTACATACCAAGTTATTGCTGATGAAAGGAACGAGAAGTGAAAAGAGAACTATTGGAAGTAATGCGTAATATGGCAGCAGTCGACATTAAGACGGTACCGAACTTCTTGTGTATGATTGCGCTAACCAATCGACTTCAGAGTTTAGGTATGAACCGACGGTTAGCCGAAACGGTAGTAGCTAAGATGACGATACAGTTGACAGAGTTCAGTTCAGATAATCTGATCTGGTCTGAGATTGTAGCTCTCTACGGTACGGTTGTTTACAATATGTATCTTGCGTTGGACCAGGAGTTTGTTGACCCAGATGCGGCAATTGTCTCGTTTGCATCCCAACTTTCCTTGAAATGTGACTAACTCTATGCTACCTCAAGTGCAGTGATATCAATGTGCGATTAACCAGGGCTACTAATCATAGTCAATGTGAGAGCAAACAAGGTTAGGTTCTGACAATAGCTGGTGATTCGGTAACGATAGGAAGACACTGCATTTTAGATAGTATCCACGGTGACATATCTCAAGAGGAAGAGAGCATCGCTCATAACGATGAATGTGCAGCTTCGAGCGCTGTTGTCACTACCATATAGAAAGTAACCATGCGTACTTTTACGTTAACAGACGAACAAGAAATTGAGTTTAAAGAATGGGCAAAAACCAAGCCAGTATCCAGAGATACATTGGGTACACAATTTGAGTTCTGTTTTACACCGACTTCACTTGGTACTGCACTCACTGTTCGGTGTTTGATAACAAACACAGAATTGAACTTAACAGATTACGATAGTTGGTGATACAACATAAGGGCGAGTATGTCAATGCAAGACGTGTTTGACCGTTACGACGACGGTGTTCAACTACATAACTCGTTTACTCTGAGCTGGACTGTAACAGGAACAGGGTTTGGTCAGTTCTACTTTTATACTAATACAGATGGTAAACTTTGTTGTAGTAATGAATGTATGTCAAAAGAGTCGATTAAAAAGATTCTTGGTATGATGGTAGACAGTTGTGTTCTAGACAGCTAATAGGGGATCAATTAATGAATACGTATGACCTGTTTCGAGATACGTGGTACCGTCGTTTGCCGTATGTAGTTCAAGTCGAAGCGGAAAACGGGTCAACTGACTTACTTGACCGGTTAGAAGAGATGTGCAGGGAAGAATTCGAGAAAGTAAATGAGGCAGTGGTAAGTTAACAAAGGATGCAAGTATGCATGGTTGGCCGAATTGGTTGTACGAAATATGGGCAATTGCTATCCGATGCCTTTTGTTGCCAACGGTTCTTATTGGCAACCTAATATTATATATTACGAATAAGGGTCGTTAGCTCAGTTGGTTAGAGCAGAGGACTCATAATCCTTTGGTCGAAGGTTCGAGTCCTTCACGACCCACTAGATAAGATACGCAGGGTTTGCGTACACAGAATTGTTGTAATTCCTTTAAGGTAAGGCGTTCAAGACGGCGGTTCGATTCCGCCCTGCTCCACCAAAAACACATTGCTACTGCACAAACAGCGTTCTAGATAAGTTGGGTAATGTGTTCCTGATGGGGCAGACCAGGGTTCGATTGAGTGAGATAGAATAGAGGCAACACAGTAGGCGATGACTGTAAATCAAGCAAAATCGTAAATGCAAACAAAGCAAATACATTCGGAACTGTAGCAGTTAAAGTTGGTAAAGACTTCCGCTTCGGCGGTAAAGTTGCAGCCAATGCTGACAGCTATGAATTGGTTGCGTAAAATACAACCACCGATGAGGGGCAATCATCCCTTATAATCAAAAATGATTACAATAGGCCCATAATATGGGCCTATTGTTTTGGGTAGTCCCAGGTCCATTTCCCGTCGGCCAAGTACTTTCTTTTCCTTCCGGTTGCTATTAGTGACAATCTTGCTGCTCCTTTTTTGGCATTTTCAACTGAGTTTGGGTTAGGCAGGCCTTTATTCCACGCTGGCCTGCCTAGTAGTTTAAGGTTTGAAATACCTTTTTGTTTTGCTCCTCCCACTAAACCATTGTAGGCTGCCGCACATGCTTGTGAACAGAATGCAATTTTTTTTATTAAATGATGGCAAAATTCTAATCTAATAAAACGAATATTGCATCGACTACACTGGTAGTCTCTTTCTTCTTTTGGCTTTCTTCTTTTTTTGTTTCGTTCCGCTAGATCTGGACGCTTCACACCACTCATTGAGAACTTTGATATAGTTAACTGGTAATGTCGATTGATTAATAATGGATTTTTCCAATGGTCTTTAATTAATGTATTCTCGAATTCAAAAGCAGATGACCAGTCTTGAAAGTATGCTAATATTTCAATGTTGAACTCATCAAAGTTATTCTTAACATATTTAGATGAAGTAAAGTACTTTATTCCTAAATCGAGCTCAGCAACAACTTTGTTTGCTGACCGCATTCCAATATAAAATTTGTTATTTAATTTATGAGTTACTTTGTATACATAAGGTAAAAACATATTAATTCCTCTTTACTTATTTATCAAATTATGTTAAAATTATGCGTTAGCTGCCTAATAAGTAGCAACCGATGAGGATACGCCGGGTTCCTTATTACCCAACACCCGGCACTAAATTACGGAACATTCATGTTTATATACAACGCCTCAGCGATAGACTTTAAAAAGGGAAATCATCCGACTAGTGATAACATGCTTGCAATCCAGATAGTTGACCCAGCAGGATTGCCACCTCAGTCACCACATGCTTTTAAGGAAACGCATATATTCGAGTTTCTTGATATTGAAGACAACGACGAATATGTAGACGAGTTCGGAGTAACAGACGAGCAAGCCGAACAATTGGTTGCTCTGTTGCGCAAAGCAATCGAACAGCAAATGGATATTGTTGTTCATTGCACTGCCGGTATGTGTCGCTCGGGAGCAGTCGTTGAAGTCGGAGTTATGATGGGGTTTACTGATCCACTGGTATTCCGCCTACCAAACACAAGAGTGAAGCAAAAAATGATGAAATCGTTGGGGTGGACATATGACTGACGATAAATACAGTTAAGGCGAGTGGAATTCCTTCAGCAACTACTAACTTGAGAGGGCATATCGGATTCAGTGGTATGCCAACTGGCAACAGAGTAACTGAAGGGTCTAACATATACTTGATATGTTTCCTGCCTAAGGATAGGAATTCCGTTTTGATTGACAACGTAGTGCGTGACTGTATAATACATTAACATCAACATCGAAACTGATGTACACACAAGGAGAAGTTAAAATGAATAAGATAATCGTAACTGGTATGTTGGTAATGAGCACGTTGGCAACACAAGCAGCAGCGTCAACTGAAGTTCCGGACATGTTAAAGAAATATACTTGCACTGCATGTCACGCAGTTGATAAGAAAGTTGTTGGCCCTGCGTTCTCTAGTATTGCTGCTAAGTATAAGGGTGATCCTGCCGCAAAAGAGAAACTGTCGCTTAAAGTGGTAAACGGTGGTGGTGGAGTATGGGGAACCATGCCGATGCCAGCGAACCCAAAGCTAAGCCAGACTGATGCTGCTACTATGATCGACTTTATATTGGGATTGGCGAAGTAATATGGCAATGAGGAAGCTAAGGAGAGATGATTTGGTTACCGACGGTCCTGTTGAAACAAACAGCACTCAGCAGAAAGCACACTGCACCTCGGATACGTTCTCAGATATATCAACGACAGTGTCGATTTTGCTTATACTGTTGTTCGGGTACTTGTTGCTGGGGTGACAACTGCGCCCAGCATCTTTAGATTCTGCGAGAGCTGTAGGTACTCAATGATTCCGGTAAATAATGCTTGCCCGCGCTGTGGTGTAAAGTACCCACAGCCGGTTAGCAAGGTTAGTAAGCAAGGGTAAGTTAAAGGAGTTGAACATGAAACGTGTATTAGAAATTCGGGCTGCTGAAGGCGGCGAAGATGCAGCATTGTTTGTTACTGATTTGGCGCAAGCGTATCAGAAGTTCTTCACACGAGTTGGTTGAACTACCCGCTTGGTTTCTGCAAGATCAGGCGAGATTTGTATTGCAGTTGAAGGACGTGATTTAGATAAACTTAACAACGAACCTGGGGGCCATCGGATACAGCGTGTCCCGCCAACAGAGAGAAAAGGCCGAGTTCATACCTCGACGGTAACAGTGGCGTTGATTGATCCGACAGTCCAGTTGCACGAGGTCAGTGAATTAGATTTAAAAGTAGAGTGGTACAGCGGAACTGGTTGCGGCGGACAAAACAGAAATAAAATAAAGTCGTCGTGTAGATTAACACATATACCAACAGGAATTGTACAGACTGCACAAACAAGAAGTCGAACTAACAGCTATAAACTGGCGTATGATCAACTAGTAGCTCAGGTAAAGAACGTGGTTGCGAGCAGTTGTGCAGCGAAGTCAGCAGCAATTAGGAAGGCTCAGGTCGGAACAGGGATGCGTGGAGACAAGATACGCACGTATCGGTTTCAAGATGACGTGGTTAAAGATCATATTACTAATAAGACCTCGTCTGTTAAGAAGGTGATGGCTGGTAACTTTGATCTGTTGTGGAATTAACGAACAAAGTCGCATCTGATGGACAGACTCTAGCCTTCGAAGCTGGAAGTGAGTGGTTCGAATCCACTATGCGGCTCCAAATATGCTCCTGTAGTTTAAAGAAAACAAGCAGATTTATAAACTGCCAAGGCTCTAGATGAGGGCAAGTCCTGGGAGCGTTACCCAGCAGGAGTACCAATTTTAACTTACAGACAAAAGGAAACAAATGGATCCGACTGTATACGGAGATAATAAAGCAGCAATCACGTTAGTGTCGTTGATCTCCAGACACCCAAGTAGTAAAAAGATATCAAGAAAAGTTGGTCGATTATTTGAACATACGTTCAGCATGTTTAACGAGTTGGCAACAATCCCACACCCTGGAACGGTTCGTCGAATGATTCATTTGTTACACGACGATATTGTCGCCAATCATCTGTTGTTTCTTAATGAGTTAGACCCGCTTGAGAAAGACATTAAAACATATACCCAAAATGCACTCGCCGCAAAAGTCAAGAAAATGTTGTACTAAGATTTGGTTAACCTCGTGTAACTATTTCTTGCATTAACGTAGTAAATGCCGTATTATAAACAATAAGATTTAGGATAGTTCCAGCAAACACTATATTGGAGTCAGTTAGTCGCACTGACGTTAAGTAAAAAGGCAACCCCTATCCTGTTTAACAAAAAGGTACTAATATGAATCGTGATTTTTACTGGGAAGTACATTATGTTGGCAAGTACCTAGGAGCAGTCCCACATCAGATCCTAAGTCAATATGTTGATATGTTGGTCGCAGCGAAATTGATTCCTTCACTCTCTGAGATACTCGAAACAGGAAATCACCTCGAGTATAGGTACGTACCGTAAGATACCGCAGTTTTAGAATAACTACCGCAAACAATACTTTTACTTTAAAAAAGATGTTATTCTGTTTGATTCACCTATTTACTGAACACGTGGCACTAGTTTAGAATAATTCCCGCAAACAACTTTATTATACAAAGAATATTATTCTGTTAAGGAGAAAACAATGAACACTGCAACTAAGAATACATTTGCAATCGCTGTTAATACAAAAGTAGCTAAGTCAAAGAAAAACGGACTGACTCACAACGGAGCAGTAACAAGAAAAACAAGTGGTCAATCACATCTAGATCTGTTTGCTATAGCAGGTGCCTGCCGAAATGCTAAAGATGATGTTGTTCGGCTTTTTATCAAAGCATATGCTAATGATAAAGCACTTGCACTTCGTATCATGTTGTGGGTTCGAGATATACGTGGTGGTGCGGGCGAGAGAGAAGCATTTAGAAGTGTTATCCGTCAACTTGTGACAACAGATCCGATTGTTCTAGAACGGTTGATTCCGTATGTACCTGAGTACGGTAGGTGGGATGATTTGATCGAGTCGTTGCCGTTGTTGTCGCCGTTGTTTGCTAGTGCAGCCAAGGCAATGCATAGTGCGATCGTCGGAGGTAACGCATTGGCAGCAAAATGGGCTCCACGTAAAGGGGCAGTTGCAGTTGCTCTCAGAGACGCCTGGAAAATGACACCAAAGCAGTATCGGCAATTCATTGTAAGTCATACACACGTAGTAGAAACTCAGATGTGTGCTAAAGATTGGGATGCGATCGACTTTAGCAAGTTACCATCACTAGCCGGATTACGATATCAGTCTGCGTTTGCAAGAAACGCAACTGCTCGGTACGAAGAATTCAAATCGAAATTAGTTAAAGGCGATATCACTATTAACGCCGGTGTTTTGTTTCCGCACAATATTGTAACTAATATTCGTCGAGGCAAAGGGGACACCACTGTTCTAAACGAATCGTGGAAAGCCTTGCCGAACTATGTCAATGACACTGGTATCAGAAACAATGTTATTGTTATGTCTGACGTATCAGGGTCGATGGCCTCTAGCATCGGTGGCGAGTCAACCGGGTTAGATGTATCGTTGGCGCTTGGAGCATATACTGCTGAGCGGTTAACAGGACCGTTTAAAGACCTGGTGCTAACATTTAGCTCGACCCCACTGTTCGTTAAGTTAACTGGTAACACAATTGCCGATCGACTCAACTCGTTTGATTACGAGAACTGGGAAATGTCAACTAACCTGCAAGCTGCATTCCAGTTGATCTTGGCAACAGGAGTGAAACACAATGTACCAACTGCTGATATGCCAACAACCGTAGTTGTTATCTCAGACATGGAGTTCGATGCGTGTGTGGATAACACAAACTACTCTGGTATTAAGCAACAGTACAAAGCAGCCGGATACAAGGTACCTAATATTGTGTTTTGGAATGTAAATGCCCGACTCGGTAATAACCCAGTGAAGCACGACACAGCAGGGACATGCATGGTGTCGGGCTACAGTCCGTCGATACTTACTGCGGTACTAACCGGAAATGATTTTGACCCGATGAGTATTATGATGGACACAGTGGGTAAAGAAAGATATGCAGTTGCAGAATTAGTTGTGAACGTGTAACTTATCTTGCAATTGCGGGTCTTACAACGAAGACTGTAATAATCGTTGTTTTTATAGAAAGGAAGAAAATGGGAAGAATAATTGGTATTGACCTAGGAACAACAAATTCATGTGTTGCTGTTATGGAAAACGGCAAAACAAAGGTAATTGAGAACGCAGAAGGAACTCGCACGACCCCGTCGATCGTTGCGTATATGGAAGATGGTGAGGTGCTGGTTGGTGCAGCAGCAAAGCGGCAAGCAGTAACTAACCCGAAGCACACATTATATGGTGTAAAACGACTAATCGGCCGCAAATTTGATGAGAAAATGGTGCAAAAAGACATCGATATGGTGCCGTTTTCGATCGTTAAGGCAGCAAACGGAGACGCCTGGATCAAAGTACGTGAAAAGGAAATCTCTGCCCCTGAAATCTCCGCTCAAATACTCATGAAAATGAAGAAGACCGCAGAAGATTATCTCGGTGAATCGGTAACAGAGGCAGTGATTACAGTACCAGCCTACTTCAATGATTCACAGCGACAAGCAACAAAAGATGCTGGTCGTATTGCCGGTCTTACCGTAAAGCGTATTATAAACGAGCCGACAGCAGCAGCCCTTGCGTTCGGTTTAGATAAACAAGAAGGTGATCGCAAGATTGCGGTGTATGATTTGGGTGGTTATTAACCGGCTTCCCAGTAAAATTCCGTGAATTGCTGGAATCCCCTTAGAGCTACTCATACTACAGCACAATCAGTAATGATAAATGCGAATGTTTGAAAAATGAGCAGATTGGGCAATCAGCAGCCAAGGGACTTAGAAATGAGTTCAAGGTTCAACGACTAGGTATAGTAATCTAAATCAGAAATGATACGAAGAAATACCCAAGAGTGCGGGAGTTTTGTAAGACTTTTGTAGCTCGACATAAATAATCATACGTACCACTGTCAGGAGGAACGTATGAGTTACGAAAAGTTATATAACTATGTATACAAGATAACAAACAAGATTAACAATAAGATATACATAGGATGTCACCAAACAAATGATCTAGACGATGGGTATATGGGCTCTGGCAAGTACATAAACAGAGCCTACTGCAAATACGGGATTGATAGTTTTACTAAGGAAATCCTAGATTTTTACCCTGATGTTAGTTCTATGTTTGAGGCAGAGGCTAGTATTGTAAGTAGAGAGTTCGTCAAAGAAGACACTAACTATAACTTGGCAGTAGGAGGCCATGGAGGGTTCATGGGAGAAGATTGTTACAAGTCTCCTATAAGATCTCGCAAAATTAGCCAGAAGGCTATTAACAAAGTAACAGCAAAGTTTGCATCTGGTGAAGTCGTTAAGGTACATAAAAACGATGTTAGGCTAGAGACAAAAGAGTTAGTCGGAGTTACGAAAGGACAAGCAACAGTAAAAGATGTAAATGGTAATTTTTTAAAAGTTGATGTAGACGATCCGAGAATAATAACTGGAGAACTCGTCGGAAGCACTACAGGATTCGCAGTTATGAAAGACTGCAATGGGAACAGAGTACAAGTCTCAGTTGATGATCCGAGAATAGCAACCGGGGAGCTAGTCGGGAATACAAAAGGGTGCATACAAACCTCAGAATCGAATACTAAACGCAGTAATACACAAAAAGGTAGGCCAATTTGGCATACTTATGCAACGTGTGTGTTTTGCAAGAAAACAACAACTCTTACTAATATTATCAGGTGGCATAATAACTGTTGACGCAAAATAAGATATAGTCTGAACTTATATGAGAGTATAAGAAGTTAAGATAAAGAGCTTAACGATAACATAATTGGGAACATTTGACATATCAATCATCGACATTGCTGAAATTGACGGAGAACATCAGTTTGAAGTTATGTCAACGAATGGCGATACCTTCTTGGGTGGTGAAGATTTTGACATGCGGATCATTGAGCATCTGGTTGATGAATTTAAGAAAGAGCACGGAATTGATCTAAAGAACGACATACTTGCGTTGCAACGACTTAAAGATTCTGCAGAAAAAGCAAAAATCGAGCTCTCCAGCGCACAGCAAACAGAGGTAAATCTACCGTATATTACTGCTGATTCAACTGGACCGAAACATCTGGCTATTAAGATTACAAGAGCCAAACTAGAGAGTATTGTTGATGATCTAATTGCGCGAACCATTGAACCATGTAAGGTTGCAATGAAAGATGCTGGAGTCTCAACGTCAGATATCACTGATGTTATCCTAGTAGGCGGCCAAACAAGAATGCCTAAGGTGCAAGAAAGAGTGCAAGCGTTCTTTGGAAAAGAACCACGCAAAGACGTAAACCCAGATGAAGCAGTGGCCGCGGGAGCTGCAATTCAAGGTGGTGTACTGCAAGGTGAAGTTAAAGACGTACTATTACTTGATGTGACCCCATTGTCGTTGGGGCTAGAAACAATGGGTGGAGTTATGACTAAGCTCATTAAGAAGAACACTACTATTCCGACTAAGGCTTCTCAGGTGTTTTCGACAGCAGACGACAATCAGAACGCAGTTACTATCCATGTTCTGCAAGGTGAACGAGAGGTAGCATCTGGTAACAAGAGTTTGGGCCAGTTTAATTTGTCGGATATTCCGCCTGCGCCACGCGGTCAGCCGCAAATCGAAGTAACTTTCGATATTGATGCAAACGGAATACTACATGTATCAGCAAAAGACAAAGCTACAGGTAAAGAGAACAAGATTAAGATACAAGCAAGTTCTGGGTTGTCTGAAGACGAGATTAATCGGATGGTAGCAGATGCTGCTTCTCATGCAGATGAAGACAAGAAAACGGTAGAATTGGTGGCAGCCAGAAACCAACTCGACGGGATCGTGCATTCAACTAAGAAAATGGTAGCAGAGCAAGGGGATGCTATCCAGCCCGACGAGAGAGCTAAGATCGAGGCTGCGATTACAGAAGCAGAAGAGGCAGTTAAAACTGGTGACAAAGAGTCGATTGAGATTAAATCGGCCGCACTGATCGCAGTTGCTCAAACACTTGCTGCAAAGGCGCAGACCACTGAATCGGCGGCTGATGGTCCTCCAGGTGGCAATACTGTTGATGCAGAATTCACAGATGTAACTAACGAGAACAAGTAACCCACAGTAGGATAAAGTAAAGCAACCACGTAAAAACTGGTTGCTTTTTTTTTGAGTTGGTGTTATACTGTTGTTAAGTTAATTACACAAAAGGAAAATTAGTATGTCAGCTAACATAGAAGGTGTGTCTGTCGAAGACATGATGAAACGAATGGGCGAAATGAAACCCGACATTAGTACAGATAGTAAGTATACGGTTATGTACGAAGGAAAAGCAGTTGCTCGGATCAACTCGCGGTTAGTCGAAAAACAAGGCATCGATGACGTAGCAGTTGCTAAAATTATTATGTTGCACCAACTCAAGTATGGGATCTTAGAGAGTGCAACAGCAGCAATCGAAGATCGTAACCTATTGCGGATGTATGCAAAAATGGTCGAGCTACTTGAATTCGAATTGCAACGGGTGTGGAAATTTCCATTGGACGCGAAGTTCCACAGGTTCTGGAAATTCCCAGGGTGTACTTGCCCTCGGCTCGACAACGAAGATTCATACGGAACATCATATTCGATAGTGAACCTGGACTGTCCTGTGCATGGGAACACAAATGAAGGTTAGGTTATACAGCGACACGCATTTAGATTGGTACGAAGGGTCTACTAAGACATGGTACCCACCTGAGATGCCAGACGACAAAGAGACTACGCTGATTTTAGCTGGTGATATTTGGGTCGGAACAAAGTGTGTAGAGTGGGACAGCACGTCGTGGTTAGGAACAGTCGCCAGCAAGTTTAAAACTGTTTTGGTTGTTCTCGGAAACCATGATTACTGGCCTGATAATAAACGTGCGATAACAATTCGTAACGGGGGCAAGAAACTAAACGACATGTTAGTTGCACATTGCATATTCAACGTTCACGTCTTAGATATGAGCACGTTTGAAGAAAACGGTGTTCTATTTATTGGAGCCACACTGTGGACTGACATGGACAAAGGGTCACCATTGACAATGCATAACATGCCTACCCATATGAATTATGATGGGAAAATAGCATACGAAACAGGTCCAAACGGACAATGGGCACGTTTCACATCAGAACGCTGGGTCAGGGAACACATAAAGCATCGCGACTATATTAAACACGTAGCGGCGCAGAATAAAGATAAAACGGTAGTAGTGATAACACATCACATTCCGCTGACAACGTTAACGGACCCGATGTATTTGAATAGTAGCGGAAACGGGTACTATTCGAGCGATCTAAGCAATCTTATACTGGACAACCCTAACATTAGATATTGGTTCTACGGTCACACGCACTACTCGAACGAGTACCAACTTGGTGAATGTTTGCTGATTAATAATTGCGTTGGTTACCAGAGTGAACACAGAGAACAACAAGGTTTTGTGAAACATACTGTACTGGAGATAAAATGAGTAATATATTTGTATTGGGTGGAGCAATAGCAACGTGTTATGCTTTCATGTGGGTGGTGTTCTTTCCAGGGAACATATTAGACGAGATCAAATCGACGCTCACGATGTTTATCAATGGTAAAGGGCAGTAATATGAGCAGCAGAAGTGAAGTAGAAGTTCTAGAATTCGAATCTGACGGGCTTCTCCGTCAAATGCAACATATCTACGACGAGTGTTTTACAAAAGAGGACAATATGAAAAAAGTTAAATGTGACGGATCGTTTGCCGAGCAGCTTGTATCGGGTGCTTCGGTTCATAACCCCGAAGATGGCGGTTATTGTAACGGGCGATTTATTGGATATGCCGTTGAGCTCGACGCCGAACTAGATGCAGACAGTAACACAGTATCGAAGGTGTACACTGTGCTGAACTCGGTCGGTGAAACAGTAATGAACGTAGAACCAACTATCATTTATACTGATCGCTTTCGAGTAAGCTTCGAGATTCAACCAGACTCGCACCAAACAAAGACAGTGCAATACCACGCCGTTGTTTATCGAATGCAAGGTCGGCCAGACAACGACTGGAAGTTAACCAATATATCCGATGCTGAATTGGGAGAGATTAAGACACGTTTTCAAGAATATCGCATTATCGACACGTGGTTTGAGTAATAATTTCGGTTGACACTGAGTATCTTAGGTGTTATAATGTGTTTGTAGAAGTGCAGTAACAGACAAATATTTAACAACCAATGGAGAACAACATGAAGAAAAACAACATGAAGAAAATTGCGATCGTACTGGCAACACTAATGAGTATTGGAACCGCTTCTGCATCAGACTTTACTGATGTTGCAGAAGTCGTACACGCTAGTCCGCGGACCCACCAGGTTCAAGAGACGACACAAGAGTGCTACAGTGAACAAGTGCGTGAGCAAGTATCGTCGGGCGAATCGTCGAGTGGGATCACCGGTGGTCAAATCCTGGGCGGAATCGCAGGCGGCATTATCGGGCATCAGGTCGGAAGGGGAAATGGACAAACTGCGGCAACCGCAGCGGGTGCAATTCTTGGAACAGTTGTCGGCGGTAACGTCGGGAGCAAGTCATATAACAGCGGACCACAATACCAGACTCGAACTGTGCAACGGTGTAACCCTGTTACTTCTTACCGTGACGTAACAGATGGTTGGGACGTAACTTATCAATATAACAACCAAGTTGGCAAGACGGTAACCAGGAACAAGCCAGGTAGTACTATTCGTGTTGGTGTCACAGCACAGTAATCAATAATTTAATTTTAGAGGTGTAAATAATGAAACAGTTTAACGTGAATAATTTTATTAATGGTGGTTTGGCAAAAACACACATTCCGACGGATACCGAAGTATTAAATTTGAAGGTCTGTTATGCTCAGCAGTAGCAGATGAAGATACTGGCCGCCGTGCGTATTTTTCGATCGACAAAGATGGTACCGCTTTGCAATCATTTAGTCTGAAAGGAAGGGGCGCTGCAAATCTCACAAATCTATTCTTCAGTGTTACGAACAAGAAGAACAAAAACAAGACCGATGTTAAGGGCGCACAAGTTAAACAAAAACCTGACATTGTTACTGTGGCTCGCTATTTTCGCCGGTATGACGATATGCTGGACGCGACGTCAAGTGCTGGCGGCCTGACAGTTATTTGTGTTATCGACTACAGTGTAGGTACGTTGACTGTGTATCCAGCGTTCTGTTCGATAAATGACAACTTCGACAAGACGACCGGTATGAGTCAAGCAACAGCAAGACAACTTCGAAACGAAGGGATTGTTATGCAGTATTCTCGAGTAGGTACGCTCTATGATACTCTCAGAAACGCATTACTGTCTAATAGGTACACGTTTACTTCATTGGACGACAACGCAAACCGAAAAATCAAAGTTGGATTCGATATGTGTATGACTACATATTCGAACGTAGGTGCTATTTTTTAACTCGTACTTTACTTAAAATCAACGAAAGGAGGAAGTGTGTTAATTGTACTTGAACTAATACTTATTATTGGTGTGCTATTTGTAGTTCTAACGCAAGTAATAGACCCAGCAATTAAGGGAAGGCCAGTGTTTCCGATGTTTAGGAAGCAAGCAAAGTTAGAAAAGGAAATAGAAGAGTTGAACCAACGAGACGCAGAAATTGCGTTGGAAGCTAAAATTAAATCTAAAAAGGAGAAACAACGTAATGGATAAGAGCATTGATAAAGAAGGTTTGGTTCGGTCACTGTCTAAGGTCGGTATCGCCGCTGTGATCGCAGCAACATTGGTTGTAGCAATCCCGAATCTAGTTGAAAATCTAGATGCAAAAGATATCCTGGTGGTTCAATCGGTTATGGGTGAACTAACCGTGCATACCGATCCAGGCCCGAAATGGCAGGGCTTCGGTAAAGTAACAACATACCCGCGCCAGTCTCAGTATTCATTCTGTACTGAACTGGTTAATAACGCAGAAGCGCCGTGTTCAGGTGCAACATCTTCAGCAAAGAAAGTTCGATTTAGTGAAGGCGGACATGCACTGCTAAACGGGGCAGTAAACTGGGAAATGCCATTGGATACCGTGAGTGTGATCGAGATCCACAAAAAGTTCAGCAGCACGGCGGCAGTCGAATCGATGGCAGTCGGCAAGATGATCGACTCGGCTGTATATTTTTCAGGTCCGCTGATGTCATCTACCGAATCATCTGGTGCGCGACGCGGCGAGCTTGTTCAATATATTAACGATCAAGCAGAGAACGGTATCTATGTTACCGAAGCTAACCAGGTTGTAACCAAAGATCCAAGTGGTAAAGAACAAACAGTTACTATCACTGAGATTACTCGAAAGAACGGTTTGCCGATGCGACAGCAAGGGTCTGTTCTGTCAGACTTTAAGATTAAACTGTTGCCGATCTCAATTAACGAGCTTAAGTATGATCGCGTGGTTGAAAAGCAAATTGCTGATCGACAAGCGTCTACAACCGAAGTGCAGCTTGCAATGGCAACGTCGTTGAAAGCAGAGCAGCAAGCGAAAACAGTAGAAGCAGAAGGTAAAGCCGCAGCGGCGAAAGCAAAATGGGATCAGGAAACTATTAAAGCAAAAGAAGTTACCCTGGCCCAGCAGAAGTATGAAGTTGCAACTTTGGCTGCAAAAGAGGCTGAACAATACAAGCGTCAACAGATCTTGATTGGTGAAGGTAATTCTACTAAACAGCGTCTGGAAATGCAAGCAAACGGCGCGCTTGAGCAGAAACTTGCTACGTGGAAAGCGATCAACGGAATGTACGCCGACGCACTGGCCAAACATGTCGGTCCGTTGGTTCCAACTACAGTTATCGGTGGCGGAGCAACCACCGGACAACCCAATAGCGTAACCGGTCTTATGGATATGCTGATGGTTAAGACTGCCCGTGATTTGAACCTGGATACTACGATTAAGAAGTAATCCATACATAGCAGTGGCAGCCGCTGCTATGTGTATGATTATTTTAAAGAGGGCTATAATATGAATACGTCGGTTAGTAGTAAGCAGGTACTGACACCAAATGACCTTGCAGCAGGGTCAGGGGCCGAGTGGGGGCGAATATATGCTGCACTTGAAGTAACTCCAGAGTGGGAGCTTGAAAATATCAAGCAAACTGCGATGGCGCGCAACCCATCAAAAAAAGGAAGGCAACCGCACATCAAGAAAATACTCGATGAAGCATTCAATCTACTAGCTGAACACGCCCAAACATGATGCTCAAAAAACGCCTGGCTATGCGCGAAGAGCGAAACTAGACCACGCCTGCAACCGACAGGGAAGGTGCTGATGCCGATGACTGAGCAGGTGTGCATAGAGTACAGTCGCATTGGTGGCTACGCAAAGTTAACCAGCCTGCCGATCTCAGAAGAACAAATGGAGAAATGAACATGAAAACACAACTACTACTATATGTATGATTATTTAAAGAGGACCATATTATGAATAAGTCGTTTAATAATAAGCAAGGAATGACACCGACTGACCTTGCAACAGAACTGTGGGCAACTGCACAGACTATAACAACTGATATTGGTATTGAAGGGGTTATTGAGTTAATGCTCCCAGTGATACACGAGTACACACAAGATGTTATTTCAGCAGAACGAAACAAGGTGTATCCAGTTACATTTTATAACATAGATCGAACCAAGTTGCGAGCATAAATATGTTTTCAAAAGAAACTAAGAAGGTATTAGAAGCAGTATTGGTGGTGGGCGTTATTTTTGTTATACTAACGATTGCAGTATACAATTCGCTCTACTATAAACCTAAGGTTGCATTAGTTACAGGGTCGATTGTTACTTTTTGTAGTAATGGTATATTGCTTTCGGTGTCTGGAATAGACATAGTTGATAAAGACGGGAAACCCGTCAGATGCGGTGGAATAGAATGATACATGTAAACATGACAGAAAGAGCATTAGTTGACTCGAAGACTGGGGCGGTATATCGCCCGCAGTGTTGGGATGCGTTGGTAGTATATTACTCGTATCTATGTAGTAAAGGTCATGAGGCGATGGCTCAACAGATACTCGAACGGGTGTGTGACGGAGAGAAAGTAATAACAAAAATGATCGAGAACATGCAGAAACACGGGCTGACTGTATGATAGTTGATCCAGACTGGGAGGTTATTGATTACGTTGTACTAGTGATTGCAATTGTAATCGGAGTCAACTTAGTTGACTGGTTGCTATGATGTCTGACGTATTGCGTTCATTTGCACACGGGTTACTAGTTATTGCAATTGTAATTGGAGTCACCACCGTAATTGACTGGTTGCTATGATGTCTGACGTATTGCGTTCATTTGCACACGGGTTAGTCGAATCTAAGATCTGGTTGTGCGTTGAGCTCGAGAAGCATGTTTCGCAGTGTGACAACATTTTCTTATTTGGTGGATGGTCGGGTATCACCGGTTTGTTGATTCATGCAAGACAACGAATTGCATTTAAGCATGTGATAAACATTGATATTAGACCACAAGTTGTAGAAGAAGCAAAGATGGTCTTGGATTGTCTTAACTGCTCTGGAAAACTAGAAAGCAACGTCGGCGATTGCAACGAGGTATTAGTACCAAAACAGGTTGGCAATATTGTTGTTAACACGTCAACAGAGAATATGTCTGAGTTGCTGTGGTTCGAGAGAATCCCAGCTGGCACCCTAGTTGTTCTTCAAGGGAGAACCTACTATGAGAACGACGGGTGTGAGCTCTCAATTAAGGACTTAACTGAGTTTGAAGAGTTGTTCCGGCTAACAACAGTTATCTTTAAGGGGTCTAAGCAGTTTGATTACAGCGTTAATCCGTATACCAGGTTTATGCTCATTGGCTTCAAGTGAGGAGGAAGTATGTTAGATAAACAAGAGTACACAAAATAGATGGAAGAACACCGGCCAGCCGGTGGATACTATGATGTTGGTTTTGCTGTATGGCAAGACAGACAACGTGAAATTAAGAAACTCCGATCTAAGAATGACGATCTACGAAGAGCCCTTCGGAAAGCTCGGAACTGTAACACTGGTACCGGACTCCGGATATGTGATGACTGCCAAATTGGGATTGATCGATTACTAGACGATGTATAGAGTGCAATATGCGTTTTGACCTAGTTCACTTTCCTCCCATCCGCTTGCTAAGATGAACCCAGCTTTCTCGTAAGTTCGCCAGCTTTCTAACTTCGGGTAACTCCAAGCAACAACGCAGTGTTCACTCTTTGCTTGTTCTATAGTTGCAAGTAATAGCTGGACACCGATCCCTTTTCGTCTGTATGCAGGATTAACCCATAGGCCTCTTGATCGGTAGCTGTTGTCCCCACAGCGATGGCCGCTGTTTATACCGACTATCGCTCCATCTTCTACCCAGCTAAAGAAAGTAGGATGCGCTTCCATATTGGCCATGTCGTATGTTCGATTAAGAGTCATAGCACTGTTTGCCTCAATTTTACTGGTGCGGTTAGGCCAGAGTTTGGTTGTCCAAATTGGTAGGATTGTTTCGTATGACTGTAGTATAATACACATTACTTGTACTTATGATGATAAATAATTAACTTAGGAATAATCATGTCACATCAAGACGTATTAGCGTTAACTTCGAGCGGAACACCACACCAATGGATGCATTGGCAGGATGCGATCACGGCAAAGTTTAAAGGTCTAATTTCATACGAATTCGGTGATGAGTCGTTGTACTTCGGCGGAGTGTCAAGAATGACCGGAGAACGATCGACCATTGAGGTTAAGTCTATTATTGCACTTAAAGGGAACTTTAAGTTTCAGCCTCGTATTCCTGCGTTGACAAACCAAAACTTGTTTAAACGCGACTTGCACATCTGCGGTTACTGTGGTCGGTTAGAGTCAAAATCAACAGTATTGACACGGGACCACATTATTCCGGTATCCCGCGGAGGAAAAGATACTTGGACGAATTGTATTTCGGCGTGCAAGAAGTGCAATAATTACAAAGATGATAATTTGTTGTCTGATACTGACTTAGAGTTGCTCTGGGTGCCGTACACCCCAACGAAGGACGAGCACCTGATTATGCAGAATAGAAACATTCTTATCGACCAAGCAAAGTTCTTGCTAAACTTTGTACCCGAACACTCTAGGATGAAGGTTCTGATGGAACGGAAGTTCGGAGATCAACTAAACTAAGGACACTATGAAGAAACTCGCGATTGCACTGTTATTGTTTGTATCACTGCCGGTTAATGCAGAGTCGTTTGATGTCCCAATGAGGTACGTATATGACGGTGACTCGATTATGATATCGTTACCTCAGTTGCCGATTCCATTAAACAATGCGTCGGTTCGGATCAACGGAATTGATGCACCGGAAATAAAAGGGAAGTGTGCAAGCGAGATAGAGCAAGCGAAGAAAGCGAAAGAGTTTATGAAAACTCTTATTGGCGATGCCAAGACACTAACGCTGACTAACTTCAAATGGGACAAGTATGGTGGCAGAGTTAATGCTACGGTGATTGTCAATGGAAAAGACATTGCGAGTGAGATGATTGCAGCAGGTCATGTTCGCTCGTACACTGGTGGCCGCAGAGCAGGTTGGTGCAAATAAAAGGTCACTAACATCAGTCTTGTGCTAAGGAGAACAACAATGAAAACGAAACAACAGGCTGGTTTTACCTTAATCGAGTTGGTTATGGTAATTGTGATATTGGGAATTTTGTCCGCAACTGCATTACCGAAGTTTGTGGATCTTAGTAACGATGCACGAATAGCTGCCAAGAAAGGTGTTAGCGGTGCATTGAAATCAACACATTCTGTATTAGTAGCGCAAAGAGCTGTTGCTGGATCTACGCCAGTTAATCCGACTGTTGTTCAACTTGCTGCTGGTGTTACACCTGCTGGCGTTGCTGTTGCTACCGGAATAACGATTTCTATCAATGGAACTGATTACATAGTTCCGACATACACAGATGGGGCTTGCGCTGTTGCAACCGCTGCTACTACAGATGTAGTGGCGTGCGTAGGAGATATTCTGTAGCATTAACACCAAACTCAAACGTAAGGCACTATTACTTGCGTTAACCGAATCTGTCTTTAATAACAGGGTCCTAGACAGAGGCCCGTACAAGGAGAAGTTAAAATGGTATATCACAATAAGTTCGTAGTGGCAGTAAAATCAAACAACAAAGTACTCAGAGAGTTTGGAGATAAGGTGTTCTTGCCGTTTGGCAGTGAATATAGTCTTTTTCTTAAAAATCAAAGTTCGGTAAGAGCACGGGTAATGGTTAGCATTGATGGGAACGATGTCCTTGATGGGCATTCTTTAACCATTGATGCAAACTCGAGTGTTGATTTAGAGAGGTTTGTTAGTAACTTATCTAAAGGTAATAGGTTTAAGTTTATAGAACGAACCGATCGAATAGAGCAACATCGAGGCGTAGGTGCAGAAGACGGGTTAGTTAGGGTTGAATGGCAGTTCGAACAACCGAAATATTGGCGGACCCCGCCGGCCCAATGGGTATACACAAATGCGTATCCAGGACCATACCCGTACCAACAGCCGACTCAACCTAATACGGTATACCCGGCAAATATCCCGGTCACTTGCTGTAACTCAGTTCTTCGCTCAGCACAACGTAACGCATCGGCTGATGTAGGTATTACTGCACCAGGTTCGGTGAGTGACCAACAGTTTGCACCAGTTGGTGCAATGTTAACCGACGGTATCGATCATTCTATTGTGTTGCACTTATGTGGTGAGACAGAACAGAACAATCCGGTGACACAAACTGTTACAGTTAAACACAAACCGAGATGTGTTACTTGCGGGAAACAAAACAAAGCAACCGCAAAGTTCTGTCAACACTGTGGTACGTCTTGCCTGATAGTTTAATAAATACGTAATGCGATCAACAGACTTTCTATTAGAACGAATACTAAATATAACCGATGCCACAACAAAGCAGCAATATGCGGATGTAGTGTGGGATGTGTTACAACAAAGTTATAAAAATGCAGGCGGATTCAAATCGGCTGCGTCTGTAGACGAGCTAATTAGTAAGTCTGGATTGTGGAAGTTGGTTACCAGGCAAGGAAAAGTAACCGCAGTGTTTATTCATCGAGATCAGCTCGGACGAAAGTCTATTGCAAGTGGTACTAACGGAACAAAACAAGGTCTCGCAGACTACAAAATGGTGCGACAGGAAGATGTTCGATTAAAGCGCGCCTGGGCCGAAGTGAGTGGTAAACCTGAGCAGATGTTACAACGGCTTGGTTGTAACCCTGTTCCGAGTAGGTTTGCTCGATTTTTAATAGACAAAGAGATATTAGATTATAGCTCAGATGGTTTCCATTATACTCGTTTAATTCAGGGGACCCCGCACGAGAAGGTAATATATGGAAACATATACTTAGACACAGAAACTGCAAACCGAATAGAAGCAGCTGGAATTCGGTTGCGTTTATTCCCAGATAATATTCATTTACCGACGTAATTCGGTTGACTTCCTTCAATTTTTGTTATATAATTATACTATGAAAGTAATATATTTACACGGTTACGGCAGTACAGGTGAGAGTTCTAAGACTCAATTACTAAGAAAAGAACTAGGAGATGATGTCGTTGTTGCTCCGACGTTACCTGCCGATCCAAACGAAATAGAGCGAATTGTTAATAACATTGTGCGTACTAACAAATCGTATCCGTTAGTCTTTGTCGGTACAAGTTTGGGAGGGTTCTGGGCGAATTATTTTGCTCAAAAGTGGGATGCTAGGTGTGTCATTGTTAATCCGGTTGTGTTGGGCAGTGTTGTGATTCAGAAATACATAGACAACCCAATCCCGAATTACACTACAGGTGAACAGATTGTTTTATTGCCCGCGTATGTAACCGAGTACGAAAAGAGAGAAAAGTACCTCAGTGAAAACACAAACGGATCGTTGATTAATATGTTCATAGCAAAAGATGATAACTTGGTAAACCCCCTGGCTGTTATCAAGCATATACCGTATGTTGCGTCGTGTGTAATTAAAACCGATGGCGGCCATCGGTTTGAGAAACACTGGCTTGAAGTTGTTAACAAAGTAAAGGCATGTTCATTGTGAAGATGTACGTATCTGGAACCACACTAGCACGCCGTCATGGTCGAGAGATTGCAACTGCCCGGTTCTATCCCCATCGCGGTTCGAGATACCCGCGCGCCACAGTTATGTCACAGATATTTGCATCGTTGCATCAAAAAGGTAGTCATGGTGTACGAGCAGTATCAGCAAAATGGAAAACGGCAGAGAGAGCCTTTATCCGCGCACATTGTACTCCGCTGCACAATTTAGTGAGCCGAGGCGTTGTAACTGAGAAGTACTAACCGTAGGCAGAGAGGCAATGAGAAAAACATATTGGAGTCTAAGCAAGACAGCTGATCGCATACGGAAGTTTGCAGGAATTCCTGCGATGCTTGCCTCAGGAACATCAGAAGAATGGCGAGATTATCGTAAAGCTGCAAAAGAGGCGAGCCCTCTGTTCTATTGGGTCACTGATGATTTAATTGATTCGATTCAGAATTTTGTGTATTACCCGTACGATAAACTATATAGCTTGTCGTACTACTTTAATAACCGTTTCATAGAAAAAACGCATGTTATGACCACAGGGTTACCCCCTGGGGAGTGGGCAGATTTTGATACAAGGCTGCTTCACGGAGTGTTTGACACGCTACGGCGATTTGTCGAGGACGAAAAAGCCTGGATGGAATATGTTTGTCACAGCAAGAAATACGACGGTGTGTTGCCTTTCTGGAAGCGGAAGTGGCCATATAGGTATATGTGCCGATTTAATGAGCCCAGACTAGGAATAGAGTACTTGACTTGGGAAGCAACACTGAAGCAAGACGACGAATGGTTCGGGTACAACTGGCGAGAGAAAACCGAACCAGAGAAGGTCGCAGCAGAACGACTTGCAAACAAACGGTACAACCAACCAACAGATCAAGCTAAAACAGCAGCAGAGGTGTTGTATCTGTATAACTGGTGGACTGTTACTCGACCAGCTAGACCTGATCCGCATGAAGCAAGTGGACTAGATGCATATTATGCCGCTCAGAAAGCTAAGAGAAAAGCCGACAATCCTGATGAGGATGACGAGGATGTCTTGTGGATCTCATCAACAAACGAAAACAAAGAAACGCGAGCACTATTGCGTAAGTTGCTTAAAAAGATGCATTCGATAGAAGCAAGGTACGACAAAGAAGACACTGAGTGTTTGACTCGGCTTATCAATGTTCGTAAGAATCTTTGGACATAGGAGATTAGTATGGGGTTTTCATTTCTCGGATGGTTTCGTAATAACACCGTTAATGCATACTCGGGCGCGTGTTACTCGAACGTGTACCCGACCGCGAGGGCTACGTCAACTTGGACAGTAACGACGTCTAATGTCACTCCGCGAGCACATTATTTTTGTTCTCGATCTGGTAAACGCTGGAAACGGTAATATACCAGGTTGTGCTAGTCAGACAATTGTGTTAATGTTTATACTAAGTAGAGGATATTATGATACAATTATACAAGAATGTTGCTGCCGACACCGGAACACCTGCCCAGGTTAACAACAAGATCTTGCGTTCTCTTATATTGTACCTGACAGAATACCAAGACACCAGCAACAGTAAGGTTAAGAGGTACTCAGGTCTAGACAGTGCTGTTACTATTCTGGAGTATCTGACTGTTGATTTAAACATAAACTTACCTGAAAACGAGCAGAACTTGCTGTTTTCAGGGTTCATTAAGATCTTAACAAAAGCAAAAGAAGCATCGATTAATCGATTTACTGTGTACGTATTTAAAGATGAGATCGGTTTCTTAAAGTTGTTAGTAACTGAATAATACTATCACATAATGCTGCATTGGATGTGATAAATACTAGTAGAAGTAAGCAAACCCTGTTGTTGCTCCTTTAAACAGGACGCTGTAATAAGCGTTAGAATTAATCCTAAGGAGAATCAAAATGTTATCACTTAATACAAATATTTCATCGTTGTTTGGTGCATTGCAACTAAACCGTAACACAGAAGACATTTCAAAAGTATCACAGCAAATATCCAGTGGCAAGCGTATTCTAACTGCCGCAGACGATCCAGCAGGCGTTGGTATTCTGTCAACGCTAAAAGCGCAAGAGTCGTCATATAACGCGGTAGCAAAGAACCTATCTGCTGGCAAATCGTTGCTGAAGACAGCAGAAACGTCTCTGAATAGTCAGCAAAGTACTCTGCTTCAGATGAAGGATCTTGCAACACAGGCATCCAGCGCGCTGTTAAGTGCGGATCAACGCGCAGCTATTGTTTCGCAATTCACTGAACTAAAAACTCAGCTAGACAATGCTGTTAATACTGCAAACTTGTTCGGCCAAAACTTAACAGGAACTGCCGCAGCGAACGTAACTATCCAGTCTGGAATTAACTCTGGTAATACTAAGACTATTACCGCGGTTAAGAGCGATGCTGCAACGTTGGCCCTGACAGCGGAAGTACTCACAGATCCAACAACCTCTGCCGCAGCGATGACAGCTCTTGACGCAGCAGTAGCAACAGTTGCGTCTAACCAAGCAATTATCGGAACACAGATCACTGGTATCGAGAAGACAGCAGAGTCAGCCGCAGCAAATAAACTGAATCTTCAGAGTTCGATATCTTCGATCGAAGATGCTGATATCCCGGCGTTGTCTGCCCAATTAGCACAGTTGCAAGTTAAACAACAGTTAATGGTGCAGAGTTTAGCAATAACAAACTCGATGCCACAAACTTTGTTAGGTTTGCTACGTTAACATAATAGGAAGGAGAGGGCTAACAATCCTCTCCTTATAGCAAATGGCTATAATATCAAATGCTCAAATGTTCGGAATAGGTTCTTCGGGCCTAGCAGCCGCTCAAGCGCAAATAAAAGTTGCATCTCACAATATAGCAAATGCAGATACTAATGGGTTTGTTCGATCAGACGTTGTCTATACTGAACGTGCTATTCGTGCAGGAGTCGATGCTGCGGCGGTACGTCGGTTTGACTCGAACATGGAACGAGCTAAGAACGAGTCTATTAAGTTGGTTGTGAGTGACGAAACGGTACAACGAACTTTAAAAGATTTAGAATTCTCTGCTAGAAACTCTAACATTGCAGATACATGGGATTCGTTTGTAGGTGCAGTGTACGACTTCCGACAAAAAGGTAATCCAGCTGGCAACAAAGCAAATGTAGATCATTACGGTAAGCAGTTGGCCGCTGATATCAATACGTGGTCTTCGTCTGTCGCCGATGTCAAAGCAAATATCCAGAAACAGCAAAACATCGATGCCGACCGCCTTGTGCAACTCCAAGTGCAGTTGTCACTGATAACTGATGATACTGTTCGCTCATCAGTTCAAGAAGAACTCTCTACTCTTGAAGGTAAGATGCGAGGTCAAGGGGATCTCATAACCAGGGTGATTCCTGACCTAGAGGGTAAGTTTGACGCTGTACTAGATAAAGCTATCGCTAAAATTAACACAGAGTTTGGTAGTTCGCCTATTACCAGAACATCAACGGGGGTAGTGCATTATGACAGCAACCAACTAACGGGTGCGCAGATAGTAACATCTTCGATAACAGGTGATACGTTAGCAACAGCAATGGGTGATATATTACAACAGTTAGGTATTGTCTCACATCAAATTGATACTCAAACACTGTCAGACACCGAAGCAAAGCAGCGATTACTTGATTCGTATCAGCAGATGTTCGGCGTTAATGTAGTTGACGAAACAATGAAAATTCAACGTGCAACGCAGTTATACGATGCGATGTCTAAGGTGATACAAATCGAGAAAGAGAATTTTGATACACTGATTGCGATTGTATGACAACACTATTGCGACAATACACTTGGGACGAAATTCTCTTTCCGGTTAACAGTGATGTTCCTATCACTGACGACCAATTCGAACAACTTATGGCCCCATCTAATGAACAACTTATCTATAATGACCCCAACTCAGGAAATAACTCGTAACACATTACTTACTCTTCTCTTAGTATACGGTTTGTACCGACTGTCACTTGAGGTTTGGTGTATATTGTACGGAATAGTATACTAAGTCAGTGATTTAACTATATCTTATTTTCGGTTGACTTTTTGGTTAAAGAGTGTATAATATTTACATTGAATAGCACTGTGAGTTAACATTATGTCAATGGAAAGTACAGGTCTACGTTGACTAATTCTAATCAGTTTCTAACATCGCCAATAATGACCACCGACACAAGTGGGGGCAGAGAATGGCAAGTCAACGGTGAGCGCCACAGAGAAGATGGCCCCGCTGTTGAACAAGCAAATGGAACGAAGCAGTGGTGGATTAATGGCAAACGCCACAGAGAAGATGGTCCCGCTGTTGAGTACGCAGATGGAACCACCACGTGGTGGACTAACGGTCGCCGGCATCGAGCAGACGGCCCCGCTGTTATATACGCAGATGGAGGCAAGGAGTGGTACATCAACGGCGAACGGCATAGAGAAGATGGCCCAGCTGTTGAATACACAGATGGATCCAAAGAGTGGTGGGTCAACGGCGAACGGTACAGAGAAGATGGCCCAGCTGTTAGCAGGGCAGATGGAAGTACGGCCTGGTACAGCAACGGCCAGTTGCACAAAGAAGATGGCCCCGCTGTTATATACGCAGATGGAACAAAAGAGTGGTGGATTAACGGAACCTATCAAGCGTTAATGTCGATATTGTCCAGCACACCCAACTAAATTAAATATAATAATCAACTAGTTACAACGGGTATCTTTCGGTTGACTTTTTGGTTAAAGAGTGTATAATGTTTACATTGAATAACGAAACGGAGTCAAAGATGACAATTCTTCAAATTTTAGATGAACTTGCTGCTACTTCTTCTACACTTGGAAAAGAAGCAATTCTGAAACGTGAGAAAGATAATATGCTGTTGAAGCAAGTATTTCAAGCGGCATATAATCCGATGATTACCTATGGGATCAAAGCAATACCAGAGTACGACAATGAACCAACAAGCGATCTTCCTTGGGCTCTGACTTTTATAGAAAAGCTTCAACGCCGTGAAGTAACAGGAAATGATGCGGTTGCGTTGCTCAGAAACGTGCTAACGTATTGTACCGAGCCAGTTGTAGTTGAACGAATCATCTTGCGCGATCTACGTTGTGGTACAAGTGATACATTGGCCTCCCGTGTGTGGCCAGGGCTTGTGCCAACGTTTGATGTTATGTTGTGCGACAAGGATATGAGTCGTATTAAATACCCAGCATATGCCCAAACTAAATGTGATGGAGCGCGTGTGCATCTGTATTTTGATGGGACAACAGTTAAGGCGATGAGCCGATCTGGAAAAGAATTTCAGTTGCGTGGGTCACTTGATAAGACGGCTGCACCAATTATGGCAAAAGGTGATTGCTGGGACGGCGAATTGCTCGTAGTTCAAAACGGTAAGATTGCGCCCAGGGAGATCGGCAACGGTATTCTTAATAAGGCAAACAAAGGCACCATTACTCAAGCTGAAGCAGACATGATTGTTGCGGTAGTATGGGACATAGTAGATTTCACAGGCACCATTCCTTATACTGTGCGGTTCAGCACATTGTTATCACGACTCGGTAATAAAATAAACGACAGGATCTCAGCAGTAACATCGGTTGTTGTTGCTGACGAAAACGAGGCTATGCAGTTCTTCGCAGAGCAATTGTCACAAGGCCAAGAAGGCGCTATTATTAAGAACATGAACCACCTGTGGGTTCCTAAACGCAGCAAAGATCTGTGTAAGCTGAAAGAGATCAACACTGCTGATCTTGTTGTTGTCGACATAGTTGAAGGCACCGGTAAGTATGTTGGTATGGTCGGTGCGTTGGTATGTGAAACATCCGACTCACTATTACGGGTAAATGTTGGTACCGGCTTAAGTGACGAGCAGCGTAAAGAAATGTGGATTAATCAATCGCTTATTGGCTCAGTGGTTGAGGTAACGTATAATCAAAAAATAACATCCAAAGGGAAAGATAAGGCGTCGTTGTTTTTGCCGAGACTCGCCGTGGTTAGGTTTGACAAGACAACAGCGAATACGTTGGCTGAGCTCGCATAAGTTAAGGAGAAGGAAATGGCTGCTCTAGAGTTTAGGTTTATTGGGTGGTGTCATAATAAAGACAGTAAAGGTGAGCACGATAAGATCTGGGCTTCCTTTGAACTAAACGATAGTTATTATGCGTGTTGGGGAGCGCGTGGGAAAACCGTTAACTTTAAACGGCATACATGTTGTTATGATTTAGATGAAGTTCAACGAAGTAAAGAAAAGAAGTACGATCGGGTAGGTGAAGCAGAGCTATTGAAGATCTGGCCTGACTTCTACCAGAGTGTTGAAATGCGGTTAGTCTTCTGTGTAATGGCAAATCACATCAAGTAGTTCGTTTCGGTGCAATTCGACTTGTGATGCTTAGTGCTTTGCCGCTAAGTGGTGCCGCTAAGAACGCAGCAACTTTTCGCCTTACCTGAGCAACTTCGGCTCGAAGATCAGCAGGAGATAGTTCCTCGCTGTTATCTATATATGCAAAGTTCTTTCCGAACAGTAAGCTGAACATAACTCGGTTTTGTTGTACCGCTTTATATGTTTTGTCAAAATACGGTTCATCTACTGTTCTTCCTATGTCTTTATTCTTCTGACCTGGCAGCAAATCGGTGTTAACTCGATCGTTAACTCGAGTAAATGCCATTTCTTCTTCAGTGTTAATAAAGATCATATACGTCGAATACCCAGCGTCTAATAGCATTCTATTTGTATCAGCGATCAGCTCGTAGTTCCGACCAGTCTGGTTAAGAAGTAACCCTAGGTAGTTTTGTACCCACAGTGATTGCCGCTTGTTAACGATGTCGTATGTTTGTTGGTTGTAGCCTGGTGTTAGTTCGGTTCGATGTTTCTGTTGCTGTATGTTCTTCAACCGATAGATCACGTCGTCGATGTCGATGCTCTTGAGTTGGTTAGTTAGGTCAAGCGCCGAAATAACAGTGTCTTTACCAGCCCCAGGAGGCCCAACTACAAAGACGGCTTTGAATATGTTTGTGTCGTGCAGCCCTTCGGCTAAGGTCGGGGTAAAAAGTTCAGATATAAACATTATGCCTTCTTTACAATTGGTTTAAGGTAATACTTAGTAATTGCGCTACCGAATTCACTTAAACGCAATGCGATATACTCGCCATGTATGTATATCTCGTGTCCAGATTTTATTGCAGCTTCGAGGTTTGTGTTCTTAAATCCATGCTTGGTTACGAGGTTTCTTGCTAGAACTGACGCAGGCGTGCCTTTTAAATACGCAGACGCTGACTGTGTTGTTTCTTTCTTTCGATGCAGTATAGCTGAGATCTCTTTAGAAATAGGAACTAGTGTGCTGGATTGCGCTAGTTGAGGGACTGCCTTATTAAGATATGCACAGAATTTTAAGTAATCGTCGATGTACTTATTTTGTATTGCTTTTCCAGAGAAGTGCGGTAGTGAATGATCAATCTTATCGGCAATAATGTCGGCTTGGCGTAACGCTCTACTAAGTGCAGATGACAATGGTGGGGACAACTTATTTGTTGAAAGAAACGTGTTTAGAGCATTGCGATAGCCGGCGAACGCACCTTCTATGTTTACTAATAGGGCAAAATTGTCGATACCTAATAGGTCTAGTTCGTCTATTACTACATCGTCATACTCAGAGCTCCAAGTAAAGGTAAATGGATCCTTAGGGAAGATAACATATATGTCACCATATTGTGCTGCAAAGTTCGGATTTGATGTTACGAATAAACTATTTTGACGCAATGCAGTAAAACCAAGCGAGGACAATAGCTTGTCCAGTTGCTTCTGACTACTAGTAGACGAATCTTTTGGGTGTCTATTTTTTCTCGGGTGCCCGATAAAATACGGGGCGTCCTGATCCATACCTCTATACAGTACCTTTTTTGTTGATCGAACAGTAGCAACCACACTCGAACAGTGCTTGTCGATGTATGAGAATAGTTTCAGCGTGGTTGTATTGATTGCAGGTTTTTTGTTAGTAACAGCAAGTTGTTTCTTTAGTTTAGCAAGTTCGGTTTGGTACTTCTTTATCTTGTTTGCTAGTGCAACCGCGGCCGCCTGTTCTGCTTCAGAAGGTAGCAACTTCTTTGCATACAGTGAGAAGTCGTCTGGTATATTCTCAGCATCTATCTTCAATAGCTTGCCCGGAGCAACGTCAGAGGTAAAATCCCAACTTTTTTTAATTCCAGGCATGCATTATTCCTTGTTTATTTGAGTTGTTTTAACGTACTGACTATACGACCAAGTCCCGCCCAAGAATGCTAACCACATAGCAAATACCGCAGGAAAGATCCCATATGCAGCTGGGTTTTGTGATAAAGTAATAATAACCCACGTTGACACTGCTATGCCAAAGAACTGCCCCAGTTTACTGACGCTGATTCGGTTTTGTTTCTTATCGATTATCGCATCTATCCATTGGACTGGACTTTTTTCGTTCTTGTTTTCTTTTGAAAAAGCAACAGAGAAGATAACAAAGAACGCAACCAGTAATGCATTATTTATAAAGGTTGTTGAGCTGATGGTTTGAATAGTGAGTTCCCAATTTGTCATATTGATCCTAGTATTTGATATTTATCTAATTTCGGGCATTAGTAGTTTTGGTGAGGTACAAATTGACATCGGCTTAGTGTTATAGTATAGTTACTACTATGCAACACAACCAATGACAGGAACATAATGATAGACACAGTCGAGATTAGAAAAGCAAAAAACGGGTTCGTTGTTATGATAAACAGTGAAGACTCTTCAGAAGAGTACGTATTTGATAACATGCGTAAGGTGTTTAGGTTCTTAAAAGAACGATTGGATCCTAAGGACGCAAGTTAATATGAAGTTTGCGTTTACTATTGAATATAAGATCTCGGGAGATACACTACTGTCAGGTAGTCACTGTGAAGCGACCAACTACATAATCCGTATTCCTAATTACATGCAGGTAGATCAAGAGGTTCTAATAGAAGCAATAAAAACTAAGATGGAAAAGAGTCACCCCGGTGTAGTTGTAAAACTTACCGAGTATGCAATGTTAAGCGACACCGCAATGACTCAGACTGAAAAGAACCAACTCGATTTCTCAGAAAAACTAACGTACAATCCGACAGAACTTCATCTGACAGATATACTCCCAACTCCTATTAACACCTACGAGGCAGCATAATGACTTTTTACATAAAACGCGGTACTTCGTTTAGTCCCACAGATGCACAGAGCCTTGTTATTCAAGATAACCTACCACCTGGCACGTTTATTATTAAACAAGACATGTTTAAGCAGTTCTTCTTCGACGAGGTTGCGTCGTTTAAAGTATCAGATAAAGTATACGGAAAGGCACCGCAGCAGGCAGACCGTATTATTAATACCTATATCGAACGGAACACTAGCACTGGCGTCATGCTTACTGGTGAGAAGGGCTGTGGCAAAACGTTACTTGCTAGGATGTTGGCAATTAAGTGCAATGAGCACGGATGGCCTGTTATTATCATCAACGAAGCCTGGAGTGGAGAACAGTTTAACCAACTTATCCAGTCAATAACACAACCTTGTATGATTCTGTTTGATGAGTATGAAAAAGTGTATGACAAAGAAGAGCAAGAGGCAACATTAACTCTATTTGATGGTGTATTCCCTACTAAGAAACTATTTGTTATTACTTGCAACGACAAGTATAAAGTCGACGAGCATATGCGTAACCGTCCAGGGCGGATATTCTATATGATCGAATATGAAGGGCTCGACGTGTCATTTGTGCGTGAGTATGCAGAGGATACCCTTGTTGACAAACAATGGGTTAATAAGATATGTGACGTTGCACAGTTGTTCAATGCGTTTAACTTTGACATGCTTAAAGCGATCATCGAGGAGATGAACCGTTATGGCGAAACACCAATAGAAGCACTTACTATGCTAAACGCAAAACCGTATGCAGAAGAATTTGGGACATATTCTGCAACTATTTGGTACAACGGTGAGGAGCAGGACGCTTGGCCCAAAGAAATTAACGGAAACCCTGTAGCGAAACCACAACTAACCTTTAACTTTTACGCAGTTATCGGCAAAGATGAAGATGGGGACGACAAAACACAAGAGATTAACGTTGTGATGACTCCCGACAATATCATTCAAATGGTGCCAACCGAAGGGAGGTACGTTTTGATCAAGGATAATATTAAGGTTGAACTCCGTCGGAAGAAACTTAACTATAGTTCGTTTGGTTTGCTGGCGTAATTCATATTCAACATAAGGAATAATAATGACATTAGTGCCAATGGTAGTAGAACAAACCAGTAAAGGTGAACGTAGTTTTGACATTTTTAGTCGACTACTTCGGGAGCGAATCGTGATGCTTAACTCTGAAGTAAATGAGCACACCGCTGCAATAGTGGTTGCACAAATGCTTTTTCTCGAAGCAGAAGAGCCAGATAAAGACATTTTGTTTTATATTAATTCCCCAGGCGGCAGCGTCACCGCAGGAATGGCTATATACGATACTATGCAATTTATTCGGTGTGATGTATCGACTATTGTTCTTGGACAAGCTGCAAGCATGGGCAGTTTGCTTGCCAGTTCAGGGACAAAAGGTAAACGATTCATATTGCCACATGCAACCCACATGATACATCAACCTCTTGGTGGTGCTCGTGGTCAGGCAACTGACGTTGAAATCCAAGCTAGAGAACTTTTACGATGGAAACGAGTACTAACTGACATCTATGTTAAGAACACTGGTAAAGAATTTACAACTCTTAACGTAGACATGGAGCGTGATAACTTTATGCCTGCTGAGTTCTCAGTTGAGTACGGTCTGGCAGACAAAGTTATCACGCAGAGAGAGATTTAATTGGGCGACTATTCCTTATGTAAGCATGATACTGCGAGTGGCTACTGCGACATATGTTCACCGAATTGGAAAGATGACTTAGAAAAAGTAGACTTGATCGACACTGTGTACGAAAAAGGAATAGAAAAAGGAAGGTCTGAGATGGAGTATAAATTGCAAGCAATGCAAGCAAAGATTGATGCGTTAATGCTCAAGTACTGCCCGAACGAGATGACCAAAGAGCAGTTGGCTACCTGGGCGTTTCACCAACATATTAGTCGTTGCCTGAGTACTAAGAAATAAGTTACTTTTTACCTTTTTTATTTCGCGCTTTGATAAAGTATTGTAGTGCGTCGTCAATGAACTCGTCGTAATCTATAGCAACGTATTTGCCTAAAACGTATATCTCGTTCTTCACATTGAGTGCCGCACCAAAATTAGTATTTGTGAATTTGTGCTTAGTAACCATCTCGTTTGCTAGTTTCTTTTTAATAATATCAATATTAGCGGCAGCATCTTGTTTTGCAGCCTCGGCCAAGTCGCCGTTCTGTTTGATCCAAACGTTGAATTGTTTCTTGATACTGTCTGGTAGATTAGGAATCTCGGAATATTGCCGACATGTGTCGTAGAAGAGTAGGTATGCAACGGCAGTCTCTTTAGTTAAATTAAGCGGCGACCCAGTGTAGTTATAGTGTATCTTACGTAGTTCTGCGAATGTAGAGAGCAAGGGTGCAAGGAACTTCTTTATCTTGCTTGCTATCCCTGGTGACTTACTGTGGGTGTATGCTATTTCGTCTTCTGTGCCAATTTGAATTCTCCTAGAGAATTCAGCCGCTGAGTCATAGTACTCTTCTATCTGCTCTGTGTTGTCTGCGATGTCAAAGAATGAATGTTCTCTTATGATGACGTCCTTATACATCGGACTCCATGTGAATTTAAATCCATTCATAGGAAAGATTATGTATGTATTACCAAAGTCACTTGCATGTGATACAGACGCAGTACAAAATATGCTGTTAGAGCGGAGAGCGGTGAACCCTGCGATAGTAAGCAACTCGTCAAACAATTGTTGATCTTTAACTGACGAATCCTTAGGTTTTCGGTTTTCCTTAGGGTGGCCAATAAACACGCTCTTGGTTATGTTCATTCCGCGGAATAACAATTGTTTGTTTGCTACCATTGCAGCAACAGCGTCTGAACAATTAGTCTCTATATATGAAAACAGTTTCAGAACATTGTCGTTCATTGTTTGTAAGCTATCACGATAGATAACATCGTTGTCTCTTTTATCGATGGCTAGGTTCATTTGTTCTCGTAAACTAGCAATCAATTCTTCGTGCGCTGCGATGCTTGCTGCAAGGGCTAATGCTTTTTGCTTGGTCTCTGGGGATGCCTGCAATGACTTTGCGATTGCTGTATAATCAACCTTGATTTTAGTTGGGTCAACATCATAGATTTCACCTGGTGAAATCTTCTTTTTAAAGTCCCAATTTTGGTCTTTTGCTGGCATGTTTGTATCCTGTTGTATTATTTATGTATTATTTTGACAAAAGACTAGGAATTTATCGACATTGGTGTTACAATACATATAAATAAAGTAAGTAAGCAGATAGACTGTTTATATCAATTCAATTGGAGGATTTCCAAATGCAACAGATCACCAGTAATGCCCCATCAGATACTATAGTTGACTACATGGTTTTTATCGGAAGATTCCAACCGTTTCACATTGGCCACAAAGAAGTTATTGATGCTGCGCTGAAGCTTGCGAAGAAGGTTGTGATATTAGTCGGCAGTTCCAATCAACCACGTACAATAAAGAACCCGTTCACGTTCGAAGAACGCAAACATATGATTCTCAGTAACTACGGTGAAACCGATAGACTGATAATTGAACCTCTGCGAGACCAACGATACAACGACCAAGTTTGGGCAGCGTCAGTTCAAACTACAGTAAACGACGCTGTTCTTCGCTCGTTTGGTTGGACAGATAAACCACTTAAAGGCGGCATTATCGGTCATTTGAAAGACGAAACAAGTTATTATCTGAAGTTGTTCCCACAGTGGGAACGGATAGAGCATTTTATAAACGAAGTAGTAAATGCTACTGATATTAGAAAACTGTACTTCGAGTCGAATATCAAGTATATCAGTAATGTGGTTCCGATGTCGGTGTATCATGACCTTGCGCGATTCTCAATAAGCGACGAATTCAAGAATTTGGCAGCGGAACAAGCATTTGTTAATGCGTACAAGAAGGCATGGGATGCAGCACCATATGCTCCGACATTTCTTACGTGCGATGCGGTTGTTGTCCAATCCGGCCATGTGTTGCTTATTAAGAGGAAAGCTGCCCCAGGCAAAGGGTTGTTGGCATTGCCAGGCGGGTTCGTCGGTCAAACAGAACGGATCGAAGATGCGATGATTCGTGAGCTGAGAGAAGAAACTAAAATACGAGTGCCTGGACCGGTGCTCAGAGGTAGTATTAAGGACAAAGCAGTATTTGACCAGCCCGCCCGGAGCCTCAGAGGAAGAACTGTGACAGAAGCATTTTATATTGAACTTCAATCTGGTGAGTTGCCGGTTGTTAAGGGCGGCGACGATGCCGAATCTGCTACTTGGATTCCTCTCTCATCAGTAAGAGAAGAAGATATGTTCGAAGATCATTTTTCAATTATTTCGTATTTCTTGGGAAAGATTTAAAATGAAAAAAATTAACTCAAAACAATTTACGAATGGATTTGTGTCAGTTGTTGAACTTGATGACGGCAAGTTGATCGAAGTTACGTCAACGTGTTTGCCTGGCCAGACTGAGATCAGGGCAACTGGCCGAGACAATAACAAGGTTGACATTAATGCGTTTTCACCTGACAACTGGAAAGAAAAGTGGACGGTCGGTATTTCGACACAATCAGGCTGCCCGGTTAAGTGTAAGTTCTGTGCTGTTAACAGGCTAACTGACAAACAAGGTTGGCGCAACCTAACTACCCTGGAGATGATTGAGCAGGTAATGTATGCTGTTACTGCCGCTCAAGAAATAAACGGAGGACTGGATCCGAATAACAGTGAGATTTTTAGAGTCCTGTTTACCCGAATGGGTGAGCCAAGTTTGAACATCGATAACGTAGTAGACGCAGTGTCTGCTATTAAGACTATGTACCCAAAGGCAAGGATACAGATTTCTACAATCGGGTTGCAGCAATCAGTTGAATTAGTTAATGCGTTAACAGTCCTTGAAGAGGAGTTTGGAACTGATTGGCTTGAGCTCCAGTTTAGTATACACAGTACAGACGACACGTACCGGCAGTGGTTGCAAACAAGATCGGTTATGTCTAACAAAGAAGTAGGCGAAGTAGCAAGTAAGTGGTATAGTAAGTTTAAGAACCGTCCCTGGAAAGCAACATTGAACTTTGCGTTGTCCACAGGAACTCCGTTTGTAGCAAGTGAGTTAGTAAAGGACTTTAACTCAGAGTCGGTTTTTATTAAAGTGTCACCTATCAATGAAAATCCTGTTTCAGAGGAGAATTCGTTGGAAACGTTGTTTAAGTATGAAAATTCAATTTAAAGGAGAAACAAAATGGAAAACGTAAGAAAGATTATTGCTGATATCAAGACTGCTGGATTCGATGGAGCAATTGCGATTGCAACGGATGCCGAGGTTCAAGCTGGTGCTGCATGTGGCCAGATGTGTTTAGTAACAGAAACAATGTCTGCTATTTCGGTTGACAAGCAGGTGGTTTGAGTATATAATTACTTAAATTGGATAGTGCGTACCTGGTACGCACTATAGTAAAATCTTGGTCCAGTCAAGTCAACGGAGATAGACTCCGTTGTTTATATAATAAAGGAGATTTATTATGAACAGTATTAACCCAATTCTGAACACCGATTCATACAAGCCGTCACACTATCTGCAATATCCGCCGGGCACCGAGTACGTGTTTAGCTACATCGAATCCCGTGGTGGTGAGTATCCCCAGACTCTGGTGTTTGGACTCCAGATGTTCTTGAAAGAATACCTGAGTAAGCCGATCACCCAGGCTGATATCGATCAAGCAGAGCAATTTTTGAAAGCACACGGTGAGCCGTTTAACAAAGCTGGTTGGCAACGGCTGCTGGAAAAACACAATGGCTATTTTCCTGTCAGGATCAAAGCAGTGCCCGAAGGAACGGTAGTACCTGTGTTATCGCCGATGGTTACGGTTGAGAACACCGACCCAGAGTTCTACTGGATAACCAGTTACATCGAGACCGCGTTGCTGCGCGCAGTATGGTATCCGACAACTGTAGCAACAGTAAGCTGGTCCATTAAACAAATTATTCGCGAGTACCTGCAGCAAACTGGCGACGAATCTGGCCTGCCGTTTAAATTGCACGATTTTGGCGCTCGCGGCGTTTCTAGTTTTGAGTCAGCGGCAATCGGCGGTGCTGCCCACTTGGTTAACTTTATGGGAAGTGACACGATAAGTGGCATCTTGGCGTTGCAACAGTATTATAACGTAATCGGGATGCCCGCTTTTAGTGTGCCAGCAGCTGAACACAGCTCTATCACTTCCTGGGGGCGCGAAAACGAAGTTAGCGCATATCGAAACATGGTACAGCAGTTTGCAAAGCCTGGCACGTTGTTTGCAGTAGTAAGTGACAGTTACGATATTTTTGCTGCATGTGACATGTGGGGCACCGAACTGAAGCAAGAAGTAATCGATTCAGGGGCAGTATTGATTATTCGTCCTGATAGTGGAGAACCAGCAACAGTAGTTACCGCAGTGGTGCGTCGTCTGGATAAGCACTTTGGATCAGTTGTCAACAGCAAAGGATATAAGGTGCTTAACAATGTTCGCGTTATTCAAGGTGATGGTATCAACGAGAGCAGCATCCGCGGAATATTGCTGAACCTGACCATTGCTGGCTACTCGGCCGACAATGTTGCATTTGGAATGGGCGGAGCATTGCTGCAACACTCCAATCGTGACACGCAGAAATTCGCAATGAAGGCATCGGCAGCCCGGATCAATGGCAAGTGGATTGACGTCTGGAAAGACCCTGTAACTGACTCGGGCAAACGTAGTAAGAAAGGTAGAGTCACGTTGATCGAGAAGAACACTGAGTACCAAACTGTTCGCGAAGAAGACGTTGGGTCGTTTGTGTTGCAGGGATGGACCGAAACTTTGATTCCAGTCTGGGAAAACGGCGTGCTGCTGAAAGACTGGACGTTGGATGAAATCAGGGCAACCGCAAACAAGCAACAGTGATTACAATTACCTATTCGGTAACAATGACGACGAGTAGCAGGGCTGAGATGCTCCGAGATGTTATTATGTATCTATCGAGTAAGCTCAGCCCTGCTAGTTACGATTGCTTATCCGAGAACGGTAAACTAACGCTTTGTTTTGACGAAACAGATATTGTGCATGGTTCGATCCAGACAATCGGCTCAGTCGGTTACGACTGGATGATACGAAACGAGTTGCACGGGATTATTGTAACTGCCCCTTCCGATCACGAGTTATTACTTATGCTCAAGTACCAAAAATAACATGACAGTTACAATTGATCTAAATCGTGTAATAGGACCAAAAAAGTACCAGGTTGCAAAGGACGTTCTCTCACTCCTGAAGACGATAAATCCTCCTTCTTATGACATAGATAGTCATGGTAACCGACTCCTTAATATTAACTACTATTCATTGGTACACAGCGAAGAAAAAGTTAGCAATAAAGGAGGGTCGTTAGAGTGGATATGGTCGATACGTGTAACTCTTAATAAGGTTATCGTAACTGCTCCTCCTGAGTACGAGTTACTACTACTCTTGTTGACTTATTAGCGATGCCGTCATTCCAAAAACCTAACAGTGCAGGACCAGTCCAGAATAGATTCTGGCTTACATTTAACGACTCTATATCTTATTATGTTCCGCCAGAATGGCAAGACGAACTATACTCGTATATTGTGCTTGGTCTTGCCCCTAGTCGGTTTTTTAGAGCGTTATATGCAAACGACCTTATGGCGGCAGTATGTAGTTCTCATGTCATGAATACCTGGGGAGCAATTGTAAAATTTGAGAAATGGTTGCAGCATAGCGCCCCGAAGCAATGTTATGGTTCAGAAGAGAACGTACAAAACTGGTTAGCAATGTCACCCGAGCAGCGGACACAAATCTGCATTAACGTAAACCTACTTGCAACAGACGAAGAAATCTTATGGGAAGTACTTAACACGGTGATCGACAATGCAAACGAGATGGCATAGTTTTATAGAAAGCTGGGCAAATGTTGTTGCTGGTATAATCATCTCATATGTTGCTAACTTGTTTATTTTTCCGTTCCTTGGCTATGAAATATCAACGGAACAGAATATAAAGTTAGTCGCAATATACACAGTAATTTCGTTGGTTAGAAGTTATGTATTGCGTCGTCTTTTCAATAAGTGGCACGTTAAAACTCAACTCAACAAGAAAGGGTAACGCATGGCTGAGACAGACGATATGCAAGTAATGATTGAGCTTGCAGCGTTCGACAAACTGATTGATCGAGCGTACCCTACCATAAGCGACGAAGGGAAGGCCTGGTTTCGTCGAGCAATCAAAGACAATCATCGGATGTGTTCGCATTTGTTTGAGATGGCAGTTACGGAAGTCGGTGGCATTGCTCATGATCCTACGTTTGGAAAAGATCACATTGACGGCAGCGATTGTAAATTTTCCACAGTTCGACTGAAGAGTCATGGAAAAACATACGCAGCGAGAGTAGGGGACTTTCATAATAAAAAAGGCTTTCTTCGAGTGTACGTATTCGAACGTATTCAAAATGCCGAGTACTTTTTTCGTATTCCATATAACGCCTATAGTGGATACACTCATATCGAAATACCGTTTTACAAAGACACCGGATTTCCAAAGAGACGCAACAAATGGTGGAAGGACTTTGAAGTTCAGACGTTCGATGAGCTATGTGCAGTCGATACGTCGTTTGTTGTAACCACACCCCGCCCTGTTCCGTACATGAACGCTAACTTTGTAGCAGATAAGCAGAGAATGTTAGTTGGAGCAGAAATACAATTTGCTCAACTTTTTACTCAAGTATAACCAACAAAGAAGGTTACTGTTAAGCGGTTGACTTTTGGTTAAAGAGTGTATAATGTCTACATTGAATAACAGGCCTAATATTATATGTCTCCTGACCAGTTTTTAACGTTGCTTAAATCGACAGTCACAACAGACGATAGCGGGACCAGGTCCTGGCGGATCAACGGCAAACGACACAGAGAAGACGGTCCCGCTGTTATATACGCAGACGGCAGACAAGAGTGGTATATCAACGGCGCCCTGCACAGAGAAGATGGCCCTGCAGTGGTCCACGCAAATGGATCCACACTGTGGTTTGTTAATGGCGAACGGCACAGAGAAGATGGTCCCGCTGTTATATACGCAGATGGAACCAAAGAGTGGTGGATTAACGGCAAGCGTCACAGAGAAGATGGTCCCGCTGTGATACACGCAGATGGAACCAAAGAGTGGTATATCAACGGCATATACCAGCAGTTATTAACGACGTTATCCAACTAAAACACCAATTACCACCAATATGTATATTTTCTTATATCGTGTGAGTAAACAACGACTTACACATGACTTATTTTGGTTGACTTTTTGGTTAAAGAGTGTATAATGTCTACATTGAATAACAAAACGGAGAACGAAATGGCGTATGTATCCCCCGAACTTAAAGCAAAACTTGCTCCGACGATCAAAGCAATTCTGAAGAAATATAACGTCAAAGGGTCGATTGCAGTGCGTAATCACTCGACGTTGGTCCTTAATGTAAAGTCTGCACCAATCGACTTCATTGCAGATTTTAACGAAACAGCAAAACAACGGTACGCCAGTGGTGATCGAAGAGAAGCAATCGGGCACATCCAAGTCAATGAATATCATTACAAACAGCACTTCAGCGGTAAAGCAAAACAGTTCTTAACCGAAGTTATTACTGCGATGAACGATGGTAATTTTGACCACAGCGATTCACAATCAGATTACTTCTGCGTTGGTTGGTATGTTAACGTGAACATCGGCAAATGGGACAAGAACTTTGTGGTTGAGTAAAGCATGAACCCCAGGGTTATCCCATCGAGTACTACAAATAGTCACGGAACAACCCGATGGTATTTCAATGGGCAACTGCACAGGGATGATGGCCCCGCTGTTATATACGCAGATGGACACAAAGAGTGGCATATCAACGGCAAGTTGCACAGAGAAGATGGCCCCGCTGTTATACGCGCAGATGGAACCAAATATTGGTATATCAACGACGAATGCCACAGAGAAGACGGCCCCGCTGTTGAATACACAGATGGATCCAAAGAGTGGTGGATCAACGGGCGACAGCACAGAGAAGATGGCCCCGCTGTTGAATACACAGATGGAACCAAATGTTGGTATATCAACAACAAACGCCACAGAGAAGATGGCCCCGCTGTAATACGCGCAGATGGAACCAAATGTTGGTATATCAACAACAAACGCCACAGAGAAGACGGCCCCGCTGTTGAATACACAGATGGAACCAAAATTTGGTATATCGACGGGACCGCTAACGACGGCCCGTTCCGGTGTTATTTAGCTCGTTCTAACTAAATTAAATGCAATAATCAACTAGTTACAACGGGTATATTTCGGTTGACTTTTTGGTTAAAGAGTGTATAATGTCTACATTGAATAACAAAACGGAGACAAAGAGATGGCACAGCATATAAAGATATTTAATGGTAGCTATCGTAACCAAGACGTCGTGGATCACGTGTTTCCGCTTATTGCACACTACAAAGAAGGTGCAAATGGTGGGTTCGTAACGGTAGATGGCTCGTCTTTGTTCGGACCAGATAAGAACAAGATACGTATTAAGGTAGCGAATACAAAGTCATACGAATTCATCGACGGAGCCAACGAGAGTGAGATTCCCTGTCATGTTGTAGCGGCACCAGCCGTAACTGAAACAGATGAAGAAGCAATGGCGCGTATTGCAAACCGATTCGAGATTCTCAAAGACATGACAACCGCAGCAATCGCAGGCGACGTGCGAGCAATGATTGTCACAGGCCCACCGGGCGTCGGCAAGAGCTTTGGGGTTGAAACTGAAATTGAGAAGTCTGCAACATTTGACACCATAAGTGGCCGTTCTGAGAAGTGTACAATCATTAAAGGTGCCGCGTCAGCAATCGGTTTGTATTGCCTGTTATATAAGTATCGCAGCGAAGGTTCGGTTATTGCGTTTGACGATTGCGACACAATTCTGTGGGACGAGGTTTCATTGAACTTGCTTAAAGGCGCGCTGGACAGCGGCAAGAAGCGCCGCATTTCCTGGATAAGCGACAGCCGTATGCTGCGTCAAGAGGATGTTCCGTCGTCCTTTGACTTCAAAGGAAGTATCATTTTTATCACCAACCTCAAGTTTGATCAGATTCGCAGCAAGAAACTTGCGGATCATCTTGCTGCTCTGCAATCCCGTTGCCATTATCTGGACCTTACTATCGATACAACTCGTGATAAACTGTTGCGTATTCGTCAAATTGCAACTGGCGGAGAACTGTTCTCAGATTACGACTTCACTGAAGAGCAAGTAGAAGAAGTGTTGCAATTCATCGAAAAGAACCAGAAGCGTATGAGAGAAATTTCGCTTCGTCAAGCACTTAAAATTGCCGACTTGGTAAAGAGCTTCCCACATCGTTGGGTTGAACTGGCAGAAACTACATGCATGAGGGTTGCCTAATATGATAACTGATGCCGAAATAAACCGAGTTCTGGTTAAAGTGTGCAAGCTGACCCGTTTAATAGAGCAGACAGATATTGTAATCGACGGCCTGCTGATGCCGATTGTTACCGAAGTGGCAGCGACAGAAGACGTCGAACAGAGTATGGCTCTTGTTAACAAATTACCAACTGGGTTCCATCGATCCGAGTTACGCACCCTAGCAAACGTGTTGCAGGCTAAAAATGAGACACAATAATCTGAATATGCTGCGACCCGACATGCGGTACGAGCACTCGGTGGTATTGCCGTGGATCCCTGGAAGTAAAGATCCGCGTAAGGCTTGGCTATACCAGAGTGCCACTGGGCGGTTCTCCTCAGAGCTTGTTTGCGGTGACCAGCAAACTAATGTGTATGTACCCATATGTAACCCTGGGTCGCAAGGTTACATATCAGCGTATTTCCATGCGTATTATTTCGATTCTAAAGATGACATGTTGATGTTTGTATTGCGGTTCGGCAATACAGCAACGGCAAGCGAGTAAACACAATACACGAAGTGTGATACCAGACTGGGCGAGTTGCCCAGCTTTCTCTTGACTAAATATTACAAAGGAATAAACATGAAAATTGCTGTAATAGGATTACCACGCACTGGAACCACAAAGCTATGCTCAACCCTGGCCTCTATGTTTGCAGTTCAGAATCTAAACGAAATTCTGAAGTCAGGACAACCACGCCAGTTAGGTATAAACAGAATAGATGCATTACATTATACCTCGTCTTTTGTGGTTAAGTTTCTTTCTAGTCTTCAGTCAGTGCATCGTATTCCAGCAAATGTAATCAAATGGCAGCAACTAGACTTGGTTGTGTTTACTGCACGTGACCCACTTGATGCCGCTGTTAGTCATGCTGTTGGCAAGGTTACAAAACAATGGATCAATACTCCGACTTCAAACTGGAAGATAGAACCAGTTGAAGCAAATATATTAACGCTTCGTACTTGGATAGAAAACGAATATGTTCCGTTGATATCATTCCAAAATATTATATCAGAGTTACATCAAAAGCCAATCCCAACGTTTACATATGACGAGATATGCAACGATGCAATCTTACATTCCAAGATCGAAGCATTGGGATTTCCAGTTGTAAATCACTCACCGGTAATCGGAACCATTCCAACAGAAAAGAACTACAAGGAGCTTTGCATTAACTACGACGAGGTTAAAGATACGTTGAAGCAGTTTGGTATAGTATAATTTGAGCTTTTGTTCCAGTGGTTGTATTATACTTGTATAATGAAAACGTTCCTGTACTTAGAAGATTACTTATTCTGGATAGCAGGTGTAATTAACCACAACGAAGAAGTAGTGATAATTACAGACCTTGCTAGAATCGTCGACAGGTGCAATATCGCACTAGCAAGGTACGATGAGGAATTTATTTTTTCGGTAGTAGAGCAACTAGGTAAGAAAATAGGATTAACAGATAAACAGTTCGCATTGGCCGAAAAAGTTGTCACTAAGTATCAACGACAGTTGCGTGCCCATTTTATAGATCTTCCTGAATCATTCAATAGTTCCCTCGGAATTAGAAAAATAGACAGAACTAGTCGAGTGTACATGGTCGACGATGAGACCATAAACGTTCGTTTTCCGTATAACGCAGACATGATCGCTGAGTTCAGAGAAGCAAGCAAGTCAAATATCGGGACTGTAAAATGGAACAGTCCTGGGTGTGTTTGGCAATTGTCTTTAACTGAAGACAACGTAAGTTGGATAGTTGCGTATGCTGCATTACACAATTTTGATGTAGACGAAGAGGTGCTGCACTTGTTTGAGAGAATTGCCGAAGTAGAGCGCGTTCCGTTTCGTATCGAGTTAGTTAGAATCGATGGCCAGTATATGGTTACGAATGCAGCCGCATCGTTGGAAGAGTATATTGCCCCGTTTAAAACCAACAAAGCCGCGTTACTGGCGCACAGTGGCTTATTGGCATATAGTATATCAGAAGAACTATTAACTGAGGTTCAAACGGAGAAAGGAGCAGTGGCAGCTGACTATCTTCGTTTTTGCACGAATCGGCGATATCACATGCATTACCCTTCTTCATCTAATCTGACTATCATCGACATTATCACCTGGGCCAAAGATGCTAATCGATTACCAGTGGTTGTGTATAACGTTAATGCAACAGCAACAGATCATGTGATGTTAGCATTAACCAGTAAGTTTGACAGTGTGTGTACTGTTTTGTCTAAGAAAGATTTGATTTCTCCGGCAGATGTGTACTATACTAATATTGCTGTCGACGTAAAGCCAACAGTCTGCATTTCGTACCAATCTATGTTGTTTGGAACAAAAAGAACATGGATTAATTCGTTTGAGCAAGTAATATATACCCATGATGAGATTTCTAAAAACAATACAATATGAATGAAGCTATAATCGAAGTACAATCTGAAACCAGTTGCAGAATATCAGGACTTGATGCAGACACTCGGCGACGATTGTCTAAGCAGTTTAGTTACGAGATTCCTGGTGCTAGACACATGCCGGCTGTTCGGTTAGGACGATGGGACGGGAAAGTAACCTTTTTTAGTCTAGCGGGTCAAACATATATTAACTTGTTACCCGAGATACTGCCGGTATTAGAAGAAGAGAAGTACACTATCTCGATTGATGACCAACGAGCGTATAACGTGAACTCTTTTAACTTTGTTGAGATAACAGAGAATAGTTATAATCATATTATGTGGCCCGTTGGGCACTCGCTGGCTGGTCAGCCGATTGTACTCAGAGATTACCAAGTAACTGCAATCAATGGGTTCTTTAGAAACCCGCAATCGTTAGGAAAACTTCCAACGGGAAGTGGGAAGACAATAATTACTGCGGCCCTTAGTCATGCGTGTGAAGCATACGGGAGAACGATAGTTATTGTTCCGAATAAGACATTGGTGAATCAAACTGAGGCTGATTATATTGTACTTGGTCTTGATGTTGGCGTGTACTTTGGCGATAGGAAAGAACAAAATAAAACTCATACTATTTGTACCTGGCAGAGTTTAAATAATATGATGAAGAATACAAAGAGTGGTGAAGCAGAGGTAACAATCGATGAGTTCATCGAGGGCGTTTGCTGTGTTATCTGTGACGAGTGTCATGGTGTAAAAGCTGACGCACTGAAAACAATACTAACTGGTCCGATGGGCCATGTGCAACTTCGTTGGGGAATGACCGGAACTATCCCTAAGGAAGAGTTTGAGTTCCGGTCATTGCAAATTGCATTTGGCGAGATTGTCAATTCGATGCAAGCATCAGATTTACAGGATGCTGGTGTGCTGGCAAATTGTCATATACATATTAAACAGCTTGTTGACCATGTCGAGTTCAAGGAGTATCAGTCTGAGTTGAGTTATTTGTTATCTAACACTGATCGTCTTGCTCAACTTGCTAAGATGATATCCGACATTACTAAGACTGGTAATACGTTAGTGTTAGTTGATCGGGTTGCAGCAGGAAAGGCGTTGGCCGCGCTCACAGAAGGGACGTTTATCAGTGGAGCAACTAAAGAGGTTGACAGAAAAGAGCAGTACGACGACGTTGCAACGTCAGATAACAAGGCATTGATCGCTACGTATGGAGTAGCATCAACGGGTATTAACGTACCGAAATTACATAACGTAGTTCTCATTGAGCCAGGGAAGTCGTTTGTTAGAGTAATACAATCGATTGGCCGAGGCTTACGTCTATCTTCTAACAAAAAGGAAGTTAATATTTGGGATATTACGTCGACATGTAAATTTGCAAAGAGACACCTGACTAAAAGAAAAAGTTACTACACTGAAGCAAAATATCCATTTTCGGTTGAAAAAGTTAATTGGAAAGGTAGTTGATAAATAAGTTTATGTAATATGTTAGGACATAATGAGAAAACTTAACACTGAAGAATTTTTACAAAACTTATTTACCCGATACCCGGATAACCTGGGATTAGATTTGACTAAGTTTGAATATGTAACAGCTAGAACCAAATCTATTGTTAGATGCATTAAACATGATTTTGAGTTTTTGAATACAGCAAACAATATGATGCAAGGAATTAAACGATGTCATCAATGTAAATCTGATAATATATCAGAACTGAATGGATATACCATAACCGATTTTCTTAATAAGTCTCAGCAAAAACACGGAGATTATTATGATTATTCAAAGAGTATTTGGGTAGATTCGCGAACCCCAATATCTATTATTTGTAAGGTTCACGGTGAGTTTTCTCAAAATCCACAAAGTCATTGGAACGGGTATGGTTGCCCACATTGTGGATATAAAACATTACGAAAATCATTATCAACTTTTATGCAAGAAGCAGCAGATATACACTATGATAGATACACATACGAGAATACTGTTTATAAAAACAATTATACCCCTGTTACGATTACCTGTAAAAAGCACGGACCATTCTCAATGTCGCCAGTGGCTCATCTTTTTAACCAGAGGGGATGCCCAACATGTTACCCAGGTAATAGGTCCTGGCCTGAAATAAATTGGTTAGATGAATTAAGTGTTCCGCAAGATTGCAGACAAAAACGGATTAGAATAAACGGTAAATCATTTCTAGTAGATGCTAACGTAGAAAATACAGTTTATGAGTTTTGGGGAGATTTTTGGCATGGTAATCCAGTAAAATTTTCACCGTCGGATAAGAATACTAAGTGTAATAAAACATTTGGTGAGTTATATGAACGCACAATGAATAAAAGATCGATGATTCAGAACGCAGGGTACACACTGATTGAGATCTGGGAATACGATTATCGAAATAAGCAAAAAGTAACAAAATTTAAAGGAGAATAACATTAGACTTTTGACCTTGGACCCCAACAGATCCTTTGATATGAGTGAGATTCCAGAGGAAGCCGACGATCTCCGCTTCTGTGTATTGGATAACTCTAATCCGAAGGACCCAGATTATTTTTACATTCCTCTTATATTCTTAGAGAGTTTTAATAGTCCGGCATTAGTACTAAGTATCGGTGGCCGCGTTATTAAGATGCCAGTGGATTGGCAAATATTAATCGGTGAACCAGAGTTCGGGGACCTAGAGGTAGTTCCGTTGACCGGTGTGAATGACAGAGGTTTTAAAGCATTCGCGATTAACCCTATTGCGAGCTTCAAACCAGAGTTCTTTACAGTGGAGGTGATTGACATTTACCAGGATGTTAAATGGTATTTTCCTAAGTTGCGCTCTGGTCAAATGTTGGCAGTTCCGCTCGACGAGAATGTAGATGAACCGTTGTGTGTGTTCTTTGTCAAAGATATTTCAAGAGCGTCAGAAATCGTAAACTACTCACTCGCCTGGTAAGAAATTATGTCAAATTCGCAACCAGTGTCAACCGACCCGTTGTGGGATCTATACGAGGCGGACCTAAATGCAGCCAAGACAACACTGCATGATAATCTCAAAAAGGCCGCATTGTGGGGGAACATTCATCGAGCAGCAGAAACAAACCCGACGATTAAAGATGCACTTGACAGATGCGTTGTATTGTATATACTAAGTCGCAAAGGAGATAAACATGGCATTTGATATAAAACGAGAAATGGCTGCGTTTGACACTAAGAATCGAGATTTCTTTAAGAACCTAACCGACGACGAACGGAAAAACTTCAGCAACTTTATGATGATTAGGTGGGGCGCAACCGTTGACAGTAACGAAGAGCTCCAACGATATTATCTGCGTTCTGTAAACGAACGGCTAAACACCCATTTCTTTGATATCAGCGGTAAAGACCACGCACAGTTACATTGGTTACTAGCAACAACTGTTAGCCCTGGGGTTGGCAAACTGTACCACCCCTGGGTGGGGTTTAAAAAGAAAACTGGAACATCAAACGGGTTTAGACGATTGTTAGAAACTCATTTTCCGTCGGCCAGCAATTCTGAGATTGATCTATTGCTTAAGATAAACGATAGTACAGATATAAAGCAGTTTGCAAAAGACCTTGGAATGTCACCGGCTCAGATTAAAAAAGAATTAAAATGCTAATGTACTTCTCTACATAACAAATGGTTACTTGTAAATACTGTAGTAAGCAGTTCCGCGCAGAGAAGACACTGGCAACACATCTATGCGAACCCAAACGGCGTTGGCAGCAGGAAAACGAAACTGGGGTTAGGTTTGGATTACATGCGTTCTTAAAGTTCTTCGACATGACACAAGGATCCAGCAAAGGTAAGACATATGCAGATTTCGTTGAGAGTCCGTACTATTCTGCGTTCGTTAAGTTCGGGCAGTACATTGTTGCTATCCAAGCAGTTAATCCGGCGTCATTTATAAGTTGGATAATATCCAGTAATAAAAAACTGGATCTATGGACAAAAGATTCGTACTATGACGAATATTTGTTACAGTACCTTCGTACAGAAAACCCGCAGGATGCATTAGAACGTGCATTGAAAGAAATGGAAGCCTGGTCGGCAGTAAACAACAGCAGCTTTAATCACTTCTTTATGTTCGGAAATGCAAATGCAATCTGCCGATTAATCAATAACGGTAGAATTAGTCCCTGGGTACTATACAACTGCTCCACCGGCATTGAATTTCTTGAGAAGTTAAATCAAGATCAACTGAAGATTGTATACACGATAATTGATCCCAGTTACTGGAATAAACGGCTGTCTTCACATGTAGAGGATACCAATTGGGTTAAAGGGGTGTTAAATGCTGCTGGGTTGTAGTTCGGGTAAGTTAAGTGGTAATGAGTTTCTGTCTCAACAAGAAGTAGATAGCCTACTGCGCGGATTTGGTGACGACGTACCAGCTGATCCGAAGATGACGTTGTTAGATTCGTGGGAAATGAACGGAGAAACGTACTTCTATATTAGACTGGCGCTGGCAGAGATCAACGAGCTTGCGACACTATTAACTGAAGCAGAGTATACGGTTACTACTGCGTCGTACCGGTCATACAATTTTGTCGTAATTCCGAAATCAACATATGTACTACTAACTCTTAAGTGGGGGTGAAATGAAATGTCAATTTGACATAGATATCGATTTTGCTGATCGTAATACTGCGTTGGTATTAATACCACATGTCCCAGCCAGTATTAAGACCAGTAACAAGACAGCAAAGCATAACTCGGGTATATACGTTACTCCGATTCCGACCAATTCGATAACCGGAAATGCTGCGATCGATTATAAGCAAGCAGAAGATAGAGGGTATTTTAAGTTTGACTTCTTAAACGTAACATTGTACCAACAAGTAAAATCTGAACAGCATCTGATTGATCTTATGAACACTGAACCAAATTGGGCACTGTTATATGACAAAGAGTTCTGTAAGAAAGTGATACATGTCGGAAATCATTATAACACGTTAATTCGGATGCCCGAACCAGTTGACAGTATTGTGCGACTTGCCATGTTCTTGGCTGTTATACGCCCAGGGAAGAAACACCTAATAGGGAAACCGTGGAAAGAAGTCGAAAAAACCGTGTGGAGTAAACCGAGCGACGGGTCGTTTGCATTTAAGATGTCTCACTCAGTGGGATACTCGCATTTAGTTGTAGTCCATATGAACTTGCTGACTCAATCAGTAATAACGTAAATACATGTATGACAGTTGATATATGCGAACATTGCGGCGCAAAGGCAAGAATAAACAACAACGGAAAAATCGGTAGATTTTGTTCCAGGAAATGTGCATCAAGATTTAGTTGCTTAATCAGGAAAGCTACTAACTTACAAAAATACGGAGTAGACAACCCGGCAAAGGCCACATCGGTGTTGCTGAAACGCGTAGAAACTTGCTTATCTCGTTACGGTGTTCATCATGTGTTACAGAACAAAGAAGTTCGACAGAAGGCTGCCGAAACCAACTTAAAGAAGTACGGTAATGAACATGCTTGTAGATCGCACGAAATTCAACAAAAAATAAAAAGAAAATGGGAGAAGTATGAGGGCGGCCATCCCTGGGCAGATCCGACTGTGCGGTTAACACGTGAAGACACCTTACTGGCGCGATACGGAGTCAAACATCCTATCTTGTACGAACCTATACGAGCGCAAATTGAACAAACATGCTTCTCTGTTTTCGGAAACATAAATGCTGCAAAATCAGATATAATTAAGGAGAAGATCTCGGCTACGAACCTTACTCCTGCGGTACAACTCAAAACAAAACAAACGAACCTGTCTAGATACGGAGTCGAACACAGTAACCAACAGCAGATTAAAGAACAAATGGTATTCTTACTTGATGCCGAATGGATGAAGGATTCGGTCTGTCGATTGGGGTACGTCGGTGTTGCTTCTTTGTTGCAAGTATCGATCGACACTGTTAGAAAGTACGCATCTATACATAACATATCGTCTCCATCAAAGTCAGCATTTGAATTGGCAGTGGTCGATTTCATTGCGCGTAATTATTCGGGTGAGATAAAAGTAAATCAGCGAATGCTCGATAATAAAGAAGTTGACATTTTTATTCCAGATCTTAATCTAGCAATTGAATGCAATGGATCATATTGGCACTCAGAGTTAAACGGTCGTTCTCGCGAGTATCACCTAACCAAAACAAAGAACGCAAACAAGTTAGGAATCCATTTAGTCCATATATGGGAGCATGATTGGGCTGATAAGCAACATATAATTAGATCTCGGCTAAAGTCGTTTCTAAAGAAGAACGTGACTATTCCAGCGAGGAAATGCAAAATAATAGTGGTCGATCCAGAACAGTCTACGACCTTTTTGACTGATAACCATATTCAAGGTAATTGTTCAGCATCTATTAGAATCGGGTTGTCTTATAACAATGAGATAGTTAGTCTAATGACTTTTAGTAAAAGTAGATTTACTACTAATGCAGAGTTCGAGTTACTTAGATTTGCGAATATGCTAGATCATACTGTTGTTGGTGCAGCTTCGCGGTTATTTTTGCACTTTATTAAGACATACTCGCCGCGTTCTGTTATATCTTATTCAGATAAAGCATTTAATAAAGGAACGGTATATAAAACGTTAGGCTTTGCGAAATCGCACGAATCTACACCTGCTTACCAATACACACGAGATTATAAATTATTTGAGAACCGAATAAAATATCAAAAACATAAATTAAAGAATATCTTATCAAATTTTGATGACGCTCTCAGTGAGTGGGATAATATGAAACTTAATGGATATGATCGAATTTGGGACTGTGGCACCGACGTGTGGTTATGGCACTCGCCTAACTAATGTGATACTCTTTTTCTTAGATCTTTTTTGGGCAAGTTCTTTTAGGTTTAAATGTGGCCCGAACATTACTTGTACATCTTTTGCATTGAACGTCTTTAAGATACATTTAAACACGGTCCAGTCTGATCGAAGAAAGATGTTTATAGGAACCAGTCTATTGCTCTCGAACCACCATTGTTCACCTAACTCTAAGAATCGATCCTTTTGTTCAGCGTTACATAGCATCCCATAGTCGTATATCGTAGCAATAGTATCGTCGATATTCTGTATAATACCGATGTACTCATTACCGCCATATATTATATAACTAAGGAACGGATACTCGGCTCGAATTTTTTGTTGTTTTGGATCGATCATCGGGTCATAAAGATGGTTGGCATACCTTGTTATCAATTTATTTATACAAACCATCTGGTTGAGTTGAAAAAGTTGCAATAACATTGTAAACACTATATAATGCTATATGCACAACATTATATCTGACTTTACCAAACAACTGTGGAGATCGAATCGGCGAACGAAAGAAAAACCCGACGGCTGGATCTCAGGAAACGCCGTCTGTTGTCAGCATAGAGGTGAACGAGCTGACACAAAAGGTAGGGGTGGGCTGATAATTAACCAGACTGGTGTTGCGACGTACTCGTGCTTTAATTGTTCGTTTAAAGCGTCATTTCAGCCTGGGTATCACCTCAGCTTTAAGTTTAGAAAACTTCTACAATGGATGGGTGCATCTGACGTAGATATAAACCGACTTGTGCTAGAGGCATTGCGACTTAAAGAGTACATTGGGGAAACACAACCCGAGTTAGTTGTAAAAGAAAAAGTATGCTTTGTTCCTGTTGCATTACCGCCTGGTGCGAAGACATTTAATGAAATATTGCAAGCAAACACTGATGAGGTATTACCGATCGACTTTGTTGCTGGTGTTAAATACGTACATAACAGAAACATAGACCTCGGGGTATACACCTTTTATTGGGCACCTTCGCGTCGTAACAATATGCTTCACAGAGTTATCGTTCCTTATTATTGGGAGAACCAATTAGTAGGATATACTGCTCGGGCAGTTGATGATACTATTACACCGAAGTACTTCAACCAAGTTGATTCACATTTTGTGTTCAATGTTACTGCACAGACCAAAGAACGGAAATTTGTTATAGTATGTGAGGGTGTGTTTGACGCAATGTCAATTGACGGAGTTGCAGTAATGCATAATACGTTGTCTGAACAGCAAGTAGATATAATCGATGCCCTGGGAAAAGAAGTAATTGTGGTTCCTGACAACGACGACGGGCCTGGAGCAACACTGATACAACATGCAATCGATTGCCAATGGGCTGTGAGCTTCCCAATTTGGTTCGACGACCCTGATTGTAAAGACGTAAACGACGCAGTGTGTAAGTATGGTAAACTATTTGTGTTGAAGTCGATAATCGAAGGAAAAGAAGTGTCTAAACTAAGAATAGAAATTAAGAAGAAAAGGTTATACAAACAATGACAAATTACACAACAGATGTACAGCGGATATTCATCGAGTTTATGCTATCCGATGCAGTTAGTTATGCACGAGTTCAAAATATCTTTAATCCTGACAACTTCGATAAGTCATTAAAACATGCTGCTAGGTTTGTTAAAGAGTATGCAGAGAAGTACAAGTGTTTACCGACGGTCGACCAATGCAATGCATCAGAAGGTACGCACCTAAAAATAATAGCCGATATACACGAACAGTATACCGATTGGTTCTTAACCGAGTTCGAACAGTTCACGAAGCGGCAAGAACTCGAGCGAGCAATCTTGTTAGCTGCTGACATGCTGGAGAAAGGCGAATATGACCCAGTGGAAAAACTAATCAAAGATGCAGTGCAGATTAGCTTAACTCGAGATTTAGGGTTAGATTACTTTGAAAGTCCTAAGCTTCGTTTACAGCAGATTAGACTTAATAACGGAGACATGTCAACTGGCATGCCTGATCTCGACAAGAAACTATTCGGCGGATGGTCCCGCGGAACTTTGAATATTGTTGCTGGTCAGTCTGGGTCAGGTAAGAGCCTTTTTTTACAGAACTGGTCGGTTAATTTAATCACTCAGTCGTTCAATGGCGTATATATTACACTGGAACTAAGTGAAGAACTATGTTCGCTGCGGTTAGATGCCATGGTAACAGGAGTTAGTACTAGAGATGTATTTAAGAACTTAGACGACACCGAGTTACGGATTAAGTCGTTCGGTAGAAAAGCAGGCGGATTACAAGTTAAATATTTGCCGGCGCAGAGTACAGCAAATGATGTGCGAGCATACTTACGTGAGTTGGAAATTTCCCAGCAACGGAAACTTGACTTTGTTTGTGTTGATTACCTGGATCTTTTGATGCCAGTGTCTGTTAAAGTTAGCCCGTCGGATCTGTACGTCAAGGACAAATATGTAGCAGAAGAATTACGAAATCTGGCAAAAGAGTTTAACGTCGTAATGCTAACAGCGTCACAGTTAAATAGGTCGAGTGTAGACGAAGTAGAGTTTAATCATTCACATATAAGTGGCGGCATCAGCAAAATTAATACAGCAGACAACGTGTTTGGTATCTTTACTTCTAGGGCAATGAGAGAGCGTGGGCGATACCAGCTACAGTTGTTAAAAACCAGGTCGAGCTCTGGTGTAGGCCAGCACGTTGATCTTGAGTTTAACGTAGAGAGTTTGCGTATCACCGGAGTAACAGACGAATCACCGTTGGGCGGAATATCGCCTAACGCTATCAGTAACCAAATAAAACCCAGGTCCACAGTAACAGAAGTTGTTGATAAGGGAACTGGCGAGGTTAGTTCTGTGACTGCAATCGATCCAGGGATTCCAAGACAAGCGCAAGAAACCAGTCTTAAAGATATGTTAAATAGTATCAAGCGGAATCAGTAACATGTTATTCTATATTGGAATAAATATATAAACTTGGATCTCACATGATTAGAAAATCTCGATCAATTCTTGACGAATTAGATGCACAAATACATCACAAAGACCGTGAAAATGTAATAGAGGCGCGAGCGACACACGTGATACAGAGTGCTATTAATTTGATCACCTTATTAAAGGAGAATTATTCTCCTGAGGAGGCATCAGAGTTAGAACGCAGGTTAATCAATAGTATAAAAGGGCAAGATGCTGCTAAGTTTAGCCGAGGGTTACATCGAATCAAAGAAGGTAGATATGAAAGCTAAAGAATTTGTCGTAGAGTACAACCAAGCAAAGACTGCACAGGTATTTGGTAATAAGCTGTTGACGGCGTTGGCATTAGATCGGAGCACCTACCTTCCAGGTGCGTTAGCCACTAGCCGAGCATACTTAAAACAAAAAGAAAAGATCGAAACTACCTTAACTGATTCAAGTAAGCAACAAATTATCAGCGACGTATTAAGTGCATTAGAAGGAGCTGATCCAACCCCAAACAAACAGTACACTCGGTGGTTAGCTAACGTATATGCAAATGAAAAGAGACACCTAGAGGACATACTAAGCAAGTGTACCGACTGGTTAAAGACATACCAGCTATTAAAACTACATAGAATATTGCCACCTAACCTGACTGATATTAATAGACTATCATTTGATCAGCTGTACGATGTTAAAGAACAATACATTGATGTATTATTAGATAAGATGGATGCGGTTGAACAAGCTACTATGTCTAAGGGCAACGCTCATGAAGTACTAAACAACGACCAAGTTCGTGTTATTGTGCCTGAGGACATGGATGCAGCAATATACTACGGGCAAGGTACTAAGTGGTGTACCGCTGCTAAAAATAATAACATGTTCGATCGGTACAATGCAGACGGTTCTATGTACATTCTGCTACCTAAGAGTCCTAGGCACGATGGTGAGAAATACCAACTGCACTTCGGCGTTGGTCAATTTATGGACGAGAGTGACCAGTCAGTTGACTGCCAGGTACTCTTGAGTAGCAGATTTGGTAACCTAATTCCGCTGTTTAAACAAGTGGAACCACAGATCAGTCAGCTCGTTGCGTTTGCTGACGACAACGTTCTCGAGCCTATTTTGGCTAAAATTAAAGAGTATGCGATGGATTTTATAAATGACTGCTTGTCTGAGCTCGAACAAGGGGATGATTACTATTACACCTGGCTCAAAGATAACGGGTATGTTGATGAAGAAGGCGATCCAGATTTCTACGCCGATGGTGCAAGTTACTTAGAATATAACACAGAAGCCGACGAAGACTATCGATCGATGATAGCCTCAGTTAGCATTTCGCCCAGTGACTTAAGAGAGAATACACATGAGTTTGTTAACGCAAATGAGTTTATGCCAACGATTGATCAACTCGACCAAGTAGTATCTTACATATGTCATGACCGCGATAACCACAGATTAGCAAGGTGGGTTGATGATAACATCGTTGTATCGGAGGCCGGCAAGGTGTCTCGAAGAAAGCAGAGGTAGTAACAGTGAAAGCCAGTGAATTCTTAACTGAAAAACCAATTGCCCCAGTTGCGACAGATCGACGAGATCTGTATCAACAGGCATGGCGTAACGAATTTGTTAGGCCAGGTGAGCTACGAGTTGACGTTGACGACGAATATGACGCAAACGGAGAACCGTTTGGTGATAACACCGGAATTAAGAAGCTTGGCACCGGTGCAGAAGCAACTGTTGTTAAACACAAAGACGAAAACGCTGTAGTTAAAATCTTTGGGACAACTCAGCAAATTAAACACAATGCTCATCTCCAATATCTGCTGGCTACTAAAAAATATGCAGCAGGAAATCCGTATTTGCCGAGAGTATTATCTATCCAAGAGTTGCCACACCCGTCTGATGAGCATCCTGATATTAAAGGTTATGCAATTAGAATCGAACGGCTATGGCACTTAGCTGAAGTACCAGATGATGCACGGATGGATATGTTACATAAGATATATGGTGACAAGGTTGATCCGGACACCAAGGTAAATTTCCCATCGGATTTTGCTACGGCAGTCCGAGCTGGTGTACTAAACAAAATGCCAATTATTGACCCTTATTTTAAACAAGCAGCAAACATAATCATCGGTGTATATAACAAAATTAACACACAACAAAGTTTCACTGACGTATTTGATTTGCATAGCAACAATATGATGTTCCGCCGCACTCAATTTGGTTGGCAGTTAGTAATATCCGACCCGCTGTATAACGGCGAGGAATTTAGTGATTAATAATCTAGTAAACAAGAAAAGGAAAAACTAACATGAGAGTGACAGAGATAATAAAAGAAGATACCACTGACATTACACCTGCCGTTGTTATGCAATGTTGGCTAAAAGTATTCCCGAATAGTGATGCAACGACTAACAAACAATATGGTAACAATCATATTGTTCGCCTGTTTTTAACAAAAGATGCAAACGAATGCTCTAATAGAATTCGAGATAACGATCCATTTCGTTACATTGTTATTATTACGGACGGCGCAGTTAAAGAACACAGCCTAAGTTTATTAGTGAAACCAACGATTCCACATATGGCATACAGCTCGGTTAAGCTTCGCCTTAAAACCATTAAAAATGCAAACGAAGCAAAGCTACTCGCAAGGTTTCAGGAAGTGCGTAAGTTTATATTTGATAATGCACAAAACTTAAAGAACGTACAGTTTGATATTAATACAAAGTAATCTGACATAGATAAATTAACCGACTATAAGAGTGGCCAAATATGAGAGTAAACGAAGTAGTAAACGAGGGGTTCTGGGATAGTGCAAAAGTTGCGTATAATGCAGGAAAAGCAGCTCTTAATAAAAAGAAGCAAGAACAAGCGAATGCAGTTAGAACGGCCGACTTAGCAGCAACCCAGAAACAAACAGAAGTAGAAATCGGGAAGAAACGTCAAGCAGAGTGGGATGCTAAACACGGAGCAACTCCGAACCCGTTGTTACCGCCAACTGTTGCTGCTTCACGCACACCGCAGGAAAAGACGGCAGTGACAAAGGTGGCAGCTAATTCCCTGAACGCGGTGAATAAACCTCGAACCAAACCTAACACCGACAGTGTGCTGGCGAAGCCTGTTACTCAGCAACAACCGATTACTATAGGAAAAGACAAAATAATGCCAACAGATCCACGGTATAAAACAATAATGGCAGCGATTAGTGCTAATGCTGCCGCATAAGGACACAACACTTACTAGAAGGGTAGGAACGTAATATGAGAGTAAACGAGGTAGTAACCGAGGATAGTGCAAAAGGTATAATTAGCGATAAGAAAGTCAATGAATCATCGTTAGCATTGTCGTTACAGTCATATAAAGCGGCAATCGATTCTATCACCAGGCAGATACAAGCCGGAACAGTCGATCGTAAAAAAGCACTGGAGAAAATTGCAGAATACAGAGCAAAAATAAAAACAACAACTGAGTACTATAGGAAAAGACAAGATAATAGCAGCAATGCCGCATAAGGACACTTAACATGAAAAACACACAACACTTAATAGAAGGTGGGAACGTATTTAAGTCAGCAGACGGGTCTGAACTTACTCAACGAATTAACAAAGCAGATGTTATTCCGACCGTCGCTTGGTTAGAAAAAATCACAGGGTTACCGTTACTAGATAACATGCTGGGGACAACAGGTAAGAACCCAACAAGCGGCGATCTGGATTTAGCAGTCGATGAAAAGACAACAAACAAAGATACCGTGTACAATGCTCTTATTAATTGGTGCAAAACGAATAACTTAGATCCACGCAGCTATGTACGGAAGTCCGGGGTGAACGTTCATTTTAGAACTCCTATTTTAGGTGATGCTAGTAATGGGTTCGTCCAGACTGATTTCATGTTAGGTGATCCCGAATGGCAAAAGTTTGCAATGCAAGGCGGCGCTGCCAACTCGACGTTCAGAGGATCTCATAAGCACGTATTGCTTGCCAGTGTAGCAAAAGCGTATGGGTTTAAATGGAGCTTCAATCAAGGGCTCGTTAGTAGAGCATCTAATAATGTGGTCACTAAAGATCCTGATGAAATTGCCAGGTATCTGCTTGGCCCTAACGCAAATAGGAATGATCTAAATACAGTAGAGTCTATTCTTGCTAAGATCAAAGGACAACCAAACTATGCCGAACTAACTGCTGATGCCCGCGAAACATTTGGCAAAGAAGGGCTGACGTTACCAGAGTCTATTCAAGAAGGAACAGCAACTTGGTTCCGGAGTATAACTACGTTATTAGGAAAACAATGAGAGTAAATGAAGTAATACAGGATCGATTGCAGAACAGCGAAGTTGATAAAATATTTTCTTTCTTACGTACTAACTGTTCTCAATACATCAACTCCAGAGGCGGGTTAGAAGAGGCGTTGAGTGTTCCGTTGTACAGAGGTGTGCATCACGTGAATTGGGAGAGGTCACCTGTACAAGTAGTTGACGTAAATCTGAGCCGCAGCCCTAAGGACTCTTCGATTTATTTACATCAGGCAGCCGACGATTGGTTCTACCTTAACTTCGGTATTAGGTTCAGATCGGCTTCGCTGTTTTGTGTGTTCGCTGAGCAAACTGCTAGTTCGTACGGTGAACCTGTTATTGTGTTTCCTCTCGGGCAGTTCGACTATTGCTGGTCACGTGAATACGCAGATATGTATTCTGCGTTTCAATCTGCGTTTCGAGATTTTGTTAGATCCACCGGCGCAAGTCCCTCAGATGAAGCAGTCAATGAGTTCATGTCAGACGGCAAATACATGCATAACACTGGGTTGTCCGACGCCGCTGGAAAATTCCGTCGCAACGAAGTAATGGTAGCATGTAAACAGGTAGCTCTTATTAACCCAGTCTGGGTATCTGACTACTTGTGATAACCGATGTGTTACGGTTGTCTCGATTCCCCAATGGATATTACAAATGAAAGCAACAGAAATACTAAGTGAAGAGCTCGATGAGCTATCATACAAGAAAATAGCAAAACTAATACTAACTGACTGCTCGCCGTTTTTAGAACAGATCGAGTATCACCCTGACAGATTAAAGTTGTTTCGTGGACTAGGTGATCAGGCAGAATTTGTAAAGTTACAGCAACAAGCAAATAGGACACCGCGAGACACAAGACAAGAAGTTCATCGACATGCAGATGCGTGGTTTAACCAAAGTTTTGGACACAAGTATCGATCCGACGTAACGTTCGCAACTGGATCAAGGCAAAATGCAGAGGAATACGGTGAAGTTTTTACGATGTTCCCAATCGGACATTTCTCGTTCTGTTGGTCACCCATTGTTGAGGACTTTACGTTCGATCTTATAAACCGAATATCAATGAACGATATGACAGACCCAGCCACAAATCGAATCGACCCGTTCCTTCTGCGTCGTGAGGTGTATTCTAGACTAAACTCTGCTAGATACCAAACAACTGATCTCAAAGCTGCGATAGTCAGCCGCTGCGAGATTATGCTAAACTGTACCTCATACTACTTAGTAAAGAAGACGATATTAAGCGGAGTGCTGAGTGAAATAGAAGATACGTTGCTCGGAAAATAATATAGTAACCCACTCTGCTATCGCTGTTCTATTAGTAACTAAATACAACAACAGACATAAGGTATTAAATGAGAGTAAACGAGATAATAGAAGACCGTATTTTAACGGAAGATGCCCGTATTCAACATGCAGAGGATTTTATTCTCTGGGAAGGATCTCAGGGCGCGATTAGAGTACTAAATCAATTAGACCATCTTGGCTCTTCGAAGAACATCTCGGTTAAGTTCGACGGGTCTCCTGCAATTTACTTTGGTCGATTGCCAGATGGCCAATTTGTTTTAACTGACAAATCTGGGTTTACTGCAAAAGGGTACAATGGGCTTGCAACTTCGGCTGAGGAGCTAGAGAATATGTTCTTAAGCCGTGGCAAAGAACTAAACGACGCCAGACGGGCATTTGCTAAAGGGATGGCCGGTTTGTACGATAGGTTCGAGAAAGTTGTACCTGATTCCTTTCGTGGCTTTGTTAAGGGGGATCTGCTCTATAGCAGTAAGCCAGCAATCGATAGAAACAACGATTTTGTATTTACTCCGAATACAGTGACATATCATGTCGCTGCTGACTCTAAGTTAGGCATTAGAATTTCTAAGAGTACCGCTGGAATAGCAGTACATTCCAAGACCGCTGGTCCAAACCAACCCGATGTTCCGTTAGACTTAACTGATTTAAACTTAAACACTGAGGTTATGGTAATCGGCCCTACGTTCGTTGAACCCAGTGTTAGTATAGACTCTGCAAAGATAAAACAAGCAAAGCAGTTTGTACAAAAATATGCATCGGACATAGACAGTTTCTTGGATTCTGCCAGGTTAGCAGAATTGAAGATGTCTGATGTCCCAGATATACTCTACACGTATATCAATGCTATGGTTAAGTCACGAGGACTAGGCAATTTAGCAGGGTCGTTTGCTACGTGGTTATCAACTAGTAAGGTAAGCAAGGTTAAACAAGAGAAGTTGCTTCAGTACATAAACGAGAACAGCAAAGGTGCGGTAGCAACATTTACTACGGTGCAGGCGATAATGACTATAAAGAACGAAGTAGTTGCACAGCTAGACACTGCTAATTCTCCTATTAGGGCAACAATAAACGGAGAACACGGTGGTGAAGGATATGTTGTAGGTGACACGAAGTATGTTGATCGTAGCAAGTTTAGTTTAGCAAACTTCGAGAAGGTGCGGTCATGAACCTTCCCTTCTTAGAAGAGCTACACGAAGCGCGATACTACAACGATGGGTCGTCGATACGAAATAAAACCGCCGCAGAGTTAGCAGAAGCCATATTACTATTAACGTTCTGCTTAGAGATAATGCGAGTAGAAGTAGATAAAAACTATCATTTCTCTGCCAGAGAGTATGCAGAAAAGACGTTAAGGAAACAAGACTTCTCTTATATGTGTCCCTCACAAACCGATTACTACAATCTGGTTTCGGTGTTGGCAAATCAGGACAAGTTTTTACAACCAATTTATGCTGATTTTACTATATCGGTTCCGTTGCTGCAACTCAAACGGTACCTAACAGATATGAAGTACGAGAACGCACATCACAGTCAAGATCGCGCATTTTTACTGATACTGGAAACGTATTTTAGGATTAACAAATATAGTTCGATTCGTCGAATCGTAGGAGATTGGCACCAGGCATCCACAGCTGAGAAGCATAGTACGTTGACAACACTGCGAGCCGAGTGTAACGAACGAGCGCTACAAACAGACTTGTATGTTATTTTTAAACGAACACATAACTTGTAGAATTTTGTTAAATTGATAAATAATTATACACACTATCTAAATAGTAGTGTACTTTTTGAGAGGAAATAATTATGGCAACAGTAACTCGTTTTAATGGTGATTCAGCAGGTGTTCCTAACGTTGACGTTGGATACAAAGGTGCGTATGTAGCTGGTACAATCGTATCAACTGGTATCGGTAAAAAGATCACAGCATACAGAATCGCACAAGGTGGTATTGATCTAACAACCCAAGAGTTTGGAGTGGGCGGAGCGGTAGAAGCTGTTCTGCAGATTATTGCTCAGAACGCAACTATTCTTGCATATCAAGGTGATTCTGGAGCAGGTGCTCCGTTGAGCGTATTGGTAGAAGGTAATAGCTGGGTATCTGATACAGCATTACGTGATGCAATTCGTACACTGACAACAACTGGTATTGGCGCAATCAGCCTGGCTACCGCAACTTGCACGTCAACTGGCGGAATCAAACTTGCGTGAGATTTAATGTAATAAGATAAAAAAGCGGTGTTATGCCGCTTTTTTATTGGGGCAATTTTCTCCGTGGTATCTTGTGTATGTCCATTTACTATTCGTTACTTTACCACAGTGTGGGCAGGATAACTTTAGGTCTTGCTTGATACCTTTATTCCACGGAATAATCGAACCATCTAATAGACCTTTGCGCCTAGAATCTTTCAGTTTTTGTTTTAATTCATCTGAATATATAGCCCCAGTTCTTGTACCTGGACGAAGTAGTGCATACTGTCTTAATCTTTCTTTAGTTTCGTTAGAGTGTTTCTTACCGTAGAATCTATTATTCTCGCCGGCGGTTAATTTGCCATATGCGGTGCGGAATTTATCGAAAATTTTACTGTTTGTTGCCTTGTGCCTAAACCGAAAGAATGCATAGGCCATTTTACTTCTTGCTTTTCCTTCGACCATCTTTGGTAATAATAAGTGACATATAAAATGTTCTCGGGCAGATAACACTGCTAAATTTTCCTTACTATTATTCCCTCCTAAACTCTTCGGTACAATGTGATGTTTTTCTGTATAGTCTAGTATTGCCCTTCTTGTTTTTGCATTTGAAATAATGCTATTATACCACTTAGTGTATTTGTTATCAATAAATATCATTGTCGGCACTCCTCATAGTGTTAGAGTAGTCAGAGACTCTACTCTTGCGAACTGTACTATTATTTATCATCTTTAGGTATCAAGTTAGCCTAATTTACTTGAAACAGTTTTTGTTGACCATAAATAGAGTATGGATTACATCGGATACACCTTAGTTGATATAACTTGTACGAATGTACAAACTCAAACCGACGACAAACCCAGGAACCAGCAACGGAACTGGGAAGCAGTGTTAGCAGTGCTTAACTTTAGAACAACACCGACGATAACTAGTTTACCTGTAACCCAGTATGGAAATATAGCCGCGTTCTTGTTTGGAACACATTATACAGGTGACCAAATAGTATGGGCCTTTAGCTTTCGGACTGACGACCTAACTGACATGTGTAGTATAATAAACAACGACATCGACTACGTGCCTATAGTTTTGAATTTAGATGAAACTGCCAACATACCCAGTGCAATGTTTTTTTTAAACCATATTACAAGAAACATATACATCGAAGCTGCATAAATATTAGCATGAGATCTCACGTTGAGGTGTATAACTTTATAGGAACTCGTTAATGAGAATAGCAGAAATTAGTGGAAAATATCAAGTGCCCTTAACGAACGAAGAAGCTGATTTCTTAGGAAAGCTCCCAGTTGATAAGAGTGTCTTAAAGAAGGAACTAACCGATCGGGATCAGTTACTAGCAAACCAGCTGGTAGTTAAGGACGTTTTAATCAGAAAGGTCAATAATGGCCAGGTATCGTATAAACAAAGCAACAGAAGTTCTCTCGTTTAATGCACTCAAAACGTTAACACGCAGCGAGCTGGAAAGACGAACATTTACTTTTAGAAAATTACCACTGTGTCTTAAGATAAACACCGATAAGTACATAGTCGGAAGATATAAAGTGATTAATACTGACAACGGATGGGTAGTTACAGACATTAATTCAACAGTGGTGCTTAACAATTACACAAACGCAATGTTATATTGTGTGTGTATGCAAACAAAGAACGAAGAAGAAGCATTAGATATTGCACGGTTAGACAAGCACGTCGCAGTGTTAAAGCTAGACAATCTTGCATTTAAAGCAAGACTAACCGCAGCAATGCAAACACAGGATCAGTGGAAGCAAGATTTATACACTGCTCGTTACTTACAAACTAGTGCGCTGATTCAGGTAGTGTCAAAAGAATTAGAAAAAAAGATAAACTTGGCTAAATATTATAAACTTAGGGATTTTAAACTATGAAATTAACAGATATGGGAACACGGGCGTACTACGGCAAAATGAATCGAATCTTTGAATCTAGGTTTGGATTTACGGTGGACTTTAATAATATGTCAATGACCAAAGCACAAAAGTTAACCCGTTCGTTAACTGAGGCCATTGCGAAAATTCGACTTAGTTCGGACATTCATTCTTCCGAGAAGAGTCCGAAATACACTGAACTGATTTTGGTTCGAGAGAGTCTCGTCAACTGGATGCAAGAGAAGAAACAACTAACTGAAGGCGAAGTTGGCCAGGCGGAGGCGTTACTTGCCGCACGAGACATAGTAGATAGTATTCAGAATATGATAGAGAAGGCCGGAAAAATTCAGAACGAGCAACTACCTGCTCTTGCTGACACAATTCGAGATCAAATTGGAAGCGCAGAAGCCGATGCGTTTAAGGCATCAATTGGCCAAATGTTAGCAACTCTTGCTGGTCAACTAACATTGTCACGCGATCAGGCTGATTCTAGTGTTAGAGCATTAACAGGAGATGTAGACTCATCTGCAATGCAGGTAGGCGGTGTACCGCAGGAAGGACCAGAGATCAACGGACAAGAGGATTTGGACAACAGTTCAGATGGGTTTGATGCGGCAGATGCAGCAGTTGGTGGCAACGATGCTGCTGGTAGAGAGTTGCGTTAATGAGAGTTTCTGAAATAGTAAACGAAAATCGTAGCTTCGCTGACGTAGTCACTGTGGCCAGATTAATTAGTAGGGTGTTGCAGAAACTGGTCCATCAAGGCCACAGCGAGATCGACACGCCAGCGTTGATTAATATGATAATTGAAAAGACTGGACAGTCTTTTACTCTTAAGGACTTAATTGATGCAAACGAGCGCAGTCCAGCCGTACAGAAGCAAATTTCGTCAATCGACGCAAAGAAGGTGAAGTTTTCAAAAGAAGCAACAACGGTAACAAACGACAACACATCACAGAAAGATGCAGCGTCGGTTAAAGAGAAGAACCAGTCGACTGTCGCTGCTATGGCAGCGCGCGCAATCAACTAAGGTACTTATGCGATTTAACGAATTTATGCCAAGTAGTTACATTAAAGAGGACTCGGCCGACGGTGAAGACCTAGCTGCGAGTATCGCTACAATGTTACAGTTCCTTCGACAACGAGCGTCAGTGGACGGAAGTAGTCCATCTATTAAAACAAGTAGCTTTATTTCGTTGGTTCAAAAAGCAGGTCATGAGAGTTTCTGTTACCAGGACCTGGTTGTAGCAAATAGTTCTCCGTTGGTTAAGAACTTAGTTAAGTCTTTTAATAAAGACTCGATTACACTTCGGACAGAGAACGACGAAGAAGCAGACATTGCTGACAACGATGTCCCAGCGGAAACAGAACAAGAGACAACAGTATCGCAGATGGCTAAACGAGCATCAGGCATATAAATACAACATAGGAGCAATATTATGAAACAATTTTTACTGAGTTTATCACTTATTATCGGGCTAACTGGGTGCGCGACGGATTACGAGAGGTACTACCAGGCCAGAGACAAGGAAAGCGCCGGACACTCGGCCGTTGCTGTTGCTAAAGCAGAAGCCGAAAAAGCAAAGTACGAAGCTATTAAGGAACTGTCTGCTGGCTCAGATGCAACTGCAAGAGTGGCAGGTATTCTTGCGTTAGCAATGGGAGGGAACACTACCCAATTAGCAGAAAGCACGCCACAGTCTACTCTTGCAGCACCTGTAAATCCTGGGGATAGAGCATTGGCGTGGGCTGGGTTACTAGTCCCGACGTTAGTTCAAGCATATGGAATTGGATCGAACGCAAGAATTGCGATCGCACAGTCTAATAATTCACGCGACGTTGCGTTGTCAACTAACAGTGCGTTTCTGGGAATGGGGTCACAGATTCAAGGGAACACCACAAATACAACAAACACCACTGGTGCAACGACAACAACCGATTCGCATGATGCAAACACCACAACAAACACGACCACTTCAACCGACAGTCATGCAGTTGACAATCATGCAGTTGACAATCATGCAACGAATCCGCCTGCACAAATTCCAGCCGGACGGGTGTGTAGTGTAGATCCGGCAACATCTATTCTTACTTGTTTGTAAGATAGTAACAATTAAATAGGACACTTCGGTGTCCTATTTTTTTGACCTTTGTTTCTTTTGCTATATACTTGTACTATGACAATTATACATACACCACCTCCCTTTACTAATCGGATTCAATACCAAAACTGCAAACAAGTTAATCTAGAAGGAAAACGGCTGTATGAGTCTCCTGATGGTAAGAAAACCCCGTCGGTCACAACCATTCTGTCTGCCACTAAAGACATGACTCATCTGATCGAATGGAAAAAACGAGTCGGGAAAGAAAATGCACAACGAATATCAACAGAGGCTGCTGGGGTGGGGACAGCAATGCATAATAATCTCGAACGATACATCGCTGGAATCGAACGACTGCCAGGCAAGAACTTAGTACACGTAAAGGCGCATAGTATGGCGTCAGTTATAATCGAGAATGCATTTGTTAATATATCCGAGATATGGGCTGCTGAGCAAAGTTTGTACTACCCTGAGCTGTATTCGGGGACAACAGATCTAATAGGAGTGCTCAACGGCGAAGAAGCAGTTATGGACTACAAGCAAACTATTAAACCTAAGAAACCAGAATGGGTTAGTTCATATTACGAACAACTTATGGCATATATACTAGCACATAACAAGGTATACGGAACTAATATTCGCAGAGGATCGATTTTCATGTGTTCCCAAGACCTGCAATACCAACAGTTTGACTTGTTACCACAGGATTTTAACAAATGGGAAGATACGTGGTGGACAACGGTTGAAACGTACTATCGAATGCATACCAACGAACTATAGGAGAAAATACAGGTGCACTTCTTAGTATAAATATACTATTAAGTTAGAAGGATACTAAACAGTGGCTATTACACAGAAATCACGTATTAAAGTTCGACATGGTCTTCAAGAAGAGCTCCCGCAACTAGCAACAGGTGAATTAGGATGGGCGTTAGATTCCCGCAGATTGTTTATTGGGAACGGAACAGCAGATGAAGGTGCCCCGACAATGGGGAACACCGAGATACTAACAATATACAGTGATGTATCTAGTATTGGTTTGAACTCGGCTGCGATTACATTAAGCTCGTCCATTGTCCCGATTGGGATATATTCGCCGTTGGCTAATACTCTTGCTATTACCTCCCGTACTGCTGATGTACTTCGTCTGGCCAACCCGATTAGTGCTATTAATAGCTTATCTATAACAGGTGGAATCAGTGGAACAGGACCTACTATATCTTCATATGGAGAAGCTAATCAGGATGTACGTATTGCTCCGAACGGGTCGGGTAATGTAGTTATTGCCAACGGAACACTGGGCATAACCTCGTTGACTGAAAACCATATAGTGTACGTTGATAATAACAAACGAATTCAATCTGCTGATATTCATTACACAGGTGTTAACCTTGGCATCGGTGTTCAGTCCGATCCATTGTGGACAGGAGATGTAACTACTATACAACTCGAAACATCAGCGTTGTATAGTGACAAGGCAACAGGTACGTTTGTTGGCGCAAACACAGTTAAAACTACCTCAGGGAATGTTTCATTGGTTACTGGCGCAGCAACAATATACGCAGGTGAAGCTGGCGAGCATAAATGGTACACTGTGCCGTCGGTTACTGCAGGCGCAGTTCAAACCCCAGTATTAACAATGGTGTTAAACACAACAAATACGTTGGGCATCGGGGTTAACCCGAATGTACTACCTGCAGGACAGAGTGGAATTCAGTTGTTGTCGACTCTACTGAAAAGCAATGGGATTGGGAACTCAACCTTATACAACAATTGTTACGATGATATCGGAATAGATCGGTATTCTAGAACGTCTGGTGCGTCAAATTATCGAATGACACCATTGGGTCATTCATGGACAGTGTCAAATGGCATGTCTCACTTAATAGGCGATGAGATCACCTGGCTCCCACCGATATTATCGATTACGTCTGCAGGCGTGGTTGTTGGCGGAGATTTAACAGTAAACGGGACCACAACTACAACCACAACTGCGATTGTGGCGATAGATGATCCGACATTTGTACTAGGTGGCGCAACGTCTACAGTAGAGATTACAAAAGACCGCGGGATTGAGTTTAAATGGAACGGGACCACACTATCGATTGTTAACTTTATAAGTGATGGATCAACTACTATTATAGGAACGGTTGCCGACACAACAGGGTTTGCAACTGGCGATATCATCACAATAACAGGCGCAGTCGGAACTGAAGAAACGAACTTAAACGGTACATGGAAAATAACTCTAGTCAACGGAACTACGTTTAGTTTTGTTGTAACTGTTGCCCCGACGGCAGCGACGTATACTACTTCAATCGGGACCACAGTTAAATCGAAAAACGGTTTTATGGGGTTTGATCAATCAACCGGTTACTTAACATTCATCCCGCAAGTGAATAACATAAATGGGGTGATGACTGGTACAACTGGCGATATCGTCGCTACTAATTTCAGAGGAAGTTTAATCGGTAACGCAGATACTGCGACTGTAATTGCAACCCCGCGTTCTATATATGGAAATAACTTCAACGGGTCAGCGGGGTTGACACAAGTTATTGCGTCTACATACGGAGGGACTGGTAATGGGTTTGCTAAATTCGCTGGCCCAACAACAACAGAGAAAACCTATACGTTACCTGATGCATCGACTACTATCCTAACCACTAATGCGTTAGTCACATCGGCACAAGGCGGCACCGGCAATGGATTTGCTAAGTTCGCAGGTGCAACCACAACAGAAAAGACGTACACGTTACCTGATGTATCGACTACTATCCTAACTACTAATGCTTTAATTACATCGGCACAAGGAGGAACTGGTAACGAATTTACCAGGTTCACTGGTCCGACAACGGTAGAGAAGGTGTTTACGTTACCTGATGCCACTGCGACAATACTAACAACAAATGCGTTAGTTACTTCGGAGCAGGGCGGCACTGGTAATGGATTTGCTAAGTTCGCAGGTCCGACTACAACAGAGAAAACCTATACGTTACCTGATGCATCGACTACTATCCTAACCACTAATGCGTTAGTCACATCAGCACAAGGAGGAACTGGTAATGGATTTGCTAAGTTCGCAGGTGCAACCACAACAGAGAAAACCTATACGTTACCTGATGTGTCGACTACTATACTAACCACTAATGCGTTAGTCACATCAGCACAAGGCGGCACTAGTAACGGGTTCACCAAGTTCACTGGGCCAGCCACAACTGAACGCACATTTACTTTACCAAACGCATCGGCTACGATACTAACAACAAATGCGTTAGTTACGTCGGCACAAGGTGGAACTGGTAATGGATTTGCTAAGTTTAGTGGGCCGACTACAACAGAGAAAACCTATACGTTACCTGATGCCACTGCGACAATACTAACTACTAATGCGTTAGTTACGTCGGCGCAGGGCGGCACCGGCAATGGGTTCACTAAGTTCACAGGTCCGACTACAACCGAACGTGTATTTGTTTTACCTGATGCATCAGCTACAATATTAACTACGAGTGACGTTGTACCTGTTGCACAAGGCGGCACTGGCAGTACCTTTGTTGGGTTCACAGGACCAACAGTAACCAGAACATTTACGCTGCCAAATGCCTCGGCTGCAATACTAACCACAAATGCTCCGGTAACAGTATCACAAGGCGGCACGGGAGTAGCATCGTTAACTGGTATTCTTCAAGGCAACGGACTTAACCCTGTTTCTACAGCAAATACAACTGGAACCGGAAGCGTAGTTTTGTCGACTGGAGCCGCCGTGGGCGGGACTTGGACAGCAGCATCCGCCTGGGTACTGCCGGCATTCACACTTAGCGGCGCGATAGCCGGCGCAGGGAACCAAATTAACAACGTTGTTATTGGAACTACTACCCCGTTAGCTGGGTACTTTACGTCGTTGAGTGCAACCAGTACATCGTCGTTTGCTGCTGGTTCCGTGTCTGCCCCTGGGGTATACCTTGCCGCAGATAATACCAGTGGACTCTATCGAATTGGAGCCAACAACATTGGGGTTACAATAAGTGGGGTGAACGTCGTAGACATATCGTCTACGGGGTTAATCGTAGCCGGAAACGTAGCAGCATCAAACATCACTAACAGTATTGTAACAGCAAGTGGAGCTACTTACTCAGTCTTGCTAACTGACTCTAGTGTTATATCAAACTATGCAGGTACTCAAACATTAACCCTACCGTCCGCTGCGGCATACACGGGGCGAGTGCTTCATCTGAGAACCATAACTGCAAATACGGTAGTATCAGCAAGTAGTAACGTGGTTCCAATGATCGGCGGAGCCGCTGGTACTGCGATTCTTGCCGCTACCGCTGGTAAATGGGCAATGTTGCAAAGTGACGGAACCGATTGGCAAGTTATGGCAGGAAACTAATCCACGTAGTAATCATAATCATTGAAAAGATTCTCAGTAGTATCTATAATAGTAAATATTAACACAACATTAACGTGAGCATACCTAATTCGGCCAACTGTGTTCTGGCCGCACCAAATAATTAAAGAAAAGAGAAAAATGAAATCCAATTACAGTAACATGTCAGACTACCAACGATACATTGCTATGAGTAGGTACGCTAGGTACATTCCAGATTTGCAGCGACGAGAAACCTGGGAAGAAACAATAAGTCGGTATGTTACGTTCTTTGACGAGAAGTATCCAGGTCTTTTTCCAAAAGAAGAAGTATACGATGCAATTAACAAGCTAGAAGTTATGCCGTCGATGCGAGCATTAATGACTGCCGGTAAAGCCCTTGAGCGCGATGCGGCTGCCGGGTACAATTGTGCGTACATTGCAGTTGATGATCCGCGCGCATTCGATGAGACTATGTATTTGCTAATGTGTTTTGAACCTAACACAATGGTTAAAACTAAATTAGGTGATAAGAAAATATCTGAGTTAGTTTATACTGACGAAGTGTTAAGTTTTAATACTGAGCTTAACCAATTCGAATATACATGCCCGTCTGTTATAGCGGAAACCCCGTCAAGCCACAGAGACAAAATCGAATTAGAGTTCGAAGATGGGACATTTGTTCGTTGCACTGCTGACCACAAGTTTTTCACTAACAATCGTGGATGGGTAGAGGCTAAAGATTTAACCGAGGTCGACGAGATAAAAAATTATAACGAAATAGGTTAGTGTACCCTAGTGCCGCATAAATAAAGTATGTGGAGGCAATGTGGAATATATTGGATTTGTATATAAGTGGGTAAATTTAATCAATGGTAAAATGTATGTAGGTTCTCATGTTGGTCGAGTAGATGATGGGTATATCGGTTCGGGGACATACTTTGTGGCTGCAATTAACAAATACGGGATCGATTCATTTAAGAGACAAATACTGCACTTCGAGTTCAATTCTGCAAAAGAATTATATCAGAAAGAATTTGATATTATAAACGAACTAAATGCAGTATTTGATACTAATTACTATAATCAAAAAAATACATGCCCTCATGCATTTAAATGGGGAGTCTTGGGAGAGTATAAGCAATTACCTTTTACTGACTCACATAAACAGAATCTAAGTAACGCACGTACAGGTAAAAAAGATACAGTAGAGACTAAATTAAAGAAATACACGAGTTCTAGTATAAGAGGTAAGAAGTATTTTAACAATCAAACGGCAGAATACAGATACACACCGGGCACAGAACCACTAGGATGGATTAGAGGTAGATTACCTGGACAAATTCCAGACTCAGGTAAAGGTGCAAAATATTATAACAACGGAACAATAGTTAAGAGGTTTCGTCCTGGGACAGAACCACTAGGATGGGTATTAGGAAATTTGGGTAAAACCTCTCATTGGGGAGACAATAACCCGTCTAAGAGACAAGATGTAAAGGATAAAATTAGTAAAGCACAAATTGGTGTAGCTCGGCCGCAAACAAGCGGGAACAACAATCCATCTAAGAGACAAGACGTAAAGGATAAAATTAGTTTAGCCAACAAAGGTAAAGTAAATTTTAATAATGGTATAATAGTAAAGAGATTTACCCCAGGAGAAGATCCGGTTGGATGGACGAGAGGCAATATAAAAAGGAAAAATAATGAAGATAATTAAGAAGAGTATAATCAAAGACGAAAGAAATTATTGGGACATTACCGTTCCGATCAATCATAATTTTGTGTTAAGCAATGGCGCACTCGTGCATAACTGTGGATCAGGAGTGGGGTTTTCAGTTGAACGACAAGCAGTATCTAGATTGCCGGCAGTCTCTGAGGATTTTCACGAAACTGATACTGTAATAAAGGTGAGAGATTCGAAAATTGGATGGTCGTCGGCGTTTAGAGAGTTGATTGCAATGCTATACTCTGGCCAAGTGCCGAAGTGGGACCTAACCGCATTGCGTCCTGCTGGCGCGCCGTTGAAGACGTTCGGTGGTAGAAGCTCTGGTCCCACACCACTGGAAGAGTTATTTAAGTTCACAGTTCGCGTATTTAGAAACGCTGCTGGCCGTAAATTGCAGTCAATTGAATGTCACGATATTCTAAACAGCATAGCATCTGCAATTGTCGTAGGTGGTGTAAGGAGATCAGCGCAGATTTCTTTGTCGAACTTATCTGACGACAGGATGCGAAGTGCTAAAAACGGGCAATGGTGGATAGACAATCCTCAACGTGCTCTTGCTAACAATTCTGTTGCATATACAGAAAAACCCGATATGGGAGTGTTTATGCAAGAATGGAAGTCGTTGTATGAATCTAAATCTGGTGAGCGTGGTATCTTTAATCGTCAAGCAGCGTTGCATAAAATAAAGAAGCTGGGTAGACGAGATGCCAAGAAGGCAGAAGAGATGTTCCTGGGGGCAAATCCTTGTTGTGTTTCTGGTGATATGATAGTTGATATTAAACTCAATGAAATTGAATATAGAATGACCGTTGACGATGCTGTTGCATTGTACGAACGTGGCGACGATATATATATTAGATCGTTTAATTTAGAAAAAAATGAAGCAGAATTCAATCAAGTAACCACAGCAACATTGACTCGTAATAATGCTAAGATATTAAAAATAACCGATACAAAAACTAATAAATTTATACGAGTAACAGAAGATCATCTAGTTTATACTAAGAATAGAGGTTATATTATGGCAAAAGATATTAAACCAGATGACGAATTATTAATCGGATAAAGAAGGTGATAACCCTTGTGAGTTATTTTAAAAAGATAAATAATAGTATAAAACACAAGGGTTGTCACATGAATAAAAGTGAATATATTGCATTATCGGGTATCGATGTGAACGTAGTAGACCATTATTTGGTTAATAAAAAGTGGACAATAGAACAAATGCTGTGTGGCTGCGGCAAACCAAAACGAGTTCTCAGATCTTCACAAGCTGTGTTGGGTGTAAAATTCGACGGATACTGCGGAAATAAAGAATGTAACTTTTTGTATGGTAAAAAACGCCCAGAACATTCTAAATTTATGTCAGCATTGGCAGCGTCTGGGCAAAACGCAGCATTTAACGCAACGTTAATGAAAAAGGGAAAATTGCACAATAAAGAGGTTAATACTATTTCGTTTTTACGAAAAAAGTTAAAAACAGTTGGATATGACGAAGTAGCAACCTTGAATGACAATGATGTTATTAACTTAAATAGTCAATATGAGTCTAAGAAACAGTTCAACCCTCGGGTTATTGCTAAAAGCATAATTAATTTTATCAAAAAACACAAGTTAGAAGACACTTTTAGTAAAATTACGTATGATGAAATCGTGTTATTGCCCACTGAAGAATTAATGCAGTTACGATACAAGTGGAAAGCATGGCATCATGCGTTGTATTGTTCTGATGTTTGTGGATCAAAAATATTTAAACGTATAGACAAAACAGATCTTATATTTCATAAGAGAGGTCTTGATTATGTTCTAACCAGATCGTCGTATGAATCTAATTATATAGATTTTTTTGAAGCAAATAAAATTTCTTGGGACTACGAACCGTTTCGCATCGTATTAGAAAACACAACATATAAACCAGATTTCATATTTACTTACAATGGGAAAACGTATATACTAGAAACAAAAGGATTTTTATTAGAGAAGAACAAGAAACAATATTTAAGTGTAAAAATAAACGGAGCATTTGATTATGCTAAGAAAAATAATTATGCGGGAATGATATTTACTTTCGATGCAAAACCAAAATCAATAATTGAGTTAATTAACCAAACTATGACGGAGAAATTTTAATGTTAATAATAGAAGAAGATGGGCACGAAGATGTATATGATTTTACTGTCCCAGAAACAAGCAACTTTTTTGCAAATGATGTGTTAGTGCATAATTGTGAAATATTCTTAAGATCAGCCGGATTTTGCAACTTATCTGAAGTAATTATTCGCGAACATGACACTTTAGAGTCATTATTGAAGAAAGTAGAACTTGCTACTATCGTAGGTACGTTTCAGTCTAGTTTAACTACGTTTAGGTATCTAAGAAACATTTGGAAGAAGAACGCAGAAGAGGAACGTCTATTGGGAGTGTCACTAACCGGCATTATGGACCATCAGGTTCTAGGATACGTTAACGATGAAGCAGTAACTTGGTTAACGAAAATGAAAGAATGTGCAATCGAAACAAACAAGGTATGGGCAGAGAAGTTAGGCATTAACCAATCTGTAGCCGTAACAACAACGAAGCCGTCGGGCACGGTATCACAATTAGTAGATAGTTCATCGGGAATTCATCCTCGTTACTCTCATTATTATGTTAGAACTGTTCGCAGCGACAAACTTGATCCGATCGGAATGTTTCTTAAAGAGCAAGGGATAAAGTGTGAAGACGAAGTTACTAAACCAGATAAAACCTGGGTGTTTAGTTTTCCGACTAAGTCACCGTCACATGCCCGTATTGCATCTGAGATGACAGCAATTGATCAACTTGAGCATTACTTGATGTTTTACCGTAATTGGGCAGAGCATACCGTGTCTATAACCGTATATGTACGTGAGCACGAATGGATGAAAGTCGGTGCATGGGTGTACGAACACTTTGATGAGATCGGTGGAATATCGTTCCTGCCGTATAGCGAACATACCTATGCTCAAGCACCGTATCAACCGATTTCAAAGGCAGAATATGAAGAACAGTTAAAACTTACTCCGAAGATTAACTGGGATCAGTTTGTAGTCAATGAGCACGAAGACAAAACCGAAGGATCACAAACATTATCATGCACAGGTAACTCGTGCGAACTTATTTAAAGGGATCGACATGCTTATAACAAAAGGAATTAGTGTAGGAGAAGTAATCTGTTTGAAACTTGTTACTTCAGAAGAAGTATTAGCGAAGCTAGTTGAAGAAACACCAACTGCATATATCGTATCGAAACCAATGACAGTGGTCCCCAGCGCAACTGGTTTAGGGTTAATGCAAACTGTGATATCAATGAATCCCAATAAACCTGTAACTATTCAAAAGAGTCATGTTATGATTCCGTGCGAGATAGTTGACCGGCTACAGCAGCATTACATCGAAACGACATCGGGTATTCAATCGGTTCCTAAAGGTAGTATTCTAGTTTAGTATGCCATTTGCTGCTAGAGTAGGTGACAAAATTAATGCGTCAGGCGGAACGATTGTCGGAAACCTCGCGCCAACTGTTATAATAAACAACATTCCTGCGGTTGTTGTGGGTGCCGAGATACTAACGCATAACAACGGAGTAGCGGCAGTTGGCCAGGCGACAGTCGGTGCAAACGGGTATATATCCGGAGTCGCTGTTATATACTCGGGCACCGGATATATGAGTTATCCCGGAATGGAAATTGCTGGTGGTGGTATTCCACCAGCATACGAGTTAAGCATGACACCACTAGTAGGGGGAGGGTGGATGTTAAGTGGGGTTACTATACTAGAAGATCCTGAGGACCCCACAAAGGGATCGGGCTATCCGCCAAATTCAACACAAGTAGTTGCGTTCCCAGGGCAAACAAAAGGAACCACAACGCATCCCAATAGTTACGTATCGGCCGGAAGTTCAACAGTGACTATGCAGGGATTGGCAGCAGGGCGAAAAGACGATATTGTCAGCTGCGGGCATAAAATAGATACGTGTTCAGCAGACGTTATTATTGGATAATTCTGTTCTATTCGGTTGACAAATAGTACCAGATAACGTATAATGTTAGATGAGTAAATAAGTCACGAACTCTAATAGGAGGAAATATGCAAAGGATACTGTTTGTTAGTAAACCATTTCTCGCCACCAGTTGGTTAGTTATTATGTTCTTGTTACTTGCTGTTGTTGCGCTCAACCCCAACGGATTAGTAATCGGAATGAACCAAGTGAAATCGAAGTTGATGCCCCGTCAAACCGCCGACTTGTCTGAATATACCAATACATCTAAACGAACAACATCAACTGGTACGATACTACACTCTGATCTCGAAAATATATTGTCGAACCAACGAATTATTAAGATGTACGGAGTGATAGACAGTCAGCAACTGTTATGCATGGCTAAGAATGTATATTACGAGGCAGGCGCAGAGAGCCTGATGGGCAAACTCGCGGTCGCGCAAGTAGTTCTGAATCGACTCGAACAAGCAAAACAGTCTACTATTTGCGGCATCGTTTATGCAAAAGACAAGAACAACGGTGTGTGTCAGTTCTCTTGGACGTGTAACGACTCGTTACCGACAATTGCAACTTCCAGTCAAACATGGAGAGACAGTCAATCGGCGATTATGGCACTGCTGACTCTTAAGACGCAGTCTCGAGATATCACAGACATTACCAACGGTGCAACACATTACCATAATTTAACAGTTGATCCAATTTGGAACAAGTCGCTGAAGAAAGTTATGCAAATCGACAACCACATCTTCTATAAGTAAAACATGCATCTCCTCTGTAAGTATACTGACTTATTAGTATCCTCAGAGGAGATGCACAGCGGTGTCGTTTCACCTGCAAAGTTAACTAGTTTCATTCGTCGAGTATGCAACGACTCAGATTTTATATTCAAAACAAACCGATGTGCGACCGTTGACATAAACACTGTGCTGGTTAGTGGGTTGTATGATCCACAGGAAGATAAAGATAATTTTGCTTCAATTGAGGTGACACTCCATTACAACCCAGGTCAGAAATACGTAGACATGTCGTTGCTCGACTATCGACGACTGTTCTTAGAGGTATGCGAGACGTTGCAACACGAACACTGCCATCAATCTCAATACCGTAAACGGAGATGGAAGCAATCTAACAAGTACGTAAACGATGCAAGTGTTACTGTTGAACTATACTTAAACCATGAAGATGAAATAGAGGCATACGGAGTAAGTATAGCTGTTGAGGTTGTTATTAAGAATAACTTCGTTGTTCCGTCGGCAGTAACCGATGATATAGCGGCAACTGCGACGTACAAGATGTATCAACAGGTATTCGGAGAGGATAGTATTGTCGTGTCGACAGTAACAAATTACGCAATGACTTACTTACAGGAGTTTTACAGAACTACCGTTTGATAACAGCAAATGAATCTACTAGATCTGTTAGCTGGGAGAAGTTGTTCTTTGCTTTGTTGTTGCTGTTAGCAATAACGTCGATGTTAACGTCATGGCCGCCTGCCGCGGCGCGTTTCTGCACATTTCCTGCCGCAGTTTCTAGATCAGTGTCAATTAATAACAGCGTTACTCTATACCCGTGTTTCCTAGCCAGGGCGATCTTGTTCTTACTAGCAGGAAGATTTGCGCCCGTTCCAGGATGCACTACGTTTAGTTTCTTCTTAAACGCTTCTTCTAACATAGGCGTAATAAGGCCGATTGCGGTTGACAGGTCCACTGACTGTTTAATAACATCGACATCTATTAACCTGTACCCACGATAGACAGGGTGGTGGTTAATAAAGTAGTTCTTCCCTGATCCTGCACCACCGATAATAAAAACAAACTCAGGGGCATTGTTTTCGTCTTCGGTTACTACCTCGTTAACTCTCATTTTACACCGTCGTTCTGTACATCATATTCTTCTACAAACCGTTTGTATAGATCCTCTCGGATTGCTATACACGGCCCGCTGAACCACACCTCGTTGTCATAGTAGTGCGCGTTTGCTAGTTCTGAAGTTGACAGCAACTTAAATCCGACCTTATGCGGTGCCAATGCCCGATAGAGGATATCGAGCATGTCACTGGGCACAACTTTCTTGAACTTCGGATTTAATTTCTGCCAAAATAAGTTAGCGAACTGGGGTGTTTGAATATATCCCACCATTGCACTGAAACTCGTCGCCGGTATTCTAAAGTTATCAGAGAGGATACGATTAACTTTATATAGCTCTTCTGATATGTCGAACTCAGGAATATTAACCGCAGTGTGCCAGATATCCTCGTCTGGGCAAACTGCTACCTTAACCCCGTCAAACGGAAAGATCGCATACAACGAGTCTCTCTGCGAGTACCCGTATGCATATGCTCGGTCTGTTGAGCAAACTAAGCTCTTGCTTCGCTTCGGCCAGTTAACATAATGCGGTGAAGTATCTATTAGTATAGTGTAATGGTTAGATGTGTTCTCAGACTTACGCATTCCGGTAGACGGGTCGATCATTACGATTTCCTGCCGATGATTAGTCATCCCACGCCAAATTGGATTATGTATAAGTGCAATCGATTCCTTGCAATACGTGTTCAGCCTATTAACCGCTGCCTCGATAGACAAGTTCTTAGATTTATATGGTTTAACCTGAGCTTCTGTGATTTCGTTAATTCTCATTGTGCGCCTTGCGGTATAGTTAGTGACTTTACTGGTCCGTTAACAACAATAACTGGGGTGTCAGATTTTCGGACATGATCAGTTGATACTACAGTGTTAATATATAATAGCAACACCTCAGGCTTGCCAAAGGTAGTAAACTTGCACCCGAGTTCTACTCCGGTTTCAGAGTCTCTGAGGTAAAACTTATTAAAGTTTATCATCTGTAACAGTTTCGGTTTTATGTACGGAATACGTTTGATAATACGAGTAATTTGATTCCATGTAATGTGCTTGCGTTCAGGTAGTTGCCATTGCGTCATAAAATGGTCACCGATTCCGTATTCGATACCACCGATTTTATCCTTAATAACGAACTTCTCGGTTAAAAATTCTGTTGCCTTCATATTAGTACACCAACCTATCTATACGTTTGTACGAAATGTTGAACGCATTCATGAGTAGCTCAACCTCACGCAAACATTCATCTCTGCCGCCACCCACTAAGTATGCATTATTGAATCGTTTTAGCTGAGCAATCGAAGTCCACTTAACACTCAACGAATCCTCGTACATCCGGGGTTCCCATTCGTCACCTACTATTTTTTCTAAATCAGGTAAATCACGGCTATCGGTTATTTTTGCCTGATACATAGCCCGAATTACTCGTATGATCGTAGCTGGGGTTATACCGTAATCCAGCCAGGATCTAAAATATCCATAACCTTTGTCGACTACTCTGAATCTACTCCAATTGATTTGCTGATCAGGGGCAACATAATCACCGTACTCTTTATCGTACACTGGTTCTCCGTTTACTGTTTCCTCCCAGTATTGCTTTATGCTCTGAACAGTATCGTCGGATACCCCAGTGTGTTCAGCATTAACAAACATTAACACTGGACCTGTTTGTTTCTGAACAAAGTTAATGATTTCCTTGCATGTATCCTGAGTCGAGTATCCACCATATTTGACGTACTCGGGTTGAACATCAACTACTATGATCGGATGCTGGGCACCTTCTACTATAATCTCTTTTACTCTCATTGTGTGTCCTAATAATAACTTATTTATTCACATTAGTGATTGACAGATCGGTTAAAATGTGCAATAATACACAATTACAATTATGTACAGTTTATTGAATGAGCAAACTAAATTACCAAGAGGTCGTTGGGTGTTGTCGGACCATTGACCGATGGTACTCTGTAACACCGACGAGGGCAAAAGTAGTTTATCTAACCGGCATAGTTGCGGTGTTACAGAGCGCAGAAGAATGGGGAGAACTCCGGGTGTACTTTGCAGAAAGTAGTTGGACAGTAAGCAACGACGGTTATATATACGGAGACCCTCGTTTCATCGTCGATTTTAAATCGATATTGATTACAGGCGGGTTTAGTGAGCGAGCAGTCGGCGGAGTTTATTATTCTGAAAGCGGAATGCAAGGGAAAGATTATGTTAGTTTCGATATCAACACCGACTTTATATCTGAACTTGACGAATTCATGAACTTTGTTAACAATACACAAAAAACCGTACAGATTACAACAACTTATTTGGTTGACAGAGCCGAATAATTAGTGTATTATACAAACTCAATAGCAGAGGTTACTATGAAAAAGACGATGTTAGCAACAGCAATTGCGTTTGCAGCAGAAAAGCATAAAACTCAATTTGACAAAGGTGGATTACCGTACTTTTTGCACTGTAGCAAAGTGATGCACTATCTCAAAACAGATGATCTCGAACTAATGGCAATTGCAGTGTTGCACGATGTTGTTGAAGATTGCTATGATGTACAAGAAGACGGATACACCGAGTTGTATAACTTAGGCATGACCCCTCGAGTTATCGCCGGCGTTCGGGCACTTACAAAGATTCCTGGTCAGACACACGAAGTATACGTTGCTGGCATAAAAGCAAATACCGACGCGGTTAGAGTTAAACTGTGCGACCTCCGCCATAATATGGACGCAAGGCGTCTGAAAGAAATTAGTCCTAAGGCATCAGCAAGAATGGACAAGTATTGCAAGATGTATTGGGATCTTAAAGATCTTGTTGGGTAACTCGTATGTCATCGGCAGAGTGGTATTAAAATTTGAGAAGTAGATACATAATGGGAGACATAATGGCAAACCGAGACAAGATCAAAGCAAAATTGACGCTGATTCTAGATGAAGTCGATGATATTATTTCACCTCACGAATCGATAAAGTCCGATGATGACCAATACGATGATCCGGAGCTTTGGTGGGCATACCCAGTAAGGACACAGATACGCGATGCTATTTCAGAAATAGAGCGTGCATAACGCAATAGTAACCTAAGTTAAATCAGGAGCGAAAGTTGAAATTAGAAACGTTCTCGAAGAACGAGCGCAGTCTATTACTGTATTTTGAATCTCGCGCGGTTGACCACAGTGGTGCAGTCCACACTCAACACATGAACGCAGAAGATATGCAACTTGCCGCGCTTTGGCACGACAACGGTTTCGTGCGCTTCGGTCGGATATCAAGCGACTGTTTGCCGATGCCAAGCGGCTCAACCCATTGGTGCGAACTGTCTGAAAGCGCCTGGCTCCTTGCAGCCGAAGAGCGGCGCTCCCGCTACTTGCGTGGGTTTGCCAATAGACGATGGACTTCTACTGAAGAGAAGCGGTCGGCGTGACTCCATTGCTCATATACAAGGGAAATGGCTTGTCATGCACCAGTCACCATAGGCCAGGTACAAAAGGATCAACGTATATAATTCGAATAAAGCTACACTTAGTAACACCTGCATCTGCACAACTCGAGTTGCTCGGTCATTTTTGTCAGTGTGGAAGTGGAGTTTATCCTTGGGAATACACCAACAAGAAACAAGCAATGAATCTTATTACTATGGCATTGCTTAAATGGCCTGAGCTAATCTAACAATAACGTAAAATCTGAGGGCATATGTCAATTAAGAGAGTTGTTATCTTCAAAAGCAGGTATATAACGTGTCACCGAGTAGTTAACACTGATACCAAACGGAAGCATTACATGGTAACATATCAGTTACCGTTTATCTGGGATGTTACAGCTGATAACTCAGCTGTAGTCCGCTGCCACTTTAGTAGAACACCAGGAGGTAGTCAGACCAAAAGTCTGAGAAACTCTTCGTGGAAGTACAGTAACAAGAAGGAAGCGATGGATCTTGTTACACTAGCACTAATTAAATGGCCCGACCTGTAAGTCGTTGATTTGTAGTAAGAATTTTTCGTTGACAATCAACGACTTACTGTGTTTCATTTTGGTTGACTTCTACGTTAAAGAGTGTATAATGTTTACATTGGATAGCAGAACAGGACAGCAAATGGCACGTATTCGTAAAGCAAGAAGTGACAGGAACCATGCAATATATGTCATTCAAAATGTGTTGACAAACGAGCAATATATCGGAATTACTGTTATTGCTGGTGGGATCAAACGTGCGCTTAAAGTTCGTATGCAGAAACACGCAGAGCGAGCTCGCAATGAATGCAAGAACTGGGGACTATGCAACAGTCTCCGCGAACATGGACCAGAGAACTTCGTGTACGGGTTGCTTGCTATTGTCAGAGGCAAGAAAGAAGCCCATGTTGCAGAGCTAGAAATGATTCGGACTCACAACCCAGCGTTGAACACGTTCAAATAGAGGAAACGATGTTACCTAACACTAAAGACAATGCATGTACTACGGTGAACCTTACTATCCATCCTGACTCTATTCCCAGAGGAAAACGTGCGAATGTGGCGCATCAAAAAGCGTTAGATTCAGGTAACTGGCACACTAAAACAATGGCTGCATTCAAGGATAAGAGCAATACTTCATTGACATATATTATCAACGATGCAAATGCTGCGGTAAAAGCTAATCCAACTGGACCTAAGGCCGGACAGTACATGGACGAGGTGCATTATGCTAACATGGAACTGGCAGCACGTCAAAAGTATTTTGCTACAAAACTTTGATTCACCTGTGTGTAAAGGTGTTAATAAGGAGTGATGTTCGTGATACGTAACTACTTTGACCTGGCTAAGGAATGCGGCGCTTACGAAATTCTCGACGATAATTGCTATGACTGTAGCAAAGGAGAGATTGTGTTTGACAATTATGCACAGCTTGAGGCCTTTGCGGTAAAGGTCGCCCGAGCGGCCCTGAATCCGGAAGGTGCGCAGAGCACAGACACGAAAGTACAAGAATGTCCCCACTGCGACAACGGCGTGAAATGGCGGCAAGATTTTGATTCACCTTTGTGCGATAAGTGCGGGGGTTCCGGCATCCTGCCCGTATAACATAGGCCAGACACATGGCCGATTGGTTCGCTTGTAGTCTGAAAGGAGCAACATGAACACAGAAGATAAGATCTTTGCTGGCCTGGGACTTTTGCTGTTGTTTGCAGCAGCTGACATGATCTATGTGGTGTCTTTCACAGGACAAGATTTCACATTCGACAGTGCATTCGGCATATTCGTATGGGGCATGATAGTCGTATGGGGCATGATAGGGTGGCTCATGCTAAAGGTATCTGTGCAAAATGGGAGCAAGCGGGGAGTTATGGTCCTCCATATTCAAAAGAAGGAAAATACATGATGCAACCCGCAGAAAATCCCGCTAGTGCCGCTTACTCAATTGGCTTGCTAAGAACCGTACTGGACTCGGCTTGCCATCACATGGAAAAGCGTGAGTTTATAGAGTGTGACGCGGCTATACATACTGCCCAAACCCTTATTTCGGTGTCCGGGGCAGAGCCAATAGCGATTGATGATTACGACCTCGATAACGGTGGGGTGTATTTTGCGGGTGGCCCCAAACTTTATGTTATCAAGGATATGCCACCTGAAATGGTTATCCGTGTGTTGAGCACGATGCTCATGGAACTGCGGTGGAGCGAAGGCGGTTATCGCAGTGGGTTGTTTTTAAGGTACGCGCAAAAAACAGCCAATCTATCTGGTGTCCCATATCAAACATTAACTAGTTAAGGAAACCACATGAGTAATAGCGTAGTGACAACAGATGTTGTTTTGCAGGTTATGAAAACTATCGAGCCAGTTGGGTATGTTACCCGACAGCATAAAAATAGTACTTTGGTAGCAGATGGTGGGAAAATTATTTCTGCGTCCTTCCTGATAAATGAGGATGTTATCGGTCACTCGTTATATACCGAAATCCAGATGCGGGAAGCTATAGAACAAACCCTCGCACAAGTTAAAAAGGAAATACAGTGATTACGTAAGAACGTAATTTCTCAGGTTTATTATCAAAACAAATACAAACAATAGGGGAAATATATGATTAAGAAGATATGTGCAACAGTGGTTGCCGCGGTGTTGCTAACGGCATGTAGTAAGGACGACAACTTCTACTCAGCGCACGAAACTGACTACACCCACGCGATGGCAACTCTTCCGGCACTCAACGGGTGTAGAGCTTATTCCGTAAAGGCAGGGAATAACTCAATAACCGTTGTCCGCTGCCCAAATTCAACAACAACTGTTACCTACCCCGTCGGAAAGGCTACTGCGTCGGTAACCACAGTAGATAACACTGCTCTAGCTGCTCCAGCTGAAAGCACAATCGACTATACTGCTCAGCTTCGGGCAGATGCGTTAGCGAAGTTATCACCTCAAGAAAAGGACGCCTTGGGCATTCGCTAGTTTTGGATCAACTCGTACAAGGAGGCGCATTGAATGAAACAAATGAAACTATTTTTAACTCAGCTCTTTTGTAGGCATTATTGGGGCGACGGCGTGCCTGTGATCTCAACTCACCCAACGGGTGCAGCAAGGTTTACCTGTGCGTTATGTGGGTGTAAAAAAGTAAAATCGTGGAACTGGGCCGGTGTTGCGAATTCCAAGAATTACCGCACTACTGAATATTGACTAGTATTGTAGTTATAGGAGGGTTAATGTCTATTACAAGCAGAGAAGAAAAAAGAAGATTAGCCGAAATTAACCATGCTCGCCTGGTTGATTGGGCGAGCAAATTATCTGTTAAAGAACTAAGAGTTTTAGCGGTAGAATTAACCGATTACCTTATTACAGTGGACACGGTTCATTTTCATGAAGAAGCTCTTTCACCGTATTGGGAATCCTGTGGTGATCCGTTGGTACCAGGACAAGTAGCTTTTCCGCCGGAAGATTAACTCAGATGAAACAACTGCTAAGGGTGTTATCGTACCTCTGGGTGCCGTTTGCCTGGTTAATAGTGATTCTATTTGTTCTATTTAACATAGTATGGGTTAACGTATTCAAGCAAGATGCAATAGGAAAGTAACCACGTTAGCGTGGGTTCGTCGATAGTAACTTACAATTCAATGTGTTACGTTGCTTGATTTTGGTTGACTTCTGCGCTAAAGAGTGTATAATGTCTACATTGGATAGCAGAACAGGACAACAAAATGGTACCAGAAGTTACAGTTACTAAGTTTGACAAGGGGTGGAATGTATCCAATTGGACCTCCGAACACTGCGGCACCAGCAGAAACGTTGTGCGTACATCCGACGGCAAGTTTATTGTATCAAATCCATATAAGCTAGTCACAATTGATTCGGTTCACGACACGTTCGAGTCTGCAATCGAAGCCGCCAAATCCGCTATTACAAAGGAATAGACTATGATTATCAAAGAGAACCTCGCAACCAGCACAAACATCACAGACCTAGTACAATTTAAGACTACTGCGAATAGTTCGAAGCTGTTCTCTATGTTGTCGTCGTTTTTGTATTCCAACAAGGAACTGGCGGTGTTGCATGAGCTCGCTTCTAACGCGGTTGATGCTCATAAGTTGGTAGGAAAGGAACACGTTCCAATTGAAATCCAGATACCCACTAGGTTGTCGCCTACGCTGGTTGTAAAAGACTACGGCCCTGGGTTGTCACACGATGATGTGATTAAATTTCTTACTACATACGGTGAGTCAAACAAATCGGGGTCAGATGATTTCATTGGTGGTTACGGAATCGGTTCTAAGTCCCCTGCGGCCGTAACTGACACTTGGCAGATCATCTCCAGCCACAACCAGGTGGCTAGACATTACATGATTGTGATAAACAGTGACGGAATTCCGTCACTGACAAAGATTCGAGAGTACGCAACTCTGTCTACCGGATTAGAAGTGGTGATTCCGGTGTCACCTGAGTCAGTCGATGGGTTCAAGTCTGCGGTAAACACTGCATTTACGTATTACACCGTACAACCTAACGTACAGGGAGTAACGGTAGAGAAGCCCGAGTATACAACTAAGTACCCTGGCGTTGCCGGTATTACTGTCCACCGAGGCATGGTTGCTGTGCTCGGCATCCGAGGTTACGGAATCAACTTTACTAAACTAGACGGACGAGTGCCAGTGGGTATGTCGTCTATATGCTTAGATTTGTTTTTTAATCTAAACGAGCTGGACGTAGATTTGTCCAGGGAGAAACTTCGATATACTACCCGGACAATCGACGCACTTGAGACGAGGTTTAAAGAGGTAGACGATCTTATTCGAGCCGATATCAGTGCTATGTTAGCAGGAGCAACAGACAAGCTGGCGTTCATCTTGGCTGCTCAGCAGATACAGAGCAAATTCGGAAGTAGATACTGTTCAAATGCTATCGTCGGGAACCAGTTCGGAGTCCAGAACACCGAGTGCATCAAATTTCCATTGGCCGACCCTACCAAGTATGGTATCGCAGTAGACGGGTCGATACAGCGTCTGAGTTCATGCCGTCGGCAAGGGTTACATGGTCATATACGTTATTCAGAGTCGTACAAAGAGGTGTCGATTACCGCATCTGACATAGTCGCTGGTCGGGTAATATTTGTAATAAATGACGACAAGACAACAGCAGCACGAGTAAGGCAACGATCTAAACTCCAAAATACGTTGTGTATTGTTGCTGATTCGTTTGATGAGTTTGGACCTGAGATCGTAAAACGGGCTGTTAACGGCACATCGTTGCCGTTAACTAAAGCAGTTGCAGTAAGAACACGAACAAGGTCAGATTTATATATTAGACAGAAAGCTCGGTTTGTTAAAATAACAGAAGATAAAGCCAACCTGCTACTGGTTGCAACTAATCTCACAGCAGTGTGGACAGAAATAGACAAGCAAGTTGATGTTCATGCGGATAAAACCGCAGTTGCAGTTGAGTTTACCTCAGGTTGCACTGTATTTGCGATCAAGAAAGGTGGCACTCCGATCACTTGGTGTAAATCAGTCACTGAGATCGCTGATGAAATTCAGAAGAAATATGAGCCGTATGTTCAACCGTATCTTGACGTAGGGGTAGCAGCTGAATTGAAAGCTGATCTGTTTTATAGACACGTATCAAGTCTTGATCTAACACCTGGAACAGACGTTTGCTTGGTGTTGGATACAATATCTAAGACACCAAACACATCGAGTGAGATAGGGCGGTTGTTATCTTCCCAAATATCAGTGTTAGCGAACGAACTGGGGTTGTTTAAAGTTGGCCCGTCTGTTACAATGTGTAATCTTCGTCGACGGTTAAACGAGATCAAACAGCGGTACCCGTTGTTACAGCACATAGAAAGACCGTCGTATAATTCTCGAGTTCGCGCTACAGTTTCGGAGTGTGTAAATCAGTACATTAGTCTAATTTCCAAAGGAGAACCAAAATGAAATATGTTTATTTTAGTAACGACAAAGTAGTTACAGTCACCAACTTGCAAACTGGAGCAGTAACCCAGTTCTTTAAGAATGATACAATGTACGAAACTGCTCTTGAGTTAGTCAAGACGGGGCAATTTGCTGAAGTAGAGAAACTAAGTGCAAAGGTAGCTGTTAGTAAGTTTGTTAGCAGTGATTCAGAGTCGCGAGTTAAAGTGACGATTGAAGGAAACAGTGGGTATGTTACCATTGGTGATTTTAAGACGCCACTGCATGATGTCTTTGTTACCAGAATTATTAAGATGGTGGCAGACGGGTTCGATAACAAGCCGTTGCTAAATTTTATAGCAAATCTCTATCAAAATCCCAGCGCAACAGCAGTAAACGAACTCTTCCTGTTTATTGAGCAGAACGAGCTGCCTATTACAGAAGACGGACACCTTATTGCGTATAAGATTGTACGTGCAGATTACACTGATATTCACAGTGGTACATTCAATAATCGCCCTGGGTCGATCTGTGAAATGCCGCGCAACCAAGTTGATGACAACAGGCAGAACACCTGCTCACGAGGCCTGCACTTTTGCTCGCGTAGTTATCTCAGCCATTATGGGAACGGCAGAACCGATCGTTGCGTGTTAGTTAAGATTAATCCAGCAGATGTTGTTAGTATTCCAAACGACTACAACAACGCAAAAGGTCGAACATGGCGTTATGAGGTTGTTGGTGAGGTCGAAGATGGTTGGATCGATACTCTTCCTAACACAGACTATACTGCTTCGTCAGTTGTTAACAGTAAGGGTGCAGAAGTAGCGAAAGAGGTAGTGAAAGAGTCAAACCGGGCAACCGGGGACTCGGGGCGACCGCTTCTTACCTACTTCGACGGGTATAAAGATGGATACAAAGACGGATACGACAGTGTTCCGTTTGCTCCTAGGACCAACGTCGACCCTGACTACGAGGCGTATGACAATGGCTACGATTACGGGTACAAATCAGCGGTGAAAGGTGTGTGTCCGGCGATCCCGATAGAAGAACTAGAAAACTGAGTTAAATAAACTCATATTATGTGAGGGAATTCTAGGTAAATAAAAAGTCAATAAGACGTTTACGAGGATTCCCTTATGTATGTGTACTACGCAATAGTCGATGTATATAGCAACCAGGTTCATGTTAAGTCTACGTCTTTGTCGATAATCGAGTCGTTAAAAGCCTCATACAACGATATATACGATCGATATGTTATTAAACAGGTAACAGTGAAGCGCACATGACTTCGTTGCAGTTGTTCTTAACAGATTATTGGGATGTAGTTCTTATTGGCGTACTAGTTTGGTTTGTGCTCTTTAAACGCTAACGACCGAACTTAGTCAACATTTCTCTGAAAACAATGATATCTGATTTACCGAATACATTGCGTCGGTACACTTTTGCTCGGATGTTAGAGTTAAACCAGTGTTCTGTTTCTAACACCCCAAGCTGATACTGCATTGCTTCTTCCATGTACGACAGCGAACTTTTCGAGTTAGCGAAACAAATAATCTCTCTGGTGAAATTATCAATCCCTTCAGTAGCAATCAGTTTAAGTAAATCTGGTGAACTAGACCAATAGTCTCTCCATTTGCTGTCCTTACGTATCTTCTTCTTTTTCCCGTTTACTTGTTTTGTGCCTGCCATAGTTAATAGCTTTCTACCGATATACTTGCGAGACGACGGCGTGTGCGTAATAATGTATATGAAGCCAATTGCCTGTTCTGGTATATCAGTGTCTTGAATTTGTACGTTATTATATGTCCACATAACGTATTTATGTGGTGTAAATTCGATAAATAACTAATGAGCATATTACCGTATACATACATTATTGTAAACACGACAACATCTGAGTATTACTATGGTTCCAGATTTAAGAATACTCTTCCTGCCAGGCAAGACTTAGGGAAACGGTATTTGTCGTCATCTAAAGTTATTAAGGCGCAGATCAGAGACTTCGGACTTTCTGCGTTTACGTTTACTGTTTTGTTCGAAGGAGAGCACAGTGTTGATAGTTACTATTGGTTAGAACAGTTATTAATAATGACTCATATAGCTGACCCTAAGTGTTTAAATCAACAATATGTTGATCCTAACACAAACACTAAGAAATGGTCAACAGCAGGATTAAAAACATCAGATGAGGTCAAATTAAAGATGTCAATTGCAAGCAAAGGGAAACCGAAAAGTGCGACTCATAGAGCTAATATTGCCCTGGCAAATAAAAAGAAGGCAACTGATCCTACTATTATTGCTAAGTTAAAAAAGCCAAAACCAAGTGGGCATGGAAGGAAAGTATCGATTGCCTTGACCGGTGTTAAGAAAACTGCCGAGCACCGTGCCGCACTGTCGTTAGCACAAAAAGGTAGAAAAACAGGATCGTGTACTGAAAAAAGAAAAGTTGCTATTCGAAATGCACTACTCGGAAGAGAGACCGGTCATAAAGGAAAGACGTATGCAGAGATATATGGAGCAGCAATGGCAGAAAAACTAAAAAAACTTAGATCAGAATCGGCTAAACGCTCGTGGGCACTGAGAACTGAGATTGTTTGCCCACACTGTACGATAGTTAGTAAAAGCAACAATAACATGAAACGGTGGCATTTTGATAACTGTAAAGAACGCATAGTATGATAGTTTCGCTATTAACGTTATTGGCTGCACTTATTTTATCAGCAACAAGCGCGTACTACTCGATAATTGGGTTAACTGCTATCTTTTCTGCCGCCTTTTTACCGATTATTATTATGGGAGGTGCTCTTGAGTTTGCTAAAATTATGTCAACGTTATGGTTGCATTATTATTGGGAGCAGGCAGGCCTTCGTATAAAGATGTACTTGGTTCCAGCTGTATTTGTGTTGATGTTCTTAACAAGTCTTGGCTCATTTGGATTCTTGAGCAAAAGCCATGTGGACCAAAACTTAACATCTGGAGACGTGCAATCTCAAATTGCAATATACGACGAGAAGATCGCAATACTCAAAGGGAACATCGAATCTGAAAGAAAAGCATTAACGCAACTTGATGCTGCGGTAGATCAAGTAATGGCTAGGTCTACCACCGAAGGCGGTGCATTAACGTCAAATAACATTCGTAGAGCACAACAGAAAGAACGAAAGCGAATTCAGACAGAGATAGAAACTGCACAGAAACAAATCACAACTCTGAACGAACAACGAATTCCAATTGCTGCTCAGGTTCGTAAGGTCGAAGCAGAAGTAGGACCAATTAAATATATTGCTGCGTTAATATACGGTGACAACCCCGATGCCAATCTATTAGAGTCGGCAGTGCGATGGGTTATTATCGTTATTGTTTCAGTGTTTGACCCGTTGGCTATCGTGCTGTTGTTAGCAGCAACTTCGTCACTGGATTGGGCCAACGATGCAAGAGATAAGAAACGAGCCGAAAAACTCATTCGACGCAGAGAAGAGAAAGAGCTGGCTCAACTAGAGAAAGATGCAGCAGAGAAAAGTAAAGAAGAACAACAAGAACCTGTTGCTGTGACCCCTATTGCTGTGTATAATACATACGACTTAGTGTGTAATCCGTCTTTAGTTAAACTAACTGGAGCCCCAGTCGTTATTAGTATTACCTCAACTGAATCAATTGATGTTGACACAATGCCGCTTGAACCGCAGTGCATTAACACTGGTGATTCAGAGTCACCAGATGGGTTCGGGCAATCGATGGACGGATTCGACCAATCCGTATTCGACAGTGTTCCTGATGAGACCGACCGGCTAAACGAATTGCTTGACACAGAAAACTCGAGCAATGTAGTCAGCATGTTTCCTGCCATTGGCGCACAAGGTAACCCAACCCCAATAGTAGAGGAACAAGCAGAAGAACGAACAGAAGAACGAACAGAAGAACGAACAGAAGAGGTTACATCGCATATAACTCTTGTACCAGCAACCGGAGTATCTCCGACAAAACCGTTGATTATTCCAGCGAAGGCATATGATGCAATGTTAGCAGCGCAAGCCGACAACGACGTAGCTCACAAAGCAAATTCTGGGTTCGGTATAGCGTTTCCGATTAATCCGATTAAAGGCGATATGTTTGTTAGAGTTGATTACTTGCCATCGAGGTTGTTTAAATGGAATGACCAGGATTGGATCGAAGTTACTAAGTCATCAACTGATTCGTATGCATATAACGAACAGTACATACAACACTTAGTCGAACAGCTCGGAAGCGGCATATACGACGTCAGCGATCTAACCGATGTTGAACAAGAACAAGTTCGTCAGTTTTTGACTAAAATCGGCCAGTAGTAAAAGTAGTAAGATAAATAAAATAGTAGGTGCTGGATGAGCCGGACCTACTATAGTTCATATATTGCTTAAAAAGGAGAATAACTATGACTACTCTACCACGTATCACCACTTTAGATCTTCCACAATTCAATCGTTTTGCAGTAGGATTTGACAACTTGTTTGACCAACTCCACCGCCGTTCTGCCTCAGATTCGAACAACAACTATCCACCGTATAACATCGTAAAGTACAGCGATACAGAGTACTCTGTTGAGTTTGCTGTAGCAGGATTCGACGAAAGAGAATTGGATATCGAGCTAAAGGAGAACAAATTGGTCGTAACCGGAACAAGAGACCCTTCTTATGCAGAACCAGGCGAGTACTTGCATCACGGCATCAGTAAACGGAACTTCTCCAGGACGATTAACTTAGCAGAAAATATCGTTGTTAACGGAGCAACAGTTAAGAACGGTATGCTAACAGTTAGTTTGGAACGAGTTGTTCCCGAGTCGGCGAAACCAAAGAAAATTCCAATTACATTTAGCGAGTGATAAGATAACCGTTTCGGTTACAAAATACCGAAAACGGTAGTACAATAATGCTATGGTTGAGATATACCATAGCATTTTTAACTATAAGGATACCAAATGAGCGATACAGAACTTGCTGTTAAGAAGGTAGTGAGTAGCAAAGTCAACAATAAGATCACTCCGCCGAAGATGTATAAAGTTGTGTATATAAACGACGATATTACTTCGATGTCGTTTGTTGTCGAAACATTATGTGCGTTCTTTGACTACACTGACGGAGATGCACAAGCAATGGCAATGAAGATTAACGACGAAGGGTCTGCTACTGTTGCAGTTCTACCGTATGAGATAGCAGAGCAAAAAGGAATTGAGGTAACAATGCTGTCTAGACAGAACGGGTTCCCTCTTAGTATTCGTTTGGAACCAGAAGCATAATGGACTGTATGCTGGATATAGAAACACTGTCAACTGACCGCAGTGCAGTAATATTAACCTTCGGTGCTGTTAAGTTTGACCCGTACACCACGACAGAGCCCACACAAGGACTATACTATCGATTGGATGCCGACGAACAGATTGCGTCAGGTCGACATGTCGACGATGACACATTAGCATGGTGGACTAAACAATCAGCCGACATCCAGGACGAGGCGTTCAGTGAGTTTGATAGAACATCTGTTGCAGTGTTCCAAGCAGACTTAAACAGGTATCTCGTTGGGGTTCAGAACATATGGGCACAAGGACCATTATTCGATCTTATTTTATTAGAAGATCTGTACAAGCAGAATAAGATCCCTGTTCCGTGGTGGTATCATCAGATATCTGACAGTAGAACACTATTTAAGTTAGGTGGTGATCCTCGAGAGAAAAATAAAGACGATCTTCATAACGCCTTAGCCGATGCTTACAATCAAGCAATCGGTGTTCAACAATTTGTTAAGAAGTATGGAATTACTAAAAGTGAATACTAAACTCGAAACAGTAACAGGGATGTTAGTTGACATACAGAACCCCGATGCGAGCACAATCAGCATAGATGACATTGCGTGGGGGTTGTCTCGTTTGCCTCGATTCTGCGGACAAACAATAACAACTGTTCCGTATAACGTAGCACAACATTCTATTTTTGTTATGAATGAGGTACAGGCGATGATCGCGTCGTCTCATCCGGTGCTCACACAACTACCGTCGTTCGTTGCAGGAATAAACAACCAGCGAGCAAGGAACGAGTTGCTGCTGAAGGCACTGTTACATGACGCAGCTGAGGCATACACTGGGGATTGGCCTTCCCCAGTGAAACGGTTGCCGGTTATAGCCGACACAATTAAAGAAATCGAAGATCGATTACTGTTTGCTATATACGATATGTGTAACCTGACAGAGCTAACTGACGACGAAAGACATATTATTAAGTATGCCGATAAGATTGCACAAAAGATAGAAGCATACGCTTTTATGCCATCGCGCGGGTTGAATTGGATCGGGTTACCGTCGGTGACACTTGAGCAGTTGCAGTCATTTCCAGCGCCAGAAACTGCGTGGGTGTCATATAATATGTTTCTGGAAAAGTACAAGGAGTTAACATAATGCAAATAGTATTTGGACGCGAAGTCGCCACTGGCCTTAGAGAGAACTACACTGTTTTAGAATTAGAAACATTCGACGTTAACGGTGATTCGTTAGAGGCATTCTGTGTTATACCTGGAGATAAGATCTCGTTCACAGAAATATCACAACTCACTGCGTTAAAAGCAATGCACCAATCGTTGATAGATGAATACAAGAAAAAGAACTACGTCTTTGTGGTCCAGGCACTGGATCATCTAACTGGACACTTTGGTGGTGAGATGGATTCGTTCTACGAGGTTATTAGTCAACGAATCCAGACTGAGACAACTCTTCTTAACTAACTTTCCCGGAGGACTTTTTATGAAGTCATGGAAAATACCAGCATCAATCTTCGCTGTATTTCGTTCAACGAACAAAACAACAGATAACCTAAATTCGTATTTTATAACAGATACTCACCAAATGGGATTGTTTAGTAAGATTTGCTTAACTACTGTTGTTGTTGTTACATTGGCGTGTTTCGGGATAGCGTTCACTGTTGTTGGCTCATTATACGAACAGAACAAATGCATGATGAGGGCATATGAGCATCGGTTCGACGTCGACCTAGCGAAGAAAATGTGTATCCCACCTACCAGCGCGACCAGTGAACAGTTGCAGTTCTCTGTTCCATACTTTTTAATTCCAACGCAACCTAACTCAACTATCGAACCCCTTATTGAGGATGAGATCTTGAGCAACAAGTAATATTTCGGTTGACGTTTGGTTAAAGAGTAATGTCTACATTGAATAACAAGCGCGGTATTATATGTCTCCTGACCAGTTTCTAACATTGCTAAAATCGACTGTGACGACAGACGAGTTCGGTACCATCTTCTGGTACGTCAACGACCAGTTGCACAGGGAAGATGGTCCCGCTGTTATATACGCAGACGGACACCAAGAGTGGTGGGTTGGCGGCGAATTGCACAGAGAAGATGGCCCCGCCATAGTATGGACAGATGGAACCAAACATTGGTATATCAACGGTCGACTGCACAGAGAAGATGGTCCCGCCTCTATATACGCAGATGGAACAAAAGAGTGGTGGATTAACGGGCTGCACCGCAGCGGCAATTTCCTGCATGGCAGCCAAGAGAGGTGGATCAACGGTGAGAGAAGATAGCCCGCTGTAGAAGAGCGCAAGATGCTGGAGGTGAGCGCCGTGGTGGATCAATGGAACCTATCAACAGTTAATGTCAATGTTGTCCAGCACACCCAACTAAATTAAATGTAATAATCAACTAGTTACAACGGGTATCTTTCGGTTGACTTTTTGGTTAAAGAGTGTATAATGTCTACATTGAATAACAAAACGGAGTAAACAAATGAGCAGATTAATTAAATTCCCTTCGATCGAGCAGTTCCGAAACGTGGTTCGTAATGTTGAGCATCGTTCTTCATACGTTGGTATGGATGACAACGGTGATGCAATTTATAACAAGTTGCTTCCTAACCCGACGTTAGTATTCGAAGGAACCGTTAAGCTCCATGGGTGCGTTCATAAAGATACTCTTATCACGTTAGCAGATGGGTCAAAAGAAAAAATCCAGGATATTAATCCTGGAACGTCGGTTCTTTCTTTCAATGAAGAGACTAAAGAGACTGAGTTTGATGTAGTAAATGAGGTAATTGTACAAACTCTTGACAAACCCTGGGTTGAACTTGTTTTCGACGACGGATCGATACTAAAATGTACCTCAGATCATCCGATATTAACTACCGTTGGGTGGATTGCAGCTACAGATTTAACCAGCGAACATGACTTGATTACTGAATAACTTGTCCCGTGCGACGCTTTATTGTATAAATATAATTATAATTATTACAATCAGAAGGCAGCCGATGATATTAAAGGGACCACATGTTATAAATTTTAAAGAGAATTGGCATCGGAAGAATGGCCGAAAAACTGCCAAACCCAGAGTCGAGGTAATGTGTGATAAGTGTTTAAGTATTTTTACTGAGCGTGTTGACGTATTTTTTAAACGAGTTGACATTATTAACAAAGAATACTGTGGCAAATGTGCAAGGCCGTTGATGTGTAGTATTGCCGGATTTAACGGTACACATTATGCTGATGGCAACATAAAATTAAATTCCGGAAATTTTTCAACAGAACGATGGAATAAGAAAACAGATGAAGAGAAAGTACTCCAGGTAAACAGAGCAAGTAAAGGATTACAAGAAAAGTTAAAAGATCCAATATATGCAGCTCAACATTTTGCTAAAGTTTTTGCCCAGACTCGTGTCGGGTATATGTCTAAAGGTCACACAGATTTACATAGTTTCATAGAAGAACTCGGATTTGAAAGTCATGTCCAAATTGGGCAGATGCAAGTAGACGAGTGTAATGAAACCTTGAAAATTGTAATTGAATACAATGGTGATATGTGGCATTGTAATCCAAGGAAATACAAAGCGTCAGATTATAACTCTGCTATTCGGATGACAGCTGGTGAGAAGTGGCAAAAAGATATTGCTAGACATAAAATGTTGAAATCGATCGGATATACAACGATCGTTATCTGGGAAAGTGCGTGGATTGAAAACGCGCGAAAACAAATTAATAAAATAAAGGATTTATGCGATGAAATTAGTGAGAAAAAAAGAAATTCCAATTGAGGTTTGCTATGATTTGTCAGTTAGGAAAAACCATAACTTCTTTGCCAATGGCGTTTGTGTCCATAATACGAACTTGGGATTCGGAGTACACCCCAATGGTGAGTACTGGTGCCAATCACGTGAGAATATTATCACGCCCGAGAAAGACAATGCCGGATCAGCCATGTTCTGTGAAGCAAACAAAACAACGTTGCTGGCTATTGCTGAGAACGTCGCTTGCTTGTTCGACCCATCTGGCATGATTGATGACGATATTGTTATTTTTGGTGAATGGTGTGGCAGCGGTATTCAGAAAGGTGTTGCACTTTCTGCATTGCCAAAGATGTTTGTTATTTTTGGTATTGCTACAGTAGACAGTGCAGGAGAAAAAACGTATCTGACAAGAAGCCAAGTCGTGTCGGTGTGCGAGGAACTCGTGTCGTTGCCAACCGGAACAGTCCCTACAACGTCGGGCATCTACTGCATCTACTACTTCCCCTGGTTCGAGATGGAGATTAATTTCGACGCACCGCATGAGGTTCAGAATAAACTCAATGAGATCACAGAACTCGTCGAAGCTGCATGTCCAGTCGGTACCGCATTTGGTGAAAATGGAGTAGGCGAAGGGGTTGTGTGGCGTTGCGTAAATCCAGCATACTCTGATTCCGGATTTTGGTTTAAAGTTAAAGGTGAAAAGCACAGTGCGTCGAAAGTTAAGACACTTGCTACGGTTGATGTTGAACGAATCAACGACATCAAGCAGCTCGCTGAAACACTTGCTCACAACGGACGGTTGGAGCAGATGGCGCAGACTACTTTTGATTTACTGAACGGCGGCGAAGTTGAACTTCCGAAACTCGGCGAGTTCATCAAGAATGTTATGAAAGACATTTTCAAAGAAGAACTCGATACTATTGCTGCGTCTGGGTTCACCGGAAAAGACCTGAACGGTCCTATCAGTAAGATTTGCCGAGACTTTGTTATGAAGCAAGTTTCGTTTTAAACTAATTAAGTGAACACAAGGAATAACATGTTAAATGATTTGAAAGACATTGGATTCTACACCCTGTCTACCGCTCGTGCAATGCAGTCAAACACACTGTCACCACTGTGGCGGGCTGAGCTTATTCTTACAGGCCGATGTAACTTCCAATGCCCGTATTGCCGCTCGGTTGGCGGACATGACATGGACATAGAACAGGCAAAGCTCACTGTGAACCTGTGGGGCGACCAGAAACTAAAGAACATTCGCTTTTCAGGCGGTGAGCCAACGTTGTATAAAGGTCTCGGCGAGTTGGTCTCGTTAGCAAAGGCCCGCGGTGTTGAGCGGATTGCTATTTCGACCAATGGTGCGTCCAGCATGAAGTTGTATCGTGATCTGTTTGAAAGAGGTGTAAACGACTTCTCAATTTCACTCGATGCTTGCTGTGCTGAAGACGGTGACAAGATGGCAGGTGGTCGCAAAGGTGCATTTAAACGAGTCGTTAATGCGATTAAAGAGCTGTCTAAACTAACGTATGTTACCGTTGGCATCGTGCTGACGCCAGATAACAAAAGTGCTGCTGAAGACATTATTCGGTTTGCAGATGGTCTTGGGGTATCAGACATTCGTGTTATACCAGCGGCACAAGACGGGCAGAAGTTGCCGTCTTTGGAAATAGACGAAGATATATTAAGTAAGTACCCAATTCTGGCGTATCGGATTAAGAACCTGGCGGCCGGTCTTCCGGTTCGAGGGTTGTCTTGCGGCAAAACAAGTACCTGTGGTCTAGTATTAGATGATATGGCAGTCATGGGCAATAAACATTACCCGTGTATCATCTACATGCGTGAAGACGGTAAACCGATCGGTACAGTGAGTGGTAATATGCGAAAGGAACGAGTTAATTGGTACTTAACACATGACTCGTACACAGATCCGATTTGCAAGAAAAATTGTTTAGACGTATGCCACGACTACAACCTAACTCATTATGAGAATCGAAATATTATGCATCTTTTAAAGGAAGCGGTATAAAAAGAATTAAGTCACTGTTGAAAGCAGCAAAAGACCATTACCCGAATTCTAAGAGTCTTCGAAAACAATGGGTGCGAAAAACGCTGCTTCTGACCGAAACCGGGAAACATGTCCTGTATGGCGGGAAACCAAATTGGGGCAATCGTATCTACGATACAGAATAATCACAGAAAGCAGGTAACCAGATGAAAGAAGGAACTATTATTTTTCTTGTGATGGCTTTTGTTGCGATATGCTGCATATCAGCTGGGTACTCGATCGGGTATAAAGACGGGAAAGCAGATTCACGTATCGTAATTGCCGTTCGCACCTGGGTTATTTAAATAAAATGATTAGAATCTTCGACTGTTCTAACTCAGTATTGCGACCAGCAAATAGAGGTTATAAAGGGCCAGTCGAAAATACAATCGTGCGCGATTTAAAGAAATATGCACACTTGTATGATTCTGTCTTTGTTGATAAAATTCAAGATGCCGACGTTGCATTAACAAATGATGTTTTTACTAAAGAGGTCCTGACTCGAGATATTCCCAGAGTCAAACGAATGGACGGGGTGTTCTTTCAATCCGCACTCAGAGAAAGGAACAGCACACTAAACCGCGCCGCCCAACAGGCCGACCTTGTTATATTCATATCGCAGTTTAGTAAAGATGCATATTTTAATATGTATGGAAAACAAGAACCGTTAACCAAAGATGTAAGAACTATTTTAAATTGGGTAGACGACTCAATATTCACACCGAAGAAAGAAAGTGGTGCGCACCCTCTGACTAAGTTTGTAGCTGTTGCTACTTCTTGGGCAAGAGAGGAAAAACGGTTCAATGACATTTTACGGTTAGCAATAGCACACCCCGATAAGGAGTTTGTTGTAATCGGTGAGGGTTGTCCGACTGTTATACCAGACAGTATAACTCCTATTGGGTACCTCGAAGACGAGCACGAACTCGCGTCTGTATTGCAACGCTGTGACGCAATGGTTTGTACCGCGTTTCGAGATGCGGCGCCAAAGACTGTTGCTCAAGGAGCAGCATGTGGATTGCCAGTGTTCTATGCTAACTCGGGTGGCGTTCCTGAACTAGTGGACGTTGGATACGGGTACTCTGATTATAATGAGCATCGATTCTACGAGGTTGTTCCGCCTTCGTCGCGGGCAATGGAAGACGGATTTGCCGAGTTCTTAACCAGGCTTCATACCCCGATAACTTCTTCTCGCAAGTACCAGACGGTTATATCGAGTTACTTTTCTGCAATTAACAGTGTGCTAACGTAATCGGTTGATTTTAACTCATAATGAGTGTATACTAGCAACTCTAAGGAGAGTAACATAACTACTTCGATTTCCAGCATATACCAAACAGCAATCGAGACATACATCGGTAGTTTGAACTCGATCACTTTACGTAACGTAGGCGTGTGCTTTGCGTTAACTACTCGAGACCAGCATGTAACTGATAGAATTCTCGGTCGGAAGATAGATATGGTTTCTCTGTTTAAGGCCGCCAGAAAGGTAATCCGAGATAATATCTGTTTGTTGGTATATGCAGTTTACTGTAAACACTCGGCGATCGTGGTTCGAACTGAATTTGGAAATCTTGTCTTCAGAAGTTACTATGACACTAGACGTAACGGTTATATGATAAAACTGTGTTCTGTTACCCCACTGACATTTGGACATTCTAGAGATTTTATATTAACAGACGGAGGAAAATAATGAGCAAAGTATATTTAAGTAGACGGAACTTACTCTCACTGTTATCAAAACTAGATAGACGTGCTGCAGGTGAGAGCACGGAATGCACAATTATAAAACGAGACAACACCCATCCGATTTACCCGCAAACAGTGAAAGAAATTATAGTAGTTGCGGTAGAAGACACTGATTACTACACTGATCGTCCTGCAGGAGTAGTGCATCCATCTGACGAACCAGATAAGTAACAATTACCTTTTTGGTTAAAGAGAAACAATGACCGCGAATCAGTTACTTGCGTTGCTTAAATCAACAATAATTGTTGATGACGACGGAACCACCAGGTGGTTTGTTAACGGCCTACGGCATAGAGAAGATGGCCCCGCGGTGATATACGAAGGTGGCGGGAAGCAATGGTACATCAACGGCGAATTGCACAGAGAAGATGGCCCCGCTGTGGTACACGCAGATGGAACCAAATGTTGGTATGTCAATGGCAAATTGCACAGAGAAGATGGTCCTGCTGTAGTACACGCAGATGGACGCAAAGAGTGGTATATTAACGGCGAACGGCTGCTGTTATCCAGCAAAAAACACCGATATTCCCTGATATTATGTGTAAGTAAACAACGACTTACATGTGACTTATTTCGGTTGACTTTTTGGTTAAAGAGTGTATAATATGCGCTTAGACGTTAAGGAATAGCAACCAATGACTAAAGTGACGTTGTCTGATCAAGCTGCGGCAATATACGAAATTGCGGCAAACATTGACCTGCTTGATAAACAAATGAAGATCAAAGCAGACGAGTTACTCGCACTATTGCATAAGAAAGACTCGCTAACAGTAGCACTAAAAGCACTTGCAAATAACCTACGATAATCACAAGGAATTAAAATGCATATTCTCTACAACAAAGAATCTGGTATTAAGCGAGCATTAAGCGCGAACTATAACTATTACTTTGACACAAAGACTGGCAAGTTTGCGCGATGGGGCAAAACAGCCGAAGATGACCCGGTGTCGGGCCCAGTTGAGATCTTTGATATTGAAGTAAGTGAAGTATGTGATGGCGTACCAGCAGTCGGAAGTACCGTCGCAGTGCCGTGCTCATTTTGTTACAAGACAAATACCCGAGTCGGACGGAACATGTCATTTGAAACATTTAAGGTCATATTCGACAAGATTCCGCAAACATTAACACAGATTGCATTTGGGATCGGAAATCTCAACGGAAACCCCGACCTTATTAAGATGATCGACTATTGCCGAGACAACGAATGGAACCCAGGTGTTGTCCCGAACCTGACTATCAATGGCTGGGAGCTAGACAGCAAGTGGGTTGATGTGTTGAGTTCTAAGTTGGGCGGAATTGCTGTTAGTCGATATGAAAACAAAGATATTTGTTACAATGCTGTGAAAAAACTAACCGACGCCGGAATGAGTCAAGTGAACATACATATGGTCTTGAGCAACGAAAGTCTCAAAGATTGTTATCAACTTATCGATGATGCGGTTTCTGACCCTCGGCTGGAAAAGATGAAAGCTGTTGTGTTTCTGACTCTGAAGCCAAAAGGAAAACGGAACAAGATGACGACATTGAAGAGTGTCGAGGAATACCGCAGACTAGTACAATATGCGTTCGATCGAGATATCGGAATCGGGTTCGATTCTTGCTCAGCTCCGACGTTTTTGGCTGCAATGAAAGGCCATCCAAAATACGAACAACTTGTCCAACTGTCTGAGAGCTGCGAATCAACTATGTTTTCTATGTATGCGAACGTCGTCGGCGAGTTTTTCCCGTGTTCTTTTACTGAAGGTGAACGAGGATGGGAAACAGGAATCGACTTAACCAAAATTAGTAACTTTGATAAGGAAGTGTGGAATCATCCGAAAACGGTTGCATTTCGTAACAAGAATATCGAAACCACAGATCATTCCATCTGCGGTGACTGTAGGAAATGTGTTACGTTTCCGGATTTATACGATGCTGCTATTGTGCATAAGCCGCATGTTGCAGCAATGGGCAAATACATTCCGATTGTGGTTGACTAAAGAATGCAAGTAGTATATCCTAAGAGCTACAGTTCTATAACTATATTTGAAGACCCCACAGGAGGTAACATGAGTATATTGACTAAAATCAAAGCAGATCAGCTGCTTGCCCGTAAACTAAGGAACATCGCAACTGCGTCACTGTTAACAACTGTTATCGGCGAGTCTGAGATGGTAGGAAAGAACGCAGGTAACCGCGAACCAACTGATGCAGAGGTCATCGGAGTTCTTCGTAAGTTTGAGAAGAACTTGAAAGAGAACCTTGTTATATACGATGCCCGACATATTTCAGCAAAAGCAACAGACACAGTGTTTGAGCTGTTAATACTCGAAAAATACTTACCAAGTAAATTAACAAACTCGACGATTCGAGAAGATATCCGATCTGTTATCAATGAGAAGAATCTTCCGTTCGAGCAAAAGTCGATGGGTACTGTGGTTGCTGTGCTAAAAGAAAAATATGGCGATCAATTTGATGGTCGCCAGGTGTCGTCCCAATTTAAAGAATGTTTAGTAGGAGAACCGAAATGAAGATTCGCAATGGGTTCGTAAGCAACTCAAGTAGCAGCAGTTTCATCGTTGCATTTCCAGTTAACATGGAAATCACACCTGCTACCATCGAGAACTATGTATTTGGTGGACAAACAAGCATTAATTATTATGATTATTCGGTGTCGGTAACGGTTGCTGCCGAAAAAATATACAGGCAGATGAAGGATCAAAAACCAACAAACCTTGATTATCTGAGAGAAAAGTGCAACGGGTGGATAGGCGGCGCGCCTGAGTACGACGACTTTAAAACTCTACCCAACGGCGAGTGTGACTGGGACGCCTATACCGCAGCAACAGATAAGTATCGTGATGAGTTCATTGATCGCTTTATCAGGAATGCGAGCAGCAACATGGTGGTGTATGCATTTGAGTTCAGTGACGATACAGATTGTGCCCTCGAGCATGGTGGTACATTTGACAATGTTATGCACGAACGAATCAGCAATCATTAACTGACGTAAGAACTACAAAGATAAGGAGTTAAGATGAAAGTAAGGCACGGGTTTGTTAGCAACTCAAGTAGCAGTTCGTTTGTTATTATTCGCGCTGGGAGGACCACTATTGTCGAAGACGGTGATACAGACATGGAAATATGCGGTGGCTATAGTATTCCAATCGACACATTAATCAGTGCATTAACAGAAGCCAAATCGAACGGTGAAACAATAGTTACAATTACACACGGCGGCGGGTACAACGGATGAAAATTAGACAAGGCTTCGTAAGTAACAGCAGTTCGAGCTCGTTTGTTGTCATTGGCAGCAACAACATCGATGCCGACGTGACTAATTATGTAGATTACAGCGACACGTTGACTCTTGGAAATCGAGGTGTAACAGAGTTCGGGTGGGACACTATTCGATACTCGTCGATGTTTGATCGCATTAATTTTGCGTATTTACAAGTCATGTATATGACTCAAAAACCAGATATACAAGCAAAATGGAAAGCAATGTTGGATGTTGTAATCAAAGCACATTTTAAGTGTCGAGAAATCAGCTGGGGACTAACAGATGATTACGACGCTGCTGATGCAGATAGTAATATAAATTACGGCTACATCGATCACCAATCGTGCTCAGCTGAGAACAGTAACATCGAAATATTCGACGATATATACACGCTTGAGCGGTTCCTGTTCTGTGATGACTCGTACATTCAAGGTGGCAATGACAACGGATGACTAAACCAGTTTCTAAGTAGCGCACAAGTTAACAAGGAACAAGAATGGCAAGTGTAAACAACATAACCGGAGATGAGATTAGGTCCAAAGGAGTAACCACAGACGCATACCGTGATAGTTGGGAAAGAGTATTTGGAAAGAAGAGTATTCCTCCCGAGTCATACACAATTACTATCACCGAAGTGGTTAACAATGGCGAAACAACATACGAAGGTCGGGTTACTGAGTTTCCTAATATCAGTTCGTTTGAGTCTACTAGCGAAGAAGCGTACAAATTAGTAATAGATGCTATTGTTACTCTAACAAAAATTGCAAACGAAACAAACGTAGATCTTCCACTACCAGGTAGTTAAAATTAAAGGAGCATTAAAATGAAAGTAAGGCACGGGTTTGTGAGTAATAGTAGTTCGAGTTCGTTTGTATGTGATCTGTCAGGCGAAGTATTCGGTGGATACGATTCGTCTTTGTCAGACTTTGATCTAGCCTGTTGTACCAAAGGGCACACCTTCTCGTACAGTGAGTTCCCAGAAGTCGGTGAATTCCTATCTGAGGATAGTTATGCAGAAGTGCCAGTTGAGCTCTGTCCTATTTGCAACGGCAAGGCCAAAGGACAAACAGTAACTCGTATCAAGAAACTAATGACTGAGCTGAATCTGACTGTTGATGATATAGCATGATATTTGACTCGATTCTTCTGTTTTCGAGTAGTTTCTTTATTGTCTTGTTATTGGGGTTTCAATCGCAAATAGTTCGGCTTGGACAAAAAGGAATGTCGTTCTTGCTATCGTTGGGAATCGGAACAATGCAGATATTCTCGTTCAAGCTGGTTCCGGATGCAGGGTCGGTTGAGTTGGTCGCGTTTGTACTAGGTGGTGCAATCGGTATAGTATCTAGCATATTGTTGCATGATTGGTATATTGCCCACAGGGGCATAAACGATACCAGAGGAATCGGGCAGTAACATATTAAGGAGAGTGAAATGAAAATTCGACACGGTTTTGTGAGCAATAGTTCCAGTTCGTCTTTTGTTGTAGACACCAGTGTGTTAAGCGAACACCAAATCGACGAGTTGTTGCATGTACCAACTGAACACAACGAAGATAGTTGGTGTATTCGTGCTGAAAACGGTAATATCGTTGGGTTCACTATCATGCGAAATTGCATCGACGAGCACGGAGACATCGAGTATTGGATGAAGAAAACCGGTTACCCAATGTCGAGTATAACGTTCGACAACGATTAGCTTGTAAGTAGTACACAACACAAGAGAATGCTCTAGATACGATAAATATCTAGAGCATTCTTATGATTAAAACAATATCCAGTTTGATGGAAACACCACTGCCGAGTAAAAGAAAGCAAAAGAAACTAGTCTTTAAGCCGACACGCGAACTAGCATATGAGGTGTACACTGCACTAAACCACATTGTGTTCAACAATACTCTAAATCAAAACCCTCAGATCTTGTATCGTAGTTTAGTTAGATATTGGGGGCAATGTGTCCAGTATGACTGTAACGATACTCTCTCTTGCAAGATCTTACTTGACCGACGGTTTTACTGTGCTCAATGGTTTACTACTATACTTGCTCATGAGATGTGCCATGCATACGAATGGGAAGTAATGAAGCTCAAGTTGACCCCAGATGAAGAACATAAAGAGTATTTCTTCGTATTTAAAGAACCTCTGGCACAGCTAGGAATCCCTCTGAGGGAGTGCTACGATGTTACCGAATGGTTCAAGACACAAGACATGCTTAGGACATAAATAGAAGAGGAGCACAATATTATGAGAGCAACCGAATTTACAACTGAACGATCTAAAATAACCGAGTCCATGTCAGATAACGAGATTGAGGCAATCTTAGAGAAACACCTAACCCAGATGCTTAAACAAGGCATCGGTCAACGGTCGGCGTTCACTACAACCGTTAACCTTGTTTTCTCTAAATTAGGCGGGAACTACCAGCACGTCGTTGACATAGCAAAGAGAGTGTTTGCCAATATAGTAGGAAGTCATGTGACCGAATCAGATGAGAGCTAAACAGTTTGTAACTGAGGCTCCGTTACCAATGGTAACATCACCGCATGATGTTGCGTTTTACCGTGGAGTACATAGTTCGAAAGGATTTGATCCTGAACGACTAGACGGACACGAGCGATTGGGGTCTGGCATGGAAGCTGTTGTTATTAAGAGTCAGTCTGACCCATCAGTTATAAAGATCGTTGCTACAGAAGATGAATTGCAAGATAATGCGTACATGCAGTATATTTTACTTAGCAAGAAACATTCCTCTCACAACCCGTATTTGCCCAGGGTCGAATCAATAAAGCATATAAAGTCTCGGGATAAGTTAGTTAGTAACAAAGACTACTATATTGTTAACCTCGAACAGTTACAGCCGTTGCAATCAATGTCAGTAGAAGAACTCGATTTTTTGCTTGACAAAATTTTTGTTGATAAACTAGGTCCGGTTAAAAACGCATTTGAGTTCGGTAGAATACTAGAAAGAGCTATCGCTCGGCCAGGGAGTAACAGAGTAAAAGATAAGAACTTTGGGGCAGTCAGCCGGCTAATAACAAAACTAGCAACCCATTCTACAACCCACATCGATGTTCATGAAGACAACGTGATGGTTCGTTTAACCCCATATGGACCGCAGTTAGTAATAACAGATCCAGTCATTAATTCGCAAATGAGATTCCGTTAACCAGTATAATCAACGACTTACGTAATGTACGTTTCGGTTGACTTCTCACGTCTATTCATATATAATAGCTGTACTTAATGCAGTTATGACTGAGATCATGCAAATAGATTACAACACAATATTAGCCGACCTAATCAAGAAGATAACGATAGCCGTTAAGAAGATAAAAGGGATACATGTTGCAAACATCTTTGTTGATAACACTTTTCCGACATGCACTGTAACGGTCGAAACATCTGAACCACTTTACGTTAACGACGTAATCGAAGCAACAATTCGGAAACACAAGTATGGTGTGGTGCTGTCAGCAAGAGTTGACGATGGACACTTTGACTGGAAGGCAGACACGTATATCAAGGACTCAACATCCGTTACTTTTACTGTGAAATAAACAACGGAGGAAACCCGAGGCGGAGAATGGACTCAGTTTTCTGTAACCTATTCTTAGAATAACAGACAGAGTTAATATATGACAGCGAATCAATTACTTGCTTTGCTTAAATCAACAATAACTGTTGATGACGTCGGAACCACCAGATGGTTTGTTAATGGCGAACGGCACAGAGAAGATGGTCCCGCTGTGATACACGCAGATGGAACCAAAGAGTGGTGGATTAACGGCAAATGTCACAGAGAAGATGGTCCCGCTGTTATATACGCAGATGGAACCACCAGATGGTTTGTTAACGGCAAACGCCACAGAGAAGATGGTCCCGCTGTGATACACGCAGATGGAACAAAGAGGTGGTACATTAATAACCAACTGCATAGAGAAGATGGTCCCGCCGTTGCCTGGACAGACGGATCTGAGCAGTGGTGGACAAACGGCGAATTGCACAGAGAAGATGGTCCCGCTGTTGTAGATGCAGATGGAAGAGAAGAGTGGTGGGTTAACGGCACTCTAGCTAAAACGTAAGTAAACGTACATGTGACTTATTTCGGTTGACTTTTTGGTTAAAGAGTGTATAATGTCTACATTGAATAACAAAACAGAGACAAAGAATGAAAACGTATGTATTTCACAGTGATTCGGAGCACGGTTGGTTGGCTGTGAAACGCTCTGAATTAGATGCACTCGGAGTAATAGACAAAATCACTCCGTATTCGTATACAAAGGGTGGAACGGTGTATCTCGAAGAAGATTGTGATGCATCGGCGTTCTTTGATGCGTATGTTGCAAAGTACCATACTAAACCGGTGACGCGCAGTTCAAAACAACGTGACAGGTCACCAATCCGCGGTTTCACTTCTTTCAGGAAATAACTATGTCAACGAATGCTTATATTGCAGTTCAATGCGCCGATGGAATCCGAGCAATCTACTGCCACTCTGACGGATACCAGTCCCACTGTGGTAAGATGCTAACAACATACTACAACACCCCTGCCCTGGCCAGCGAACTTGTTAACCTCGGCGACTTGTCCCGAATCGGACCAAAGATCGGCGAAGTTACTTCGTTTGATGACCCAGCCCCCGATCAATGCGTGTTCTACGGTCGGGATCGCGGCGAAGATGACACTGAGTTTGAGTTGTATAGTACTCAAGACGAATTCATTGACATGTTTAAACACTCATATGCCGAGTGGGCATATATTTTCGACAACGGTAAGTGGAAGACAATTAAAGGGTAACTATGTTTAACTGGATTAAGAACTTGCGAGTAGTTCGCCTGGCGCTGCCGCTTACTGCCACTACAGCGGACAATGACAATGTTAACGGCGGGCGCGATGACATTCAATCAGAGCCAGAGACCTCAACAATTGCTGACGTTACTACACCGAAGTACACTAGCATCTTGACTATTACGTTCAACGACGGAACAACAATACAGTGGAAAACAAAACAGTCAACGGCATCTAGAAGCGGTGCGTATAGAAAGTTCTATAAGTGGTTCTTTAGCACAGACAAACCGTTCTTTCTCTTTAAGTACGACACAGGTGAAACTATGTTCTATCGAAAAGACATTAAAACGTTCAATTCGAGTGTAACCGACGATAGTAAAACAAACTCACTGTGACATGAAAAATATCGGCATCTTAGATTGTGTTCGTCTAGCAGCAATGGGCGGACCAACGCACAGCTCGCGTGGTCTCACACTAAAACTAGAAACCACGTATATCGAATCCGTTGTTGAGTCGATGTTTGACATCGACTTGTTAATACAATCACAGGAATCTTTGCTTGACCGCGCAAGGAGAATTTACAACGATGATGCCATCAGCATTGAAGTTAATACATTGAATATGTTGCTGGAAATCTCAGCATTACCAGATGGGATTCGACAACACAGAATGTTAGATTTCTATATAGAGTGCTCAGATGAAAACCAATCATCGCCGTAACTTTGTGGCAGATAACGACAGACCAAACGTAGGTGGGAATCTACGAAAGTACGGCACAGGGTATGGTGATGCTACCAATGGTCACAAGGGGCAGGCAAGACAAAAAGCTGGTCTCAAGAAATACATAAGAACGCGCAAGCGTTTTGCAGAAAACTCACAACTTAAAAAAGATATACAGACGCTATGAATATAGACGATGCACTTCCAGGGGTTCGGGTTTGTTATATCCCCACTTACGCAAAAGGTGATAAAACACACCCCGATTGTGAATACGGTACGGTATCCACCTATAACAATGTAACTGTTTTTGTAAGATTTGATAAGCAGGTTTCTGCATTAGGTTGGGAAGGCACCACCTCGCAGGCCTGTTCCCCAGAGTCGTTGGTTTTAGCATAACTCCACATTTGATAGGGTTTATTAAAACATATGAGTGAGATTAATAACCGCTTAAAGCGTTGTATTGATATTGTAGAACGCTCAGGTTCAATACGTCATGCTGGAGTTATAGAAGGTACTCTATATAGCGTTAATGCAATGCCCTCCTTGACGCCTAAAGTTATTATGGATGAAAGACCTAACCCAATGCGTTTCATCTTGGTGGGCTGGCCTAATATAAAAGTTGAACGTGATGAGACTTATACGGAAATGATGGTGCGGTTTGCAAGGGAATACCTTGCAAACTTAACTAACCCCAAAGAAGTAACCAGTGAGTCACCGTATGGCTCACTAAACACAACGGAGGAACACAATGACTAGTAAACCTGTTGAACATAGTATCTTTGTAGTTGAAGCCCTCTCTGCACTTGGAGAGGCACTAGCAAGATTTGGAACATACAGTTTTGACGACAAAGGTCCGTCCGAAGTAATGCGTCCAACAGTATTGGTGGACATGCTGAGAAAGATGTCCTCGTCTGATGCTGCACAAGAACTCATTGATTTAGCCGTGGCAACCGAGTATCAAGGACGACCCCTGCAACTAGCAGAATACCTCGTTCATCGTCTCGAAGACTGGAACGAGTTGTTTACCCATCCTGGTATCGTTGCTATATATAATGCAGAGATGCCAACACCAATGAATAAGGATTCAGCATGAATACATTCTTTACTGGAGAGCACTCATCGACGATGATCAACTTAGATGCTGTCTCTTATGCAGAAAAGATTGATGAAGAAGGAGACCTAACTCCGGGGCCAGGGAACGTGCGGGTGTATTTTAAAAATGGTCCACCTTCACTGTTGTTAACGCACAACACTGCTATGATGTTCTGTCGTGTATGGCGTGAACACTCAGAAAGAAGGACGTAGTGGACATGATTTGGATTTGGTGGACAGTTGCAGTATTGCTGGTTATCGCAGAGATGCACACTGGTACGTTCTACTTGTTGGCAATTGCAACCAGTGCGACGGCAGCAGGAGTAGCAGCAGCATACGGAGCTGACATAACAGGCCAAATTGGGATCGCTGCGATATTGTGTACTATGCTTGTCTTTGCTGTGCAATGTGCAACAAAGAACATTAGCGGTAATAGTAATTTCCAATTCGATGTTAACCAACAAGTGTCAATAGTAGAATGGACTGATGTGGGCTGTGCAAGAGTGTATTACCGAGGAGCCGAGTGGAATGCAGAGCTATCTGCTGATGCCGAGCTAGATATAACAAGAAAAATATGGAATATTAAAGAGTTTGCTGGTTCGATTGTTGTTATTTACTAAAGGAGTAGTGTCATGGGTGTGTTTATGGTGTTTCTTGTCTTTGCTGCAATCATGTTTGCGTTTTTTGCAATTAAGACGGTACCGCAGCAAGAATCGTGGGTAATCGAACGATTTGGCAAGTACAATCGGTCACTGGAACCTGGCTTGAATGTTGTTATTCCGTTTATGGATCGAGTTGCATACAAACATCGACTTACCGAGTTTCCGTTGGATATTGCGCCGCAGGTATGTATTACTCGAGATAACACACAAGTTCAAGTTGACGGCGTTCTATATTACCAAGTGATAGACGCGGCCCGTGCGAGTTACGGAACATCGAACTACCTTGCTGCTATTACGATGCTGGCACAAACCACATTACGGTCTGAGTGTGGGAAACGTGAGTTAGATAAGCTGTTGGAGGATCGCAGTGCAATTAACACTGCCGTGATCTTTGCACTAGACGAAGCAAGCCCGAATTGGGGTGTAAAAGTATTGCGCTACGAAATCAAAGATATCACCCCGCCTCAACAGGTATTAGCGTCAATGCAGAAACAGATTACAGCCGAACGTGAAAAACGTGCATTGATTGCTCAATCAGAGGGGCAGCGTCAGGAAGCGATTAACATTGCAGAAGGGCAAATGACTGCGGCAATTCGAGAATCAGAAGGGCAGCGTCAGTCTGCCATCAATACAGCAGAAGGTAACGCACAAGCAATCCTATTGCTTGCCGAAGCAAACGCAGAAGGAATTCGTCGGGTTGCCGCAGCAACAGAAGAAAAAGGCGGACTAACTGCAATCAATTTGCAAGTCGCCAACCGGTTTGTTGAGGCATTCGGTAATATTGCGAAAGAAGGTAATACAATGTTGCTGCCAGGGAATGCATCAGATATTGCAGGAATGGTTGCAACAGCAATGTCAGTAATCAAAAAAGTTTAATTACATAAGGGGAACACAATGCACGTTAGTCCAAACTTTAGAACAAAAGCCGAATTTGAATCCGCAGTAGCAACTGGTAAGGTCGTAACTACTTTCCGGCCAGGACCAGTTGGCAGCTTGTTTCGTGGTGGACCGTTTAGCTACGGAGACAACGAAGGGGTCATAACAGTAACCGGTCCGTGGACACCAGATTTCATTGCTTGGCAAGCAAAAGTTGCGATTAAAAACGGACGAGTCACCGAAATCCTCTCATGCAGTGAGGTAGACAGGCCAAGTAATATTATATCTCCACTGTGATAGTAGTTAACGGGTTGGTTAAAGAGTGAACATTAGCTACATCAAATAGCTGACTTAATATGTCTCCTGACCAGTTTTTAACATTGCTTAAATCGACTGTGACAACAGACGAGTTCGGGACCAGGACCTGGCGGATCAACGGCAAACTGCACAGAGAAGATGGTCCCGCAGTGGTATACGCAGACGGCAGACAAGAGTGGTATATCGACGGCCAGCTGCACAGGGATGATGGCCCCGCTGTTATATACGCAGATGGACACAAAGAGTGGTATCTCAACGGCAAACGCCACAGAGAAGATGGTCCCGCTGCTATATACGCAGATGGATCCAAAGAGTGGTGGATCAACGGCAAACGCCACAGAGAAGATGGTCCTGCTGTTGAATATCCCGATGGACACAAAGAGTGGTACATCAACGGCGAACGGCACAGAGAAGATAGTCCCGCTGTTATCGACGCAGAACGACTTACACAGTATCGGTGGTTACCCAGGGCAATCCAACTAAGTTAAATGTAATAATCAACTAGTTACAACGGGTATGTTTCGGTTGACTTTTTGGTTAAAGAGTGTATAATAGTTACATTAAATAGCGCAAAGGACAAAAAGATGAAATTACCAGTTCGTATTATTGATTCACTACGATCATCTGCGTTGCACGAATTCTTTGTATACAGCGATACCCCTGGACTTGACCAATCAATTATTGTTGCGGCACGATCGGCAGCTAAGGAGTATATTAAAGCTAACGGTGGTAGTTATTTGAATTCATATTGCGAAGGTGGTATTTTCAGAGCATGGGCATCTGATTTGTTACCGAAGCACGAATACTCATGCGGATGTATCATTGATGCTGGCACTAATGGCAAAGCAGAATATTACCCGCATTCCTGTGCTGAATGCAATAGTCAACGTCCTGCACACTAGTAGATTTTGGTTGACAAGATGGTCAAAAGTGTCTATAATATGCCTTGTTAAGTAAGAAAACAACGAAACTAATCCAACTAAACAGGAGATTTAAAAAATGACAACCCAACTTACAACTGCTCAACTTACAACTGCTCAAGAGATCAAAAACGCTAAACTTGCTCTTGTTGAACTTAAAGCACGGGCAAGGAAAGAACAAGCAGAACGCACACTGGCCAAGACCACAGCAAAAGCAGAGGCTGTCGCCAAGCGCGCAGAAGAAAAGACTGCTCGCGATACTGCAAAGGCAGAAAAAGCAACTGCGAAACTGGCTGCTAAGACAGCAAGGGCTGAGAAAGCTGATGCTAAACTTGCTGCCGCTGCTGAGCGTGTTGCCGCCGCTGAAAATCGCCGTGCTGTAAAAGTTGCGACCCTGGAAGCCAAACTTGCAAAGCTGCGGCCGATTGCCGCACCTACTGCCCAAAAACAGTTCCTGCGGACTGGTGGCGGCAGTAGTACAGCGTGATCCACTGCCGCCATTCTATCCAAAACCTAAGTTAATTAATGATAAGGAACTAATATGAAGAATATTATTGTTGAAGTATTTTGTGAAGGTGTGTTGTTCGACAGCGAATCGTTTACTTCTGTAGATGCAGCGGCAGGTTGGGCATCTAATTGGCAGGACCGCGGATATCGAGTGAGAGTTCGGTGATGAACATAACAGACGCTGCCTTAGTTGAGATCGGAAAAGAAGTTATCCGAATGTTTGATCTAAAACAGATCGAGGATCAGCCAAATCGATATTACACAACCTGGGGCAGCAAAACTCCAATGGGAATTGGAGCATGTATTCTTCGCACAGTAAACGAGGCAACAACACTTAAAGTTGAAGGAGATCAAGATGGAAGGTAAATGGTTCGCTATAATGCTTATTGGTGTTGGTCTTGTTATGGGGCTACCGTCGATGGTAGTAAAATACGCAAATGCCCAAGTGAGTATTGCGTGTTACAATGCACAGTCAGCAGCAATTAAGGCAAATGTGCCATTCGATGGAAAGTGTGGTGTATTATGAGTGTTGTCGGGATTGCTAATTTAATTTGTTGGGCCGGCGGGTCAACCCTCATTGGATTGGGAACAGGAAGTTGGGCAATAGGAATCGGAGTGGCACTCCTTGCACTTTTTCTAAAACACCCTGAACGAGTTAACTGATGAACATCCCGCCAGAGTTGTACAGTCTTAAACCAGTGCGGTCCTCTCTTTTTGGGCGAACCGTTTTTGGGATCTACTTCGAAGACACTTTAGTTCAAACCACAACACTATCGGTCGAAGAAGTAACCCGCCTCGTGTTCTTGCTTAACGCTGCTTACTCATTGGGTTTCAGTTCGGGGGAAATAGCAGGAGAACTCAATGCATAGTTGACGACTTTGGTTAAATTCCATATTATTTTCGGTTGACATCATATACCGAAATAGTTATACTTAATCTAGTAGTGAGAAGTTGGCAGAAAGGCTGTCCAACAATAATTAGAAGAAGGAGTTGTATATGTTTACAGTAGCAGGGGTTTCGACGTACAAAGACGGTACAAAAGTACGATTCGCGAACGATCTAACTCGCGTTAAGATCTTGATAAAGAACGGGCATGAGAACATTGAGCTGATTCAGCTTCCTAACCCAATGGAAAAAACAGATGTCGTTAAGTATCTCTTGACATCTGAGCTCATGTCAATCGACAGCGCGCGATGTGCTATCGAAGAAGCAGACGAGAAATACAACGGTGCAAAGACTGTCCCCGTTACCAAAACCAAAAAAACAAAGGCGAAAGTAACAACGCCAGCAGCAACAGAAGATCCAGTCGACGCCTAATCGTTCGCAAATCGGTTCTAACTATGCACACTAGTTCTGGCTAGTGTGCATAAATATTTGCATGAACGAAATATATAACGTCGACGAATCGATCCTATTAGATAAGAATGTTAAGTACAGCAACACTCTCAACCCAATTGCATGGGAGAAGAATACGTTACGGCAACATGTCAGAGAAACACTGCTGGATATCGCAGATGCGTTCATTGAGTTCCTGAACTTACCCAACCTTGAGGTGACGGATATTGTTCTAACTGGTTCTAATGCAAACTACAACTGGACTGAATTTAGTGACTTCGACATTCACGTAATAGTTGATTACGATAAAATTGCACAAAAAGACGTAACGGTTGAGCTTTTTACTGCAAAAAAGGAAGTGTGGAACACAGCACACAACATTCAGATAAAAGGGTATACAGTAGAATTGTACGTTGAAGACACTGCCACACCCCCTATCTCTCAAGGTGTTTTTAGTTTACTAAACAACGAATGGTTACGAGTTCCATCGTACCACAAACCATCAATAAACGATGCCGCAATAGAGGCAAAAGTCCTAGATCTAATGCTAACAATCGACACGCTGGTAGATTCGAACTCAGATGATGTTAGTGCATACACGACGCTAACTGAAAAAATTCGGAAAATGCGGAAGTCGGGATTGGCTGAACACGGCGAGTTCTCAACAGAGAATCTGGCGTTCAAAGTACTCCGCAATGAAGGGTATATAAGCAAGCTATATACTGCTCGGCGCGAAGCAGTAGACAAATCATTGACAATCGAATAGCAACAAGTTGACACTGGTTGCAAATAACCTTATACTTTTACTTTAAGGAGCAATCATGTCAAAAGTGTATACGTCTGTAGTCGAAGAAGATCCAAACGATCCCGAGGGTGCCATTCTAACTTTCCCAGAAGAGCTGATAAGCAAGATGGGATGGAAGGAAGGAGATACCTTACTGTTTACTGATCAAGGTGATGGATCGTTTTTACTCGAAAAGAACACCAGGAAGTTTAGTATGGTGGCAGAACCAGAACACATCGTTGTATAAATCGGTAATATACCCACCGTGACACATCACCAAACTGCTTGAGATAGTGAACATCGTTTGCTATATTATACAAATGCTACATACATAGCATTCACATAGGAGATACAACACATGTCATTTATTAAAATCGCAACAACACAAAAAGAGTTTTTGGAACAACATCTACGTGGCACTGGTCGCGAGATTACTTCAGCACAAGCAAGTGCAACCTTCGGCATTAAGAATCTTCGTGCTCGCCTGACCGAGTTTCGCCAAGTTGGACTTAAAGTAAAAACTCGCAAAAACTACGCTGGTCGCACTGCATACAGTGTGTCAGCAAGAGACGAGTATGGATCACGCTCCCGCGCGTTCGCATAACAACGAAGTACACATTATTAATGTGTACTTTTATATGTAATATGCAACCATTTGCTATTATTACATATAAAAATACATCTTACTCGTAAACTACTATGGCAAATATGGCAAATATGGCAAATACAACTGTTGGTAGTAATCTGACGTTCGGTGTAATTAGTAATATAGTAACAGCTGGATCTGGATTAACAATGCAAACAGCTGGATCAACAACGTTCTCCGGAGCAATAACAGCGCCCGACGTTGTGATCGGCGGAAAAAGTTTGTCGGCTATGTTAGATAAGATGAATAGCAGGTTGCTCATTTTGCAACCTGACCTCGAGAAGTTAGAGAAGTATGCTGCGCTTAAGGCCGCATACGAGCAATACACTCTCCTCGAGGCTATGATAGGAAATCACTGTGATGACTGACCACGAACAAATGGCGAACTTCACGAATAAGTACCAAATTAACGTGATCAGCTCGAGTAAACGAGCAGTTACACGATCACACTATGCTACGTTCCATCAATGCTCAAGTAGTCCAACGGTCAGTGACTTTTCAAGCGAACCGTTATTTGTTGTTGAAATCCCACTGAGTAAACTTGACGCGTTAGCTCGAATTGATCGTATATTTTACGAAACTAGTATGTTCGGCGGCGAGACCAGGCGCGTATTTGAGCAAATAATGAGTCAAGTCGAAGAAGAAAAAAGACTGCGACGAAACAACCTCGCTCTTAAAGAAGCATACGATACATACCTCACTCTACTAAAAATATGCGGTCACAAAGAAACCGTCCGCCTCTGACACTGGATACAAGGGTTAAGACGATACAAGCAAATTGTGCTGCGCTTGATGTTAAGGTCCACACGTATTGTCGCGCCTTTAATCGTTACATCCGGTTTACGGCCGACGATCGCACCAAATGGTCCCAATGGGAAACCCGATGGCATGGATTTGTTACGTTTGCTATACTTCAGATCAAACCGTTCTACCCAAACGCCCAAATAACCAAACAGAACCGAACTTCTGTTACATTTTGCATAGGTAGTTTGTTCGACTTTATATCTGAAGCATCTGGTGGACTACAGAAACGTACATTTTTCTTACCATTGTTAACGGGCAATAATATGTCAAATGACCCAGAAACAGACAAACTTTGGTTGACTTCTAATCAGAATGATGCTACAATTACATAAATAGTACATCAGACTGAGGAATAAAACATGGACTTCTTGCTATATTTTGTAATGAGTATCGTATTGTGTACACTCTTCAGTAGAATATGGAAAGCAGTTGCGTCTTTCTGCACTGAGGTTACGACTCAAGTTGTTGCGGACATTCGAGAACAAAAGTTAATTGATGAACCGGTATTGTTCATCGAAGAATTCGCACTGGATAATATTCACACGTTTCTGGTGTATAACGCAACTACCAAAGACTTTATCTGTCAAGGTACAACAGTAGACGAAATAGCAAACGGCATTAGGCGTGTATTTGCAACAAAGCAACGGGTATGGTTAATAAAAGATGAAGACCAGACGGTTGTGCCGATGAACATAGTAAATAATACATAAGGAACAAATGGAAACTAAAGCGCAAACTCCTGCTGATGGAGTAATGGTACTGAAACAGTATGACGACTTTCTATTATACAGGACAGCCTGTGATTGTTCGTCACCTGGTCACGATACTACCGTGTGTATAGAGCGCACTGGTGATCTAATAGGTGTTACCTTCGGAGTAACGGTTACGACTGCATACTGGAAACAACGAGTTCCAGTGAACTACATTAGTTGGACTGCACCATTTGCGTTATTCGCTAACGGTGTTCTTAACAGGATAGCATTGGCATATGATGTCTTGGTTAAAGGGTACATCGAGCAAGAGATGGATTTCTTACTGGGCCAACAACAAGCAACAAATGTTGCTCATGCTATTCTAGACGGAATAGACAGCGTGAAACCAACAAAGAAAGTTCCACCTAAGCCAACTCCTGCTCAGACTAACGGTGTTCGTGAGAAAGTAGCATCGGACAACTCGACTGCCGCACAGCCCGCTACTAAGAAGAAACCGCGTCGACCTCGATCCCGGAAAGCAGCCGGCGATGTAGCACGTCCAAGCAAAGGAGTGCAGTAACTCGTGGCCAAAGAAGAACTATTACGGTTAGTCGGTGTAGTAAACGAGTTGCTACCAAATGCAACATTCCGAGTCAAAGTAGCAGAAATACCAGATCCTATTCTCGCTTACATCGGTGGTAAGATGAGAATGAATCATATCAACATATGTTTGGGTGACACAGTCGACGTTGAGATATCTCAATACGATCTAACCAAAGGCAGAATCATATACCGAAGTAAATAATAATAACTATAACTGTTCTACTATTAAAGGCAACATACGTGTTGCCTTTTTTTATGGCTGCATTTTGTAATATCTTGTTCTTGATAAATATTAAAACAAGGATACGAACACAATATGCCAATACTACCAGTTTACACAGGCGAATTCCCGAATGACGGTCTAGGTGACCCGTTACGTGTTGCATTTACCACTATTAACGCGAATGTCCTTTACTTAGAGGCACTATTAACTGCCGCTGTTTTTCCTAACGCTACCATTGCTACGTTAGCAGTCGATGCGTTAACAGTGTCTGGATCAGTTGCATTTAACACTACCGCAGCCATAACAATCGGTAACGACACGATTAATTCTACGACACCAACTACGGGTGCGTTAATTGTAGTCGGTGGATTAGGTGTAACACAAGATACTACTATCGGTGGCAACTTAAACATATACGGTCACTTGACTGTCAATGGTACGCTGACAACAATCAACACAACAGATTTAGAGATAGCAGATAAGAACATCATATTAGCGAACGGTGCAGTGAGTGCTGCCGCAGCAAACGGCGGTGGCATCACACTAGAAGGTGCTAACGCAACAATATTATATACTTCCGCTGACGACAGATGGAATCTTAACAAAGATCTAACAGTTGCCCGAGTATACGGAGTAGCAACAAGCGTTTCTAGTACACTGACCAGAGGTCAATATTTAACCGGGAACAACTTCACAGGAGCTGCCACAACAACATGGGCGGTTGACGCAACCGACGCAAACACCGGATCTAAAGTTGTTGCTCGTGACCCAAGCGGGAACTTCTCAGCATCAACGATCACTGCGTCATTGTCAGGGACAGCGAGTGTGGCATCCGCGGCGACTGTTACAAACGATGTTGCTACAGATGCAACCAAATACATAACATGGGTAGACTCATCAACTGGAAATAACGCTGTTAAAGTGTCGTCTTCGGTGTTAACATTTAACCCTGTAACAGGATTAGTAACTGCAACTTCGTTTGCTGGCACCGGAACAGGCACGTTTGCTACAGGAACAGGCAATATTAGTTTAAACGGCAACGTAGTCTCTAGTATAACCCAGACTGGAGCAACAGCTTTTAGTACTGGAACTGGGGCAGTCTCGTTGAACGGGAACGTCACTGTAGCAGCAAATAACACGTTTACACAAAACGGCACTGGCTCATTTACAACTGGATCAGGTGCGGTTTCTTTAAACGGAGATACTACGATTGGGTCAGGTAAGACGTTAACGTTATCAGCTGATCCTACGTTGCCGTTTCATTCAGCTACAAAACAGTATGTCGACAACGCCGTTGTTGGACTAGATATACTAGCATCAGCGAAGGTCGCAACAACAGCAGATATCGCTGCACTTGCTGATTTACCAACAATAGACGGAGTAACAGTAATCGCTGGCAACCGAGTATTGGTTAAGAACCAAGCTACTGCATCTCAAAACGGCATATATGTTGCCCAAGTTGGTACCTGGTTGAGGGCAACAGATTCAGACACCTGGACTGAGATACATAACGCATACGTTTGGGTAGAACTAGGTGACACCCAAGCTGACACCGGGTGGATATCAACAGTTGCAGGCGGCGGAACAATCGATGTTACTGCAATTACGTACACACAATTTAGTGCTGCAACATCAATTCTTGCTGGTAACGGACTAATAAAGACTGGTAACCTATTAGATGTTGTTGGGACTGCTGACCGAATATCAGTTGCAACAAATAGCATCGATATTGCTGCAACATACGCAGGGCAATCTTCAATTGTAACAGTCGGAGCACTAACCGCAGGGTCTATAGGAACAGGGTTTACTGCCATTCCGAATGTAGCACTATCGAACTCGACTATTACCATCGGAACAACATCAACTGCATTAGGTGCCGCATCGTTGTCGTTAGGTGGTCTGCAGGGGCTTACTTTTGCCGCTGGGGCATATGCATACGATCAATCACTGTCGTCTGGGGTATTTAAAACTGGTACCGGAGCAGTATCGTTGAACGGCGATGTTACTGTTGCTGCAAATAAAACTGTCACATTAGCGGTGGACCCAACATTGGATATGCACGCCGTAACAAAACGGTACGTTGACACGGTCGCGCTTGGTATGGACGCAAAAAGTTCTGTTGTTGCAGCAACTACCGTTGGGTTACCAACATACACATATAACAACGGAACCAACGGAGTAGGAGCAACAATAACTGCATCTGCCCCAGGGGCGTTAGTAATTGACAACATATCAGTTGTATTAAACTCGAGAGTATTGATTAAGAACGAGGTTGACGTAAAGATTGCATACAACGGAATCTATACAGTGACCACCTTAGGTGATGGTGGAACTGCATTTGTGTTGACTCGTGCAACCGACTTTAACAGTTGGGTCGAAATGCCTGGCGCCTTTTGTTGGGTTGAATCTGGGACAACAAACGGAACAACAAGTTGGGCTTGTACCGCAACAGCCGGGGGAGTCGTTGGAACCAATGCAATATCGTTCTCTCAGTTCGGTGGAACAAACACACTAAACGGATCAGCTAGTATTACATTAGGTGGAAACGTCGCGGCACTTACAACTGTTTCTAACCCTGGGACTGGTACAACATTACAGTCTATCACAGTCGACACACAAGGTAGGTTGTCGAGTTGGGCACCAATTACAATTGGTGAGGGGTTGTCGTTCGCAAACGGAACATTATCATTGGGCACCGCGTCGTTGACAGTAACCACAACCGATGCTACACCAACTGCGATCCCAGGACAACCTGTTCTACCAAACTATTCTGCTTCTAACTTTAGAGTACAAGTGGTTGCGATGCAGAAGGCAAGCGAGGGTAGTATTGCGGCGGGCTACCTTTTTACAGGAGTGCTTCGTCGCGGTGTCGATGCAGCATCAACAACTATTTTAGGTGTAGCGAAGGTGGAATTATTCGAAACGGATTTTGCATTGGACTGCAACGTAATATCAGACACTGTAAACGGCGGCATCAGCGTAATGGTAACAGGGAAAGCAGCAACAAACATAAAGTGGACGTCGATTGTGTCAACAGTCGATGTTACGTATGCGTAACCTTTAATCTATGATAAATAAAGTAATCGATGTATTAACTTACTCGGGCAATGCTGAGGTCGAATGGATCTTAGCAGACAATACACCAGCGATGGTAACTGTAAACGAACTTAAAGAAGCACTAGTTCTTGCAGGAATAGCACAACACCAGGAATGGAAAATATAAAATGTCAATTGGGTTCCATCACAGTTCTAACAGAATATACACTACAACAGAACTTGTTATCGAAGTAGATAGCATAAACATCGCCACGGTAACATCAACTGCCGTTACGATAAACGGCCAGCTAAATGCAACCAAGAAAATAACCGCTCCAGCAGTATCGGCCACTGTTAGTGGGTCATTGTTAATTCCTGCTGGATCTGGGAACACACCAATTTCAGGGGATGTCTACAACGAAGGTGGGGTTCTAAAGTTCCATAATGGCACGGCTGTCCATTCTCTTGCGTTTGCCGATGGATCCATCACAGGGTCGGCCGCGACGTTAACTACTGCTAGAACGATATACGGTAACGCATTCGATGGATCTAACTCGCTCACTCAGATTATTGCGTCAACATATGGCGGCACCGGCAACGGATTTGTTAAGTTTAGTGGCCCGACAACAACAGAAAAGACCTATACGTTACCTGATGCGAGTAGCTCACTTGCCATCCTCGGTGCCAACACCTTCACCGGCAGTCAAACCTTCACAGGTGGCATCAACACAGCTCGCAGCAATGTCACCCAACACGCCACGACGATGGACTTCTGGGCTGCTGCGGTCGGTAACGTACTGGACGGCACAGGTGCAGTGGTAACAATCACAGCGATAGCCAACGCACCACAAGCAGGTGCAAGCCGTGATTTCTATCCCTTGACTGGCACGATACTTACGCAGGGTGCTACCTTCGATATTGACGGCGCAGCGACACGGACTTCTGCTGCTGGTGAGGTTTGGACGTTTGTTGCCAAGAGCACGAGTACCTATCGGGTGTTTGTCAGGAAAGCTGATGGGACGGCGGTGTCGGATGCCGCCTACCTCGGCGTTCTGCAAAATCCGCAATCGGCAAACTACACCCTGGCATTGACTGACGCAGGCAAACACATCCTGCATCCATCTGCCGATACAACGGCGCGGACGTTCACAATCCCGGCAAATACCACGGTCGCATTCTCGATAGGTTCGGTGGTCTCGTTCGTAAATCAGAACGCAGGGGGCGTAATCACCATAGCTATCACAACTGACACGATGCGCCTTGCTGGCGCCGGAACTACCGGCAGCAGGACACTTGCTGCGAACGGGGTGGCTACTGCGCTTAAAGTTACAAGCACAGAATGGATTATCAGCGGCACGGGGCTAACATGAGCGGGATAATGCAAATGCTTCTGGCTACTGGCGGAGTAGCTTTTTCTGCCACAGGCGGCACGATCACCTACGCCAGCGGTTACACGATCCACACGTTTACTTCGAGCGGAACATTTACTCCGAGCGGTTCAGGGAATGTTGAGTATTTGGTGGTTGCAGGTGGCGGTGCTGGCGGTGATACTTGTGCGGGTGGTGGTGGAGCAGGTGGAGTTAGGGCTGCTACAGGCTTTCCAGTAACAGCACAAGCATATTCTATAACTGTTGGCGCTGGAGGTGCTCCCTCATTTAACGACGGTTCGCCAGCATCTGAGCGACCTGGTGGTGATGGCACCAACTCTACATTCTCTACAATTACAGCCAACGGCGGCGGGGGCGGCGGCGGGTATTACTCTAGCGGGAGACCCGGTGGGTCAGGCGGCGGCGGCGGGCGGGGGCCAGGGGTAAGTTCTAATAGCGGTAGTGGAACAGGTGGGCAAGGTTACTCCGGTGGAACTGGTGGTGCTGGCGATGATGCTACTGCCGGGGGAGGTGGGGGCGCTGGGGCTGTCGGACAAGCTGCTAGTGGAGATGGTGCCTATGGTGGCAATGGTGGTGTAGGTATTTTGTCATCCATATCAGGTTCAGCTACTTATTACGGCGGCGGTGGTGGTGGAAGTGGAAGGGCGGCTTATGGCAATAATCCCGGCGACGGCGGTCTTGGAGGTGGCGGAAACGGTGGTATTTTTAGCACAACTGCGGGTACTGCGGGTACAGCAAATACTGGCGGAGGCGGCGGTGGCAGTGGAGGTACGCCAGGCTTTGCTGGCGGCACCGGCGGCTCCGGTATCGTAATTATTCGTTATCTAACATAAAACAAGGAGAAATAAAATGAGCTGGAACCAAGAT